>Ga0315553_10001824_pt1 | contig 17428 bp, 8 predicted proteins | sample SalMarSW160140MG_FD_203099 | JGI IMG/M metagenome (GOLD analysis project Ga0315553, IMG submission 203099) | Salt marsh sediment microbial communities from the Plum Island Ecosystem LTER, Massachusetts, United States - Salt Marsh Sediment SW1601-40 ... | reverse complement strand
TGATTCGCGAGGGCGCCGGTCAGGATGCTCCCGTTTTATCGAGCCGGTCAGTGTTTCCTGTCGACCTGCGTCAGACAGGCGGTCTGCTTCCCCCTGGCACGCAACTTACTCTCGATCAGCAGCGCTATCTGGATCTATACGACGGACGGGGAGCCCGCGTGGCCCGCGTTTCCCTGGCCCAGGCGCTCGATTCCCGCAACTATGTGCAGAATTACCGGCTGACCCACGCCCGCGCCCACGGACACCTGCTGATCGTGTCGGTTGGTTACGAGTGTATCGCGGTCGACGCGCTGCGGGCAGCCGGCGGGTTGAGCGATGCGGTGCTATGGCGGCACGAGCTGTTGTCGGCCCCGCCCGAAACGACGACCAACCGGGCGATACGTCGTCGCGTGCAGCCCCGAAAGGTCTCCAACGTGTGGGGCGAATCGCGCTACGTAGCCACCGACTCGCGGGGCCAGCGAATCGGCGAGACGGGACCTTTGCTGTCGACGGGCCTGTGCTTGCTGAATGGGCGCGCGCTGGTGTGCGTCGACCCGATATCGGGGGAAACCATTTGGTCGCGAGACGACATTCCTGCGGACGCCGAGTTGTTCGGCGACGACGAGTACTTGTTCGTTGTCGGCGAGGGGAGCAGCGAGGCGATCGTGGTGAGCCCGATGGACGGCCGCCTTCTCGGCACGCGCCTGCTGCCGACGGACGAAGAACGCTGGACCACGTGCGGCCGCCGCGTACTGACCTGGAGCGAGCAGGGAAATGAGCTGCGCCTGCGACTCTACGACGTAGGCGAGCAGCAGGACGTTTGGGTGCGGAAGTACCCCGTCGGCACTCGGGGAACACTCGTCGAGCGGGACGAGGTGGCAATCCTACGTCCGGACGGGTTTTGTGAGATCCTCTCGCTTGAGGAAGATCGGCCGACCGTCGCGACCCAGCTCGAACCCGAGCCATCGCTCGATTCGATCTTGGTATTGCGCTCCGCCGATCAGTACCTGCTGATGACAAGCGAGCCGGTAAAGCAAGCCGCTGCCGACCTTCGCATTGAAGCAGCGCCCGGAGGCTACCACGCCCCGCTGGTGAACGGTCGGCTGTATGCCCTGGACCGTGGCACGGGCCAGCCGATGTGGCCCACGCCGGCGGTCGTTTCGCAGTTTGGTCTGCCGCTCGATCAGCCGCGCGAGTCGCCTTTTGCACTCTTCCTGCGCCACATCACGACCACGGGGGGACGAACTCCCCGGGCTACGCGCACGTCGGTGGTCGTGTTGGACAAGCGCGACGGGCGAGAAGTCTTTCATCGCGACGACATCCCCACCACCACCGGGGCTTACGCCCTGCTGGCCGAGCCCTACAATCAGTCCGTCACTTTGCTTTTGCCGGGCAAGGCGTACACGATGGACCTTACCGATCAACCCACCCCACCCGCTCCCGCGGCTCATGTAGGAGACCCCGACGACCTCCCGGAAGAAATTCGTGGTTCGTCGGAGTGAGCGGTCGCGGCCGACGCAAGGGGATGGACCCCGGGGGACGGGCGCTGGATTGGTCGGCACGCGGATAGGGCGATTCAGTGCCAATTGGCAGGCGATGGAGGGGGTGCAACCGTCTCCATTACCCCATTGGGGGGGTGTCATGGAGGTTTTCGGGCCCCGCAATCGATTCTCGGGGTTGAACAAAGGGGCTAACTTACCGCACAAAACACTGTTGCGATCATAAGTTACATCGTGGCAAGGCTATGCTTCCATGGGGCGTCCGTGAAGAGCCAATTGAATCCTCGGCCTTCCGGCTGGGGCTGTTTTGAATAGGGGCGCGGCGAATTGGTCGCCACGCAGTCTTCGACGGGCTGGACAGCCTGCCTCATAAATCGCGGCGCCCAATCAACCTCCCTAGGAAAGCCAACCGTATGTCGCCGGAAAGCAAGGGTGCGCGTACCACCGGGCCCGAGTATCTCGACGGGTCGAGTCCGCAACTGGCCAGCGCCGCGGGGTCCGACGCCATCGCGCGATTGGGCGAGGCCCGCCAACGTATTCAAGACCAGTTGTCGCAGATCATTGTGGGGCAGAAGCAGGTCATCGAGGAGCTGCTCATCTCGCTGTTCAGCCGCGGCCACTGCCTGCTGGAAGGAGTGCCGGGCCTGGCCAAAACGCTGATGATCAGCACGCTGGCCCGCGCGCTCAACCTCTCGTTCAGTCGCATTCAGTTCACGCCCGACCTGATGCCGGCCGACATCACGGGCACGGAGATCATGGAGGAGAACCGTTCGACGGGAACGCGGGAGCGTCGGTTCCTCGAGGGTCCGCTGTTTTCGAACGTGGTCCTTGCCGACGAGATCAACCGCACGCCTCCCAAGACACAGGCCGCCCTGCTGGAAGCGATGCAGGAGCGTCAGGTGACGGTGGGGCGCGAGCGGCATCCGCTGTCGGACCCCTTCTTCGTGCTGGCCACACAGAACCCCATCGAACAGGAGGGCACTTACCCGCTGCCCGAGGCGCAGCAAGACCGGTTCATGTTCAAGGTGTTCGTGAAGTATCCCAACTTCAACGAGGAGTTTGAGATCGCGCGGCGGACCACGACCGTGCTCGCCGACGAAGTAAAGCCGGTGCTCTCGGGCGAGGAGATCGTGCAGTTGCAGCGGCTGGTGCGCGAGGTGCCGGTGACCGACCACGTGATCCGCTATGCGCTGTCGCTGGTACGGCAGACGCGCGTGGGAACCCCCGGCGCTCCCGACTTCGTGCAGGATATGGTGAGCTGGGGCGCCGGGCCGCGGGCGGTGCAATATCTGATCCTGGGAGGAAAGTCCCGCGCCTTGCTCCACGGGCGAACGCACGTTTCGACCGACGACATCCAGGCGCTGGCTCGCCCCACGCTACGGCATCGCCTGGTGGTGAACTTCGCCGCCGAGAGCGAGGGGACCACCCAGGACGACATCGTCGACCGCCTGCTGGCCATCACTCCCACCAAAGAAGACGAACTGACCGGCGATGCCCGATTCCAAAAGATTTTTGCATCCTGAGGCGATCAAGCGCATCAGCCGGCTCGACTTGCGGGCGCGGCACGTCGTCGAAGGGTTTCTCTCCGGTATGCACCGCAGCCCGTACTTCGGGCAGTCGGTCGAGTTCTTGCAGCACCGCGAGTACGCGATCGGCGACGACCTGCGGCACGTCGATTGGAAGGTGTGGGCGCGGCAGGACCGCTACTACGTCAAGCAGTTCGAGGAGGACACCAATCTCCGCTGCACGCTGTTGGTCGACGTTTCCAACAGCATGGCATACGGCAGCGGCGCGATGAACAAGTATGAGTACGCCTGCACGGTGGCGAGTTGTCTGGCGTACCTGGTGCTGCGGCAGCAGGATGCGGTGGGGTGCGTGGCGTTCGACGAGCGAGTGCGGGCCAAGGTGCCGGTGCGAAGCAAGCGAAACCACATCCTGTCGGTGATCGAATCGCTGAATGTCGCGAGCCCCGCCGACAAGACCCAGATGTACCCCATCCTCCGCAACGTAGCCGAGAGCTATCCCCGCCGCGGCATGATGGTGCTGATCTCCGATCTGCTGGCCGATACGACCGGCACGATGAAGGGGCTGCGGCTGTTGCGGCAGCGCGGGCACGACGTGTGTGTGTTCCACATCATGGACGACGACGAGCTGGACTTTCCGTTTTCCGGGCCGACGCGGTTCGAGGGGCTGGAAACGCCCGACCATCTCAACTGCAACCCGCGGTCGCTACGGGAGGGGTATCTGGCGGCCCTCGATGAGTTTCTGGTGGAGCTGCGTCGGCAGTGCGCGGGCAACACGATCGACTATTCCTTGATCCGCACCAGCGATCCGCTCGATGCGGCGTTGGCGACGTATTTGAGCAACCGACTGGGGATGCACCACAAGAACTGAGTTCGGGGGGCGGAGATGGAGTTGCAAATCTCCCGTTGGTTGAGTGCAGAGTGCAAAGTGCAGAGTGCAGAATCCGGCACTCTGTACTCTGCACTCTGTACTCTGCATTTGGAAGACAAATGACGAGCCTCTTTTCCCTATTCTGGCTTCCCTGGCTGGCCCTCGGGCTGGCAGCGCTACCCGTGTTGATTCACCTGATCAACATGATGCGGCACCGCCGCGTGCGGTGGGCGGCCATGGACTTTCTGCTCGCAAGCTACAAGAAGCACCGCAACTGGATTTGGCTCAAGCAGCTCCTGCTATTGCTCATGCGGATGGCTGCCTTGGTGCTGCTGCTTTTCATGCTGGCCGGCATGAGCTGCCGGGGGGATTATTGGGCCTCGTTGTTCGGCGGGCAGACCACGCACCACTACGTGCTGCTGGACGACAGTTACTCGATGTCCGACCGCACGGGGGGCGCCAGCGCTTTCGATAACGCGAACCTGGCCGTCGCCCGCATCGGCACCGCCGCCGCGGGACAGTCCAACCAGAAGTTCACGCTGATCCGCTTTTCGCGGGCCGTGGGTTTCGAGGAGTCGGGCGCGTCGTCCGGTGCAGCGGCGCAGTCGGCGACCGCAACACCGACGGCGACCGGGGCGGCGCCGCCAGCCGATGGAGTCGCATCCGCCAAGGCCGTCGACAACTCGCCCGGCGGACGCATCGCCGACATCAACGCCGAGCCGGTCGATACGCGCTTTGACCTGCTGTTGGAAGAGAGGTCGCGGGGGTTCGACGTCTCCGACACGGCCGTCGGTCCGCGCGACGCGCTGGCCGTCGTGCGGCAGTTGGTGGCCGAAACGCCGAACGAGCGGGCCGTCGTCTACATCGTGTCGGATTTTCGCACCAAGCAGTGGGAGAACCCGACCGAGCTTACCGAACTGCTCGCGTCGCTGCGGAAGTCGCACGTCGACGTGGAGTTGGTTCGCTGCGTGAAGAGCCAACATGCGAACGTGGCTATCACCAGCGTGCAGCCCGCCGACGAAACGCACGCGGCGGGCGTTCCCCTTCCGGTGAACGTGCAAGTGCGTAACAACGGCACCTCAACCCAGAGAAACGTGTCGGTGAAAGTGCGCACCAAGTTCTTCGATCCGGCCGCTGCCCAGAACGCAGCCATGGGTGCCGAGGGGGAATCGGTCGAGCTGCCCACGCTTTTGATCGACCAGATTCGACCTGGCGAAACGGCCACCGCCCAGGTGCAGGCCTTCTTTCGCGCCGCGGGCCAGCACGTGGTCGAGGCGGAACTAGCCCACGACTCGGTGGTCGTCGACAACCGACGTTGGTGCGTCGTCGATTTGCCGGAGGCCGAACGAGCCCTCATCATCGCCGGCAGCGCGGATCAGACCGATGCCTACTTCCTGCAGGCCCTGTTCGAGCCGGAGCCACGGGCACTGACGGGAGTCCGCCCGGTGGTGGAGAACCCGGCCTACCTGCGCGATGTGCCGCCCGAGACGCTGCGTGCTTTTTCATCCGTCTATCTTCTCGACGTGCCGTCGCTCGACCGCGTGGCGATCGAGAAGCTGGAGAACTACGTCGCCGATGGTGGAGGCGTGGCCTTCTTCGGCGGACCGAACATGGCGGTCGGCGCCACGCAATACAACGAAACACTGTACCGCGGGGGCGAGGGGCTGTTTCCGCTGCCGCTCGATCCCTTGCAGCGCGACAATCTGCTACCGGTCGATCCCGATAGCGACGTGCCCGACATCCAGGTTTCCGATCACTTTCTGTTTCAGCCGTTCCTGGGCCGGCGCAACACTCTGATCGGCACGGTGGGCGTGGAGCGTTTCGTGCAAGCGGAGCGAGCCTGGTCGCCGCGATCGGATTCGACGGTCGAAGTCGCCGCGCGGCTGCGCAACGGCGCGCCGTTTGTTGTCACACAGAGCTTTGGATCGGGACGCGTCGCGGTCGTGCTCACCACGCTGGCGCCCGATTGGAACAACTGGGCCGGCGACCCCACGCTGGTCGTTGTGGCGTTGAAGCTGCAATCGTATCTGGCTTCCGGCTCGCGGCACGATTCGCCGCGGCTGGTTGGCTCGCCCATTGCAGTGGACCTTCCGGCTGACGAGTTCCGCCCCGAAATCACCTTCCTGGTGCCCGAAGGTCCGACGTCGACCGCCATCGAGCGGATTGCCGCGAAGTCGCTCACCGACCCGGATCGGGTAGCAACCACTCTGGGCGGCGGCCCGTCGGGCACGCCCGGCGAAACCAACCGAGCGGGTGTCTACGAGGCGTTGCTCACCGCCACGGGCGGCGAGCGGTCGGCACAGCGCTACGCGCTCAATGTCGACCCGGCCGAGGGCGATCTGACGCTGGCCGATTCCCAGCGGCTGGTGGCACGGCTGCAGGCGGCACGACCCCGATTCCTTTACTGGGACGAGTTCCGGCCCGATCCGGCCGTGCAGTCGGCCTTTTCGTGGAGCCGGTACGTTTTGTACGCGATGATCGGTCTGCTGTTGTGCGAGCAAGCTCTCGCGTACTCGGCCAGTTACCATACCGTGCGAGGAGCCACGCGGTGAACGCGGACCTGCTGGCCCAAATATCGAGCCAGACGTATTACGAGGTCGAGCAGCTTGGCTCGCTCGTTCACTGGTGGCAGTGGCTGCTGCTGGCGGCGATCGTTGTGGCCGTGCTGGCCGTGGTAGCGGCCATGTACTGGTACGACAGCGTCGAGCTGCCGCGTGGCGTGGCGGCCACGCTCATGGTATTGCGCGTGCTGGCGTTCGTGGGGCTGCTGGTCTTCTTCTTTAACATCGAGAAGCGCAGCCAGCGGAAAATTGTCAAAAACTCCCGGGCTGCCTTGCTGTTCGACACCAGTCAGAGCATGGGGCTGCGCGATTCGGACGCCACCACGGTTACCTCCCCGCCCAATCGCATTGAGCCCGTCGCAGCCGAGCTGGCCGCGGGCCAAGTGCTCGAGCACTTGCGCGCGCGGCACGACGTGGTCGCCTACCGCTTCGATGCCATGGCTCAGCCGGCCGAAGTGGCCTCGCTTCCCAAGCGCAGCGACGAGGCGGCCGCAGTGCCGACAAGCGTCGTCGAGGAAGAGCGCCGCGCGCTGGCGGTGGGCGAGACACGCCGCATGGCCGTCGCGGCGCTGTGCGTGCTCGGCCTGTCGGTGGTCGCATTCGCGGTCTGGTTCGCCGTCGGTCGCATGAGCGGCATGCGAGCCACCGCCGCTTGGGCGCTATTCGCGGCCGAGATATCGCTCGTGGCCGCGGCGATCGTACTGGCGGTGGGCAATCTGAGGAATCCCGAGGTGTCGTGGCAAGCCGTCGTCGGCTTGCCGGAGCCTGCCCGACAGTCGCCCGATGCCGACGACGACGCGGCCAGCCCGGACGACGAAAAGCCAGCTTCACCCATCGAAGACGGAGCGGGAACGAAGGGCGAAACCAAACCGGCGCAAGACGTCGACTGGCAAGCGGAACTGCTCCCCCGCGGCGCGGAGACCCGAATCGGCGATGCGATGCGTTACCTGATCAATCGCGAGCGCGGCGGCCCCATCGCGGGGATTGTCGTCTTCACCGACGGATGCAACAACGCCGGCACCGACCCGGCCGCCGTCGCCTTGATCGCCCGCGACGCGCACATTCCGATCTATGCCGTGGGGCTAGGTTCCAATCGCCGCCCCACCAACGTGCGGGTGGTCGACGTCGAGGCGCCGCCCCGCGTCTACCCGGGAGACGAGTTCTCGCTGGTGGGACTGTTGCGGGCCGATGGCTTGCAAGGTCAAACGGTCAAGGTCGAGCTGTATTCGGCCCCTTCGGCGGGCCCGGGCACCTCGCCGGAAGACTCGTTCGAGCAGGAGACCAGCGTGGCCTTGCCCGAGGACGGCAAGGAAGTGTCGGTCCGCTTCGAGCTGACGCCGGACGAGCAAGGTCGCCGCGTGTACAAGCTCCGTGTGTCGCCGCCGCCGCGCGATCACGACCCGCGCGACAATGAAAAGACGGTCACGGTCGACGTGGTCGAGCGAAAGAATCACGTGCTGCTGTTGGCCGGCGGTCCCATGCGCGACTATCAGTTCCTGCGGAACCAGTTGTTCCGCGATCGCGACACCACCGTCGACGTGCTACTGCAAACCGGCGCGCCGGGCATGTCGCAGGAGGCCGACGAGCTGCTGTATGAGTTCCCGCAAACAGCCGACGAGCTGTTCGACTACGATTGCATCGTGGCGTTCGACCCCGACTGGGAACAGCTCGACGAAGTGCAGGTCGATCTGCTCGAGCGATGGATTGGCGAGAAGGCGGGGGGCATGGTCGTGATTGCCGGACCAGTCTATATGGCCGAGTGGACCAGCCTGCCTCGCGATGACCGTCGCATGAACGTGATCCGCGCGCTGTACCCGGTCGTGCTGTTCCAGCGCGGTACGGTGTCGCTACAGGTGACCCGCCAAAGCTCCGATACGGCCTGGCCGCTCGAGTTCACGCGCGACGGCCTGGAGTCGGAGTTCCTGTGGCTCGAGGAGTCGGCGGCCGATAGCGAGCAGGCCTGGGCGCGGTTCCCCGGCGTGTACGGCTACTTCCCGGTGAAGGAGCCCAAGCCGGGGGCACGCGTGCTGGCCCAGTTCTCCGATCCCGAAGCGTCGATCGACGACGATCTGCCCGTCTATCTGGCGACGCAGTACTACGGGGCGGGGCGGGTGGTGTTTCAGGCCAGTGGCGAGATGTGGCGACTGCGCGGCCTCGACGAGCGGTATTTCGAACAGTACTACACGAAACTCATCCGCTGGGCCTCGCAAGGGCGGCTGTTGCGCGACTCCAGCCGCGGCGTGCTCCTGGTCGACAAGGAGCGCTGCCTGTTGGGGGATCAAATCTCGGTACGCGGCACGCTCTACGACGCGCAGCACCGCCCGCTCGATGTCGACGAGGTGTCGACGATGCTGCTGCGTCCCGACGGAACCCGCACCAATCTTGCCCTGCGGCGCATCGAGGAAGGGGCTCGCGAGGGAACCTATGCGGCCCAATTCACCGTCCTACAGGAAGGGGACTACCGCGTCGAGTTGAAGGTGCCCGAAAGCAGCGAAGACGAGTTGCTCACGGCCGAAGTGCGCGTGCGGCTGCCCGACATTGAGGTGGAGCGCCCCGAGCGCAACGACGCGCTTTTGCAAACGATCGCCACCACGAGCGGCGGCGTGTACTACGTGGGACTCGATGCGGCGGTGGGGCGCGGCGGAGGAGATGCGCTCCCCTTGGTCAATCAGTTGGAACCGCAGGATCAGGAGACGTACTTACAGGGAACGCCCGACCGGACGTTCAAGCGGCTGCTCATGGCGTGGCTGCTAGGTTTGACGTGCGGGGTGCTGTGCTTGGAGTGGCTGACGCGGCGGCTCAATAAGCTGGCGTGATTACGAAATGCAGAATGAAGAGTGCAGAATATAGAACGGTCGGGGACTGGCTCGTTTTGCGACGCCGAGTGGCGCTTTCGAGGTCTGGAGTAGGAGAGGAGCAAAATGTGCCTGTCCCCTTCTCCGAGACCGCTGTGCCTTCGAGAGTGGGATCGAGAGGCAAAACGGGGGCCAATTCGCTTGGACGCCCTGAGCGGCAAGCGGTATAATCTGCTGGCGGGATTGGATTTCCGCCGATTGTCGGCGTTGCCTGGGGAGCGCCGGCGACGATAAGTAAGTTGAGACTATGACTGCCGACATCCACCAGCCACAATTCGCGGGGCAATTGCGCTCGCTGCTGTCGGGCCTGCGGATGCGCATCCGCGCTTACGTCTGGCTCCAGGGGATTTGTCTAGTCCTGGCCTGGTTGGGTGTCACGTTCTTCCTCTTTCTGGGGGTCGAGTGGTTCCTTCTGCGGGTCGGGGTGGGCGAGCTGCCCACGCTTCCTCGCCTCCTGTATTTGGCCGTCGTCGTCGCGGGAACGGTCTGGATCGGCTACCGCTGGATTGCACGCCGCGCGTTCGTCCGTCTGCCGCACAAGAGCATGGCCGTGCTCATCGAGCGCCGCTTTGGCGCGTTTCACGACAGCCTGGTGACGACCGTCGAAATGGGCGAGCGACCCGACCATGCGTCGTCGTTCAACCCCAACATGCTCGCGCAAGCCGGCCAGCAGGCGGTCGCAAACGCACCGCAAGTCCGATTGCGTGAGGTATTCCGATTCGGTCCGCTGGCCCGCGGCGTTGTTGGGGCGTTGGCGGTCGTAGCGGCGGTTGCGGCGCTGGCGGCATGGCAGCCCGAGGCGCTCGCTCTTGCGGCGCGCCGGCTGTACCTGCTCGATAGTGCCATGTGGCCGCGTCACGCGCGGATCGAAATGGTGGGCATCGAGGTAAGCCGCTCGGCCTTGGCCGACGAATTGGCTGAACCGCCGCGCCAGGTCGAGTTTCGCGACGCAACGGTCAAGGTCGCCAAGGGGTCGAGCGTAACGCTGCAAGTACGGGCCGACGCAGCGTGGCCCATCGTGCCGCAGACGTGTACCGTCTCGTACCGCACCGACGACGGCGTGCGCGGCCGCTCCGACATGAAGCGGCTGGGAAGCGAGCGGGAAGGCTTCCAGCATTACTCCTACGACGGCAAGCCCTTTCGCGGCGTGCTGTCGGACGTTCAGTTCGACGTGCTGGGATACGACCACCGCTTGCGCGGTTACCGAATCGAGGTCGTCGACAGTCCCGCCGTCGGCATCGTCGAGCTCCAGTGCGACTTCCCTTCCTACCTCGCCGACGTAGAGTCGGGTTCCTGGCTGCCGCGAACGATCGAGCTGACTTCGTCCACGTCGCTGCCACGCGGAACGAGAATTCAGGTGCTGGCCCAGACCAACAAGGAGCTTGCCGAGGTAACGGTCCGTGACCCGGTTTCCGGCGCCGCGTACGAAGCGACGATTGTTACGCCGGACGATGAAACGCCGCCGGGTTTCGGCTTCACGATTGAGTCGCTCGACGAGAGCCTGGCCTTGCAAATCACCCTCCGCGACACCGACGACGTCGAGAGCGAGCGGCCGTACAAGCTGTTTCTCGGGGCCGTGGGCGACGAGCCGCCGCGAGTCGATGCGGCGCTACGCGGCATCGGCACGGCGATCACGCCCAACGTGCGGATTCCCGCCTCCGGACGTATTACCGACGACTACCGGGTGGCATCGGCGTGGTTCGAGGTGCAAGCGGCCGAAGAGCCGCCGCGGCAATTCGCCTTCGACGTGGGCGCCGACGGCACATTCGACGCGGCGGTCGACTTTCGCGGCCTTCGCGCCAACGGCGAGAACCCGCTATCGCTCGCCGAGGGGCAGAAGCTGGTGCTTACGCTGGTCGCCCACGACCGCTGCGATCTGGACGGGGCGCCGAACGAGGGGCGCGGTGACACCTTCACGCTCGACGTGGTTTCCAGCGAGCAGTTGCTCGCCATGCTGGAAGCGCGGGAAGCCGGGCTGCGGCGGCGGTTCGAGCAGATCGTTCAGGAAATAACCGAAGCCCGCGATTCGCTGGCCCGCGTCCAACGGGAGGTGCAGGACCTTTCGACCCCCTCGGATGCGGACGAACCGGCCGATGCGACGCCGTCCTTCGGCGACAATGCGAACGGCGTCGGCGACGCCGACCCAACGGGCGAGGGCAGTGGCGGCACGAACAGCGTAGGTCCGAGATCGGACGCAGGCCGGGAGCCCGACGACGAGCCAGTCGATCCTCAGCAAGCGGCGCTTCGGGCTCGTTCGCTGCGTTTGCTGCGCGTGCAGCAGGCGATGCTGCAAAGCCAGAAGTCATCGCAAGAGGTGCTCGGCGTGGCGGCCAACTTCGCCGACATTCGTCAGGAGCTGATCAACAACCGCGTCGACACCGAGGACCGCAAGAACCGCCTGCAGTACGATATCGTCGATCCGCTTACGCAAGTGGGCGAAGAGGAATTCCCCGAGCTGGACCGCCTCCTCAAGGAGTTGGAGGCTGCGCTCGACGACGCTACCGCGGCGGGTCCAGCCGCCGACGCGGCCGTGGCCCAGGCTAACAAGATCCTGACCGACCTCGACCGCGTATTACAGAGGCTGCTCAAGTTTGAGACCTACAAGGAACTGTTGGATATCGTCCGCTCGTTGATCGACGATCAGGAGAAGCTGATCGAGGAATCGAAGGTGGAGCAACGCCAGGCGGCCCGACGCCTGCTGGAAGAATAGGACCGCTGGGAACGGAAACACGAAGCGCCGGAAACCAAACGGCCGGACACGCACGGGGAGACATGCTCATGAAGACGACAAACACGCTTGCCGCGACATGGGCCGTTCTGGCTGTGTTGGCCGTCAGCGTACCGCTGGCCCGATCGCAAGAGGCGGCTCCGTCCGACACCGCTGTGCCTTCCGACGCCGCCGCGGATACGGCAGAGACTTCGCCGGCAGATGCGTCGTCCGCGCCCGTTGCCGTACACGAAGATTTGGCGCTCCGGCAGAGCCGCATCGCCGACAAATACTCCCGGCTCGAACAGCTCATGCTGCGGATGGCCGAGATCGATGCGGCCGAGAATCCGCAGCGCGCGGCCTTGCTCAAGCGGGCCGTCCAGCAGTCGAAAGAGAATCTCACGCTCGACCAACTCGAAAAAATCGCCGCCTGGCTCGGCCAGCAGCAGTTGAAGCGGGCCATCGATGGTCAAAGCGAAGTCACTGTCGACATGAAGGCGCTGCTCGAACTCTTGATGAGCGAAAACCGCGCCGATCGGCTCAAGAGCGAGCAGCAACGCATCAAGGAATACATCAAGGAGGTCGAACGGATTCAGCGCTTGCAGGCCGCCAACCGCGGCCGCACCGAAGGGGGAGCCAATCCTCTTCAGCAAGCCAAGGAACAGGGCCAGATCGCCAATCGCACGGGAAACCTGGCGCAAAGAATTCGTGAGAACGAGGAAGGCGGTTCGGACTCCGCGTCGGAAGGCGAGGCCGGCGAAGGCGCCAACGATTCGCAGCAAGGCGAAGGACAGGGCCAGCAGGGCGAAGGACAGGGTCAACAAGGCGAAGGACAAGGCCAACAAGGCGAAGGTCAGGGCCAGCAAGGCGAAGGCCAAGGCCAACAAGGCGAAGGTCAGGGCCAGCAAGGTGAAGGCCAGGGCCAGCAAGGTGAAGGCCAGGGCCAGCAAGGTGAAGGACAGGGCCAACAAGGTGAAGGACAGGGCCAACAAGGTGAAGGAAAGGGCCAACAAGGTGAAGGGCAAGGCCAGCAAGGCGAAGGCCAGGGCCAGCAAGGCGAAGGTCAGCAAAGCGAAGGGCAAGGCCAACAAGGTGAGGGCCAGGGTTCGCAAGGTGAAGGTCAGGGCCAACAAGGTGAAGGGTCGCAGGGCGGTTCCCAGGGCGGCAGCCAGGGTGGATCGCAGGGTGGAAGCCAAGGCGGTTCCCAGGGTGGGTCGCAAGGCGGAAACCAAGGCGGCCAGCAGTCGCAGCAGGACGAAAACCCGGCACGCAAGCGCATCGAGGCGGCCGAGGAAAAAATGCGCCGCGCCCAGCAAAAACTCGAAGAGGCCAAGCGCCGCGAGGCCGTCGAAGACCAACGCGAGGCCGAGCAGGAGCTGGCCAAGGCCAAGGCCGAACTCGAGGAGATTCTTCGTCAGCTTCGCGAGGAAGAAATCGAGCGCATGCTCGCCATGCTGGAGGGCCGCTTCGCCAAGATGCTCGAAATGCAGTTGCGCGTCTACGAGGCCACTTTGCGGCTCGACAGGATCGACGATGACCAGCGATTGCGCGACTTCGACATCCAGACCGGTAAGCTGAGCTTCGACCAGCGCAAGATCGGCGCCGACGCCGACCGGGCCCTGATCCTGTTGTTGGAAGAGGGCTCCTCCGTCGCTTTCCCCGAAGCGGTCGAGCAAATGCGGGACGAAATGTACGTGGTGGCCGATCGCCTGGCAGCCTCGAACGTGGGAACCATTACGCAGGACAGCGAGGAAGAAATCATTGCGGCCTTGGAAGAGATCATCGAGGCGCTGCAAAAGGCGCAGCAGGATCTCCAGCAACAACAACAGCAGCAACAACAGCAACAGCAACAACAGCAGCAGGATCAGCCGTTGGTCGATCAGTTGGCCGAGTTGAAGATGATCCGCGCCCTGCAGATGCGGGTGAACAGCCGCACGCAGCGCTACGCGCGCTTGCTCGACGACAAGGACGATCCGACGGGCCAGGCCACCGACGCCGATTTGATCGGCGCCCTGGGCCGCCTGGCCGACAAGCAACAGCGAATCCACCGCGTTACCGAGGACATTGTGCTGGGAAAGAACAAGTGACGTGTCGAAGTCTGGAGTAGCGGACTTCGCACGGCGTTCGATGAACGGGCAAGACGCACCACGGTTGAATTCCTGCGAATTCAGCTACGGCAAGCGGGCAGCTTGTCCCACGAAGGGACTCGCAAAGGAGCCAAAACGATGATCGGTAAAACGTTCGCGGCAACTCTGGCATCCGTTCTGACCGGCTGGGCGCTTACCGCTCTTCCTACCGGCATGGAAGTCGTCCGCGCCGACGACGAATTGAGCGCGGCCGCCAGTTGGACCATCCCCACGGCCGACGACGTGCGGGCCCAGGTTGAAGCATGGCTCGCCGACAAAACGATCGACGACGACACGCGGCAAGCGATCGATGCGCTCTGGGAAGCGCCGCAGGAGAACCTGGCCGCGAGCGGTCCTGATTTGCTCGATCGTTGGGCCGCGACACTGGCACTGGTCGACCCGCAATTCGCCGAATTGGTTAGCACGTGTCGAGGGATAGCCGAGTCGCGCGGCGTGCGGACGTTTGCCGTACTAGACGACGAAACGCAGCCGCCGCTGGTCCGCAGCAACATGCGGCTGTATTACGGCCGCTGGCTTTCGCAGCACGCCTATTACGACGAAGCGCTCGAAATGCTCTCCGGGCTGGAGCCCAAGGAGGTGATGGATCCCGCTTCGCTGCTGTTCTATCAGAGCGTGGCGCACCACCGGCTGCTGGACAAGGAAAAGTGTCTGCCGACCCTCACGCGGCTGATGGAAAACGAGTCGTCGTTACCGCGTCGGTATGCCACGCTCGCGCGGCTCATGGAGGCGGACCTGAAGCCGCTGGAGACCGACTCGCTGGACGAGATCGCCCGCCTGATGGACGACGTCCGCCGCCGTCTCGATTTTGGTCGCGCCGGCCGCGTGGTCCGCAAGCAGGAGGACGATGTCATCGCCAAGCTGGACAAGCTGATCGAGCAAATCGAGCAGCAACAGCAGCAACAACAATCGGGCAGCGGCAGCGGCGGGAGCATGAATCCTTCCAGCCCCATGCAGGACAGCAACGGCGGCGCGCAGCGCGGCCCGGGTAACGTCGATCGCAGGCGAATCGGCAATACCGCGGGTTGGGGCGATCTGCCCGCGAAGGAGCGCCAAGCGGCCCTCCAGGAAATCAGCAAGGACCTACCCGCGCACTACCGCGACGTGATCGAAGCTTACTTTCGCCGGCTGGCGCGCGACGGCACGCCGTGAGACGGCACCATGTGAGCGCGGGCTGCTGCGGGCCGGCGCGCCTTGCTCGACGTGGCGCGACCGTCGGTGGTAAAGTAAAGTAGCGACGTTTACGCGGCGCTTTGGAATCAATTATGCCGAGTATGCTCACCACCCTAGTCGCTGCGATGGCGACGATCGCCGCCCCCGTGGACGTCGACGTGCGGCCTCTCGCCGGACCCGCCGAGTCGGGGACGCTATCGGCGATATCGTCCACCGAGATCGTGTTGCAAACTCCCGAGGGGGCCCGCAAGTTCGAGCTGCGCGAGCTGCTCACGGTTCGCCAGAGGGGCGTTCAGCCGCCTCTCTCGCTTTCGGCCAAGGTCACGGTCCTCCTGGTCGACGGGTCGCGGCTGCTGGCTGGCAGCTATGCGGCCGACAAGGGCAAGGCCGTTGTCGATCTTGTCGATGGCACGCGGCTCGAGCTGCCGGCTTCCGCCGTCCGCTGGGTGCGGCTCCAGCCTCCGCACGATGAGTACAACGAAGACTGGCGCGAAATCAGCGGCGAAGCCCATAAGGGGGACGTGATCGTAATTCGCAAGACGGCGCTCGATTACCTCGAAGGCGTAATCGTGGGCATTACGCCCGAGGCGGTACAGTTTGAGTTCGACGGCAGCCGTTTCGACGTATCGCGCGAAAAGGTCGAGGGGCTCGTCTACTACCATCCGGCGGGAGCCGAGCTTCCCGCGTCGCTCTGCGGGCTGGTCGACGTACACGGGTCGTCGTGGAACGTGCAGCGGCTGGCACTCCGCGATGGGTCGCTCGAGCTGACCACGACTTCGGGCGCCAGCTACACTCTGCCGCTGGCCGATGTGCAGACGCTCGACTTTTCCCGCGGCAACGTGGCGTATCTGAGCGACATGCAACCCGAGTCGGTCGAGTGGATGCCGTTCATCGACTCGCCGTCGGTTCGCAAGAGTCTGGCCCAACTGTACGAGCCGCGACGCGACACGAACTTCGCCGGGGCGGCACTGGTGTTGGGCGGCCAGTCGTACGAGAAAGGAATGGCGCTGCACAGCCGCAGCGAGCTCGTCTACCGACTGCCCTCGGGCTTTCGCCGCCTGCAGATGGTTGCCGGAATCGACGACACCGTGCGCGACGGCGGTAACGTGCGGCTGGTGATTACGGGCGACGGCAAGACGCTGCTGGACGCGGCAGTCAGCGGCACCGACAAACCGCTGCCGATCGACGTCGACGTGGAGGGCGTCCGGCGGCTGACGATTGTCGTCGACTTTGGACTGGATCTCGACGTGGCCGACCACCTGCTCCTGTGCGACGCAAGGATTGTCAAATGAAGCGATTCGCCGGCCGTCTGAGCATATTGGCCGTGATTCTGTGCCTCACGCCGGTCGTGTCGTCGACCGTGGCGCGCGGGGCCGACGAAGTGCCGGAAGCGGTGCTGCGTGCCCAACAGCAGCGCATCGCCGCAATCGCCAAGGCCAAGGCGGCGGCCGTGTCGGTATTCGCCCGCGGCGGCCGCGGCGGCGGATCGGGAGTCGTGATTTCCGCCGATGGATACGCCCTGACCAATTTCCATGTGGCCAAGCCCGCCGGCAACTTTATGAAGTGCAGCATGCCCGATGGCCGCATGTACGACGCGGTTCTCGTGGGCTTGGACGCGCCGGGCGACGTGGCGCTGATCAAGCTGATGGGCCGCGATGACTTTCCCCATGCCGAGCTGGGCGACAGCGACCAGGTGCGCGTGGGAGACTGGTGCTTTGCGGTCGGCAACCCGTTCCTGCTGGCCACCGACTTGCAGCCCACCGTGACCTACGGCATCGTGTCGGGCGTGCACCGTTTCCAGTATCCCGCCGGCACGCTGTTGGAATACGCCGACTGCCTCCAGACCGACGCCTCGATCAATCCGGGCAACTCCGGTGGGCCGCTGTTCAACGCACAAGGTGAGCTGATCGGCATTAACGGCCGTGGCTCGTTCGAGAAGCGCGGCCGTGTGAACGTAGGCGTCGGCTACGCCATCTCGATCAACCAGATCAAAAACTTCCTGGGCTGTCTGCACTCGGGCAGACTGGTCGATCACGCCACGTTGGGGGCAACGGTGTCGAGCAACGAAGACGGACATCCCGTCGTCACCAACATTCTCACGTCGTCGGACGCCTAT
>Ga0315553_10001823_pt1 | contig 17430 bp, 10 predicted proteins | sample SalMarSW160140MG_FD_203099 | JGI IMG/M metagenome (GOLD analysis project Ga0315553, IMG submission 203099) | Salt marsh sediment microbial communities from the Plum Island Ecosystem LTER, Massachusetts, United States - Salt Marsh Sediment SW1601-40 ... | reverse complement strand
ACAAGCCGCAAAAACCCCAGCCAGACCTCGCTTCCAGCCTCTTCTACGCAGCTGCAGGATAGAGAAAAGGCCAAAGCCGAGCCCCCAGCCCGGGAACGGGCTGGGGCACCCGTTTCTAACCCACCCTTTGCTATCGCAAAGGATGGGGCACCCAAGCACCCAAGATCATCGAGTCCCCCGCCCTTAAAAGGACGGGCCACCCGACGCGTGGTTCGTGTCTCGCGCGTTCAGCAGGCGCAGGCTGTTGAAGACGACGATGAGCGATGCGCCCATGTCGGCTGCAATGGCCATCCACAGCGACGCCATACCCACCAAAGCCAGAGCCATGAACAGCAGCTTGAGCCCCAGCGCGAACGCGATGTTCGCCTGAATCGTCCGCAGCGTGCGCCGCGAGTGACGAATGAGCCAGGGGATGCGGGAAAGGTCGTCGGACATGAGGGCGACGTCGGCGGTCTCCAGTGCGGCGTCGGTGCCCATAGCGCCCATGGCGATGCCGAACGTTGCAGCCGCCATGGCCGGTGCGTCGTTGATGCCGTCGCCGACCATGGCCACGTGCTTGTGCTCGCGCGTGAGGCGGCCGACGGCTTCGACCTTGTCCTCCGGCAAAAGCTCGCAGCGGTATTCGTCGACGCCGGCTTCGCGTGCAATGGCCCGGGCGGTGCCCTCGTTGTCGCCGGTGAGCATGACCACTACCTCGACACCCGCCTGCCTGATCGCGCGGATGGTGGACGGGGCGTTCTGTCGGAGGGTGTCGGCGAGGCTGATGAGGCCACAGACGTGCGAGTCGTTGCCGACGGCGACGACGGTGTGCCCGTCGGCTTCCAGTTGCTCGGCCTTGGCGTGGACCTGAGGAGTTTCCTGTCCCTTTTCGTGCATGAGGCGATGGCTGCCGATCCAGAACGGTCGGCCGTCGATGCGCCCCTCGCCTCCCCTGCCGCGGGCGGCCTGGTAGTTCTCGGCCGGGACAGGACGGATGCCCAGTTGGCGGGCTTTGCTGAGGATCGCTCGGGCAAGGGGATGTTCGCTGCCCGCTTCGAGGGCGGCTGCCCGTTCGAGCAGCTCGTGCTCGCTGTGACCGTTCAGCGGGAGCAACTGCTGCACCTGGGGGCGGCCATGCGTGAGCGTGCCGGTCTTGTCGAATGCGAGGGCCTTGAGGTGTCCGGCGGCCTCCAGGTAGACGCCGCCCTTGACCAGCACGCCATTGCGGGCGGCGGCTGTCAGGGCCGACACGATGCTGACGGGTGTGGAGATCACCAGGGCACAGGGGCAGGCGATCACAAGGATGACCAGCGCGCGATAGAACCATTCCAGCCATGATGCGTCGGTCAGCAACGGCGGCACGACGGCAAAGGCAATCGCCAGGCCCATCATGACGGGTGTGTAGTAGACGGCGAAGCGGTCGACCCACTGCTGGGTGGCGGCGCGACGAGACTGGGCGCGTTCGACCATGTGGATGATCCGCGCCAGTGTCGTATCGTCGGCGGCCTTGGTGGTGCGCAGCTCCAGCACGGCGTCCTGATTGATCGTGCCGGCGTAGACCACGTCGCCGATGCGCTTGTCTACGGGCATGGATTCGCCGGTAATCGGCGCCTGGTTGACGGTGGACTCGCCCTTGGTGACCTGGCCGTCCAACGGGATTCTCTCGCCCGGGCGGACAAGCACCGTCGCGCCGATGGGGACCGCTTCGACGGGCTGGTCGCGGACCTCGCCGGAGTCGGACGATACGCACCGCGCCGTGGGCGGGGACAGATCGAGCAGCGAGCCGATGGCATGGCGGGCGCGTTCGACGCTCCAGTGCTCCAGCAGCAAGGCCACGGCGAAAAGAAACGCCACCGTGGCCGCCTCGAACCACTCGCCGATGATCATCGCGCCGATGACGGCCGCGACCATCAGGAGGTTCATGTCGGGCCGCAATCGACGTGCGGCTTGGAGGGCTTTGGGCGCGACGTACCATGCGCCAGCCACGGCGGAGGCTGAGTACAGCAGGATCGCGGAAAGCGGGAAGGCGTGGTCTTCGTGGTGTCCACCTGCCAGGGCATCCAGCAAGCTGCGGTGCAGCACCCAGTGCGTGACGAACCCGGCCAGCAGAAGCGTTCCGCCGGCGGCGGCCATGATCAGCCGGCCGTGGCGCTGCCAGAACGGGTCCTGCTTGTGTTGCGTCGGTCGCTGCCAGGGGATGGCCCTCATGCCGGTGTCGGCTACGGCTGAGACGATCTGCTCGGGCGAGATTGCGTCCGGATCGTACTCGACGGACATGCGGGCGTTGAGGACATCGAATTCGAGGTCGATCACACCGGCCCGGCCGCCGACCTCGCGGCGGAGGATGGCCACCTCGTCCGAGCAATCGAGGCCGTGCACTTTGCAGTCCATTCGCCGTGACATCGGCATCCTGTTGCAGCACAACGTCCGGGCAGGCGAGTTCTACAAGCCCGTTCGCTACCCTTTGTTGACACAAAGGATGGGGCGCCCGCATGTACACGAGTATACGCGCGACTTGGCAAGTTCGTACCGAGATTCCTGGGTGGATGACCCCGGTGATCCCGAGTTAACCGTGTGCCACAGGTCCGAAGAAGGACCTGGAGCACGCATTTCATCACCGGCGATTGCGTGTGCGGCGTGGGGCAAAGGTGTAGAACGCGCCAACGGTAAGCAGCGGAAGAGCCACGCCGTTACCGCAGCCCTTTGGCAGCTTGCCGGGTATCTTGTTGGCGGGCACGAGCCGCACGCAATCGGAGCCGGCGAATAGCTCACCGGTCTCGAGACTGCCTATTACGGTGAGTGTAACGATGTCGTCGTCCGGCAGAGAGCCGCCGTTGAGGTTGGCCACCACTTCCTGCGTGCGGAATTTCAGTGTCAGGTCGAGCCATCCGTCGCCGTCCAGATCGTGACACTCGCACGTTTCGCCGTCGACGGGGGTGCCGACATCCTCAAAGCCCACCCGTTTGGGAGCCACGCTGCCATCGACACCCTCGCGGACCAGCAGGATCGTGTCGGGGTCGACGGTTAGCACATCGAAATCCTCTGTCCCCAGGATGGCGACCGGCAGCATGCCCCTGCTCTTGGGATTGAACGGGTTCGGGCACGAGCCGGGCTTGATGTCGACGAAGACCGGAATCTGGCCGGCGTCTTCGGGGCCCCATTCCACGATGTACTCGCGAGAAAAGACGCCCCACTGATCGTTCCAGAAACCGTATCGGCCGTCGCTCGAGGTTTGATACATCTCGACGCGGTCTTCTACTGCGATGGGCAAATTGTCGGGCTGGCCAGGCCACCAATGCGCGTAGGTTTGGCCCTCGTCGTATGGTGGATAGGGCACCTCGATGCCCTGCCAACCGCCGTCGGGCTCCTCGAAATCCGGCGCGTCTTTGTCCTGCCATCGACCGATCCAGACCGGCAGGCGGGCCTCTATCGGCGGGGCGAGAACGAACGCCTCGATGAAGGCCTGCTCGTCGGCGGACGTGATGGTGGCCAGGTGGCCGAACACGCCCGAGCCGGGCGGCCATTCCATGCTATCAGCCGCTGCCTTGGCGTCGGCCCACGACAGCGGGCGGGAGATCCGCTGGTAGTAGTGCCCGTTGGCGCCGGCACCGTCGATCCACTGCAACGGCTCGGCCAGGGCAAGCGAGGATGCAAGATTCAACGCGGCGAGAAAGGTCACGACCACTGCCCAAGTAGATATGTGGCGGTAACGCATGACTATCCTCCTTACGATAGAGGCCTAGCCGACGTGTCCTGCCCTTTCTGCCGCACCCCATCGCCGCGAAACCGGCAGAGGACACGCTTTTGCGGTGTCTCTCCGCCCGGTCAGCGGGCAGACGACAAGGCCGTTTTCGGCCATGCCGCCATTATCAGGCTACGATTAAACTGCGTGAAAGGCAAAATGCACAGTTTGGGTATGTTGAGGATAGTGTAGGGCTCTTGGCGACGGTGCGGGTTGTCGTGGCATTCTGAGCACACACCTACAGTTATATGGGACCTGCGACCTGGCGGGATCAGCTCTCTGCCAGCGCTCTTGGCCAGTCAACTCAGTTCTGTTGTTCGGTCTTCCGCCAGATCGTGATCAGCCTCATGCTCTGGGCGGCATACGAACAGCCGTCGTAATCCCCATACGCTTCGGCAAGGGTGAAGCCGATTCGGTGCATGATCGTACGAAGCTCGGGCAAGGTGTAGAACCGCAAGTCCCAGCCCGATTCGGTACGGGCGTTTCGGTCTTCAAGAACGGAACGTCTGCTGAGTACGCAGCTTGCGGGATCGAAGGTGGTCTCGTAATGGTGGACACGACCGTCGTCCAGCTTCTTCGAGCCCTTGTGCCCGCCGGCTCCAAAAAACTGTGCCGCCCAGAAGACGTTGGCCTGATCGAAGAAGAAACTCCCGCCGGGCGTGAGGGCCCGCCATATCCGCCTAAGAATGTCAGCGTTGACATCGTCTGCGTAGAAGGCCAGCGAACTCGACATGGAAAGGACAACGTCGAACTGGTCGGTGACGTCCAATCTGCGCATGTCTGCGAGCTTGAACGTGACGTCCAGATTGGCGCTGCCGGCTGCTTTGCTCGCCTGCTCGATGTAGTCCGGCGATTGGTCGTATCCGACGACCGAGTAGCCTTTATCAGCCAGAATGATTGCATGACGTCCGTAGCCACACGCGAGATCGAGAATCTTGTCTTCGCGCTTCAGGGGGATGGCCCTCTCGATAAAGGCAATCTGGGATGGCGCTTCGGACTCCTTGTAGAAATCCGTAACAGCCTGGAACTGTTTTTTGTAGTACGACTCGTGGATGGCCATACATGCTTCCTTTTCGTAACGTGCCCCGCATGGCCCATCCCCCACCCTTTGCTGACGCAAAGGATGGCGCACCCATCGAAGCGTCTACTCCGCTAGTGGAGGTCGTACTGGCGGATCATCTGGCCGATCCGGCGGAGCACGTGCTGCTCTTCGGGGTGGATGTCGCCGAACGGGCGCGGGCCCACGTTGAGGAAAAACACCGCGTTTCTCGACCGTGCAGCGCGGTATGTGCGGACGATCTCGTCTGCGCTCTTTACGCAGTGGTTCCATGGCTGGTACGACCAGCCGGTGTTGAGGTTCCACCAGCAGGCGGTCGGCTTGTCGCCGATGTCGGTGCAGTTGAAGCCGATCTTGTTCTCGCCCGGCAGGTCGAGCTCCCAGACCTGATAGTCCTCGCCTTTGAGAGGTAACACGTGGGTGTTGTTGGTAATGACCGCGTCGGGCTGCAAGCTGTGGATCAGGTCGTATGTGCCGGCGAAGTCCCACGGCCCGCGGGCGGCGAGATACTCAAAGTCGTCTCCTTCCAACTTGTTTCGCGGCCAATAGCCGTCGAAGACGAACCCGTCGATCTGACCAAACCGGGTGCATAGCTCCCTCAACTGGTTCTGGTAGTACTCGACGTAGCGGGGCCAATCGCGGCGGTAGGCTGGGTGCGTCCAGTCGACGAGGGAGTAGTAGAAATGAAGACCCAGGCCGCGCTCGTGCAACGCGTGGGCCAGCTCGGCCAGCACGTCGCGTGCGAACGGCGTGTTGGTGATCTTGAAGTCGGTGTGGGCCGTATCCCACATGCAGAAGCCGTCGTGATGCTTCGACGTAATGACCAGGAACTTCTGACCGGCTTCGACCATCAGGTCGGCCCATTCGTGGGCGTTGAAGCGGACGGGATTGAACCTGCCCATCCGCTTTTGGTAGGTATCCAATGGGATGCGATCGTGGAAGTAGATCCACTCACTGCCGCTGTGGCTGAGGCAGTACAGTCCCCAGTGCACCGACAGGCCGAACGCCGATTCCTGGAACCGGGCGAGACCGGTCGGCGAAACCGTCAGCTTCGCGCCGCTTGTGTCCTCTACTTCGTAGTCGGGCTGTCTCTTCATATTTGCTCCCGCCCAAAAAAAGACGGCAATACCAACAATCCACCTGACCAGTATACGACACGACGACAGCTATGCCACGGCGCTCGAACAGTTGTTGCGAGGCATTCACCGGCTCCGGAAAAGAACTCGGGCCACCCGCCCAAGCAGGCCACCTCAGTGACTTGGCTGAGAGTCAGGTTGACCTTCGGCCGGTTGGGTTGTCGGAGGCTTGGCCGTCGCGAGCTCGTCTGACTCGATCAGCAGCGCGAGCAGGCGCTCGGCTACGGGATCGAACTGGGCGGCGTCGGCGGGGTTGAGACGCCCGGTCAACGGGATCTGGCAGGCCAAGACATGCCCCTTGCCGTAATCGCGACGAGCTAGCGCGAAATCGGGTTGCTCGGCGCTGGTGCTGAACCCGACGATCATGGGCATCCATACCGAGGGTTGGGCGGCCGTGGCCGGGGCAGCTTGATCGGCGTCGGGCGTCAGCTTGGCGCCGGGACCGGTCTGTTCGGCCTCGACGGCTTCTACGTCGGGATGCAGGCCGACCCTCAGGGCTTCGTGCTCCAAGCCATTGAGCCGAGCGTAGTCGGCCGACGGGCCCAAGATCGATTCGAAGCCGGGTTCGGGAAACACGTTTTCGAGGGCAACCTGGACCGGTTTGGTGGTGATACCATCCAAAGCCTGGCGCATGTTTTCCTGCATGCGGTCGGCCTGCCAGGCGTGTTGCTCGAGCACCACCATTCGACAGCCGTTGGCGATGCGATTGGACATGCTGAAGCCATGGGTCCGTGCCCGCTCGTCGTACAGACGTCCTTCGGCAATGAAGATGACGTCAGGGCGTTCGTCCAGATAGGGCAGCACCACGCGGTGGCCGCGGCGACGAAGCCAGTCGGCCAGGCGCCCGTCGGTCTCCACAACGCCCACGACACGAGGCCTTTTGAGGGCGGCCAACGGTTCGTACACGCGGATCGGCCTCAGACTGATGGCCACCGTCTCCCGTTCGCCCTTCTTGCGGAGGACGGCAGCCAAACACGCGCTGCCTGGTACCGTAGGTGCGGTCAGGCTGACTGTCTGCTGTCGGTGCGCCCATGCGGTCAGCTCGGTGTCAAACGAGGTTCGGGCGAGCACCTTCACGTTGTCGGTCGCGCCGTTCCAGTCGAAGCCCGGACGCCTATCGAGCAGTAGCACGTCGACCTGCACGGGTCCGGCAGCGCTGTCCGCGTCACTGATCACCCACACCGGCACCTCGATCTTGCTGCCGGCTACCACGTGGCGACGACTCCAATCGAGACTGACAGCCATGGGGCTGTACGCATTCCGCAGGGCGTGGTAGCCAGGTCCGCAGTCGGCGTCCTGACCGGTCTGAGAGGCGCGACCATATGGAATGCCGTACGGCATGATGATGTCGAACCGGGCGCGTCGCATGGCTTCGGTGTGTTCCATAAGGATCTGGGCGACGTCGTTGCGGAATGCATCCGAGTCGTGCGGCGGTTCGTGCCGGCCATACCAACGGTGCCTGCCGGAGAACGCGCCGTATTCGGTGCAGCCGGTCAATCGGTCGGGATAAACTCGGGCCAGGTCGAAGATCAGCCGGTCGAGATGGGCGTACGTGCCCCACCACAGCGCGGCGAAGTCGTGTTGGTCGGCGATTTCGGGCGTGATGTCGGCCGACAGCATGACCAGCCGAGTGGGGTCGACCGATTTGACGAACGGTACGAGATGTCTGCGTTCCCAATCGCCGAAGCCGTTGCCCTCGTTCGAGGCCGACCAGCCGGCGATGGACGGGTGGTTGAAGCGGTTGGCGATCAGGCCGGCGGCGTCGCGTTGGAGGTTCTTCCAGTAGTCCGGCAGGTCGTAGGGGCTCTCGTCGCCCTTGATCTGCACGTCGGGGAAATTGGGGAACTCGGGAAACACGAGGATGCCGTGCCGGTCGCACAGGTTGAGCCAGTGTCTGGGCAGCGGGTTCATATGGCTTCGAAAGGCCACACCGTGCATCCGCTTGAACAGTTTGACGTGCACGTCCTTCAGCCGCTGCTGGTCGGCCCACATATCCAGCATGCTATACATGACCAGGAGCGTGCCGCCGAAGAGCGGCGTCCGCCGTCCGTTGAGGTAGAAGTTGCCGTCCTTGATCGTCACCTCGCGAAAGCCGAACACGTCGTCGCGCGCGCAGGCAACTGATCGGTCGTCGGCCTGTTCGAGCCAGACCACCATGCGATGCAGGACGGGCGTATCGGGCGACCACAACGATGCGCCCGGCGCCTGAATGTCCTTCAACTCGACGGTGACACTCTGGTTGGCGTCAAGCTGCACGGCCTGACGCCGCACGGGCGAGACGGCCATCGTCCGATCGTCGGTGATCACCTGCGCGGCGATCGTCCCCTGCCACGGAGCGGGCCCGGCGATCACCTGCGTCGCTACGCTACAGCTCGGTCCGGCGATGCGCGGCGTGATCGCCAACGGCCCCACGCGCGCGCCGCTGTACAGGCGCAGGCAGACCTGGCTGGGGATCCCGCCTTCCTTGTGGCCGAACCAGTGCCCGGCGCCAATGGGAATCTGGATGTGCTTGCCCTGGTAGCGCTCCAGAGCGGCCCAGCCGCGGGCTTTGACGTCGAGTTGGTTGACTCCGGGAGTGGTCAGCGCGCTCACGTCGAGGATCACAGGCGAGTAGCCCAGATCGTGCGATCCGGCTGCTTGACCGTTGACCAGCACCTGACCTCCCCACCGGATCATGTCGAATTCCAGCACGGCCCCCGCGTGGTCGGCCGGCATGTCGAACGCGCGCCGGTACGTACCCTGCTTCCAGTTGAGAACCTCTTTCCATCCGACCTGTTGACCTTGCGGGGTCTTGCCCCAGTAGCCGGGCACGGGGGCGGGTTGAAAGTCGGTCGAGTCTTCGGGGGCGAACTGCCATGTTCCGGACAGGACCTGTGTCCACTCGGCCGGGTCGGGGGCTTCCATCGGATGCGCTGCGCGGGCGGTGTGACAACACAGCGTCAGGCCGAACACGATCAGGCAGCGGTACGGTCGTAGTTTGCTGCTGGACATTGGCAGTCCTCCTGTAGGTCGCAGCGGAGCCCGATGATACTGACGGGCTGTCCCCCAGGTCCAGAGAAGGACCTGGGCCACCCGCCTTTTCACGGCCACTCATTGGCGTTAGAGTGGTGTTTGCTGCGCAGGGGAGCGCCATTCCCTGGATTGCATATGACGGAAATTCTCTATTGTCGCGACTTGGTCAAGCGGTACGGAAGTATTACCGCTCTCAACGGGATTACGCTGTCGGTGGAACCCGGCGTGGTGGGCCTGCTGGGCCCGAACGGGGCGGGTAAGAGCACACTGATCAGCGTGCTGCTGGGGCAGGTGCCAGCCACGTCGGGCCGGGCGCGGGTGCTGGGATTCAGTATCCGACGGCAGCGGCGCCGGATTCGAAGGCGTATAGGGTTTGTCCCCGAAAACGATTGCCTCATTCCTGGGTTGAGTGGGGCCGGGTATGTGCACTACGCCGGGCGGCTGGCGGGCATGTCGCACGCCGACGCCATGCAACGGGCCCACGAAGTGTTGGACTACGTGGGTCTGGGCGAAGCCAGGTATCGGCCTGCCGAGCAATATTCCAGCGGGATGAAGCAGCGGCTCAAGCTCGCGCAGGCATTGGTGCACGATCCCGACGTGCTCTTTTTGGACGAGCCCACCAACGGCATGGACCCCGAGGGGCGACAGCTCATGCTCTCGTTGATCACCGGCCTGGGGCGAGCGGGGATCAGCCTGCTCATCTCCAGTCACCTGCTGCCGGATGTGGAGCGAGTGTGTCAGCGTGTGGTCATCATGGGCAGCGGCGAGGTGTTGGCCACCGGCGACATCGAGCAGTTGAGGCAACCTCACCCGACGCTATACACCGTCGACTACGAGGGGTCGGGCGAGGCGCTGCGGGAGTCTCTGGCCAAGCGACGGGTGGCCGTCCAAAGCCAGGCAGAACGAGTGGTTACCGTCGAGCTGCCGGCGCCGGAGACGCAGACTCTGATTCTGGAGGCGGCGCGCGAAGCCGGCGCGCCGATACGCGGCCTTCACCCTCGGCGCAGCTCACTGGAGGAGGCGTTCATGGCCGCGATCCAAGGGCAGCAGAATCGATGAGCGTTAAGACGATGAACGGTTCCCATCGGTACGAGCGTTGGTCGGGCCGGCTTGGCGGCAAGCGGTGGGTGTGGCCGGCGATCGTACGGGTAGGGGTGCGCCTGGCAAGCAAAAGCGCCTCCACGCGCCTCATCCTGCTGGCGAGCACCGGATTCGTGGTCGCGAGCTGTGCCATCTTCTACATCCTGTCGATCCTGGAGGCTCTGGGCAGCAGGCCGGAGTTCAACGAGCTGTACGGAATTGTCCAGGTCCTGCTGGGAGTCGACCTGCGCGGGCTGGTGCAAATGGGCGAACATCGCGAGGCGCTCTGGCGGATGGTGTTCATGATCATGCTGAAGGGCCAGTTGGCCTGCGCGCTGATCGTCATTGCGCAGGTGGGCCCGGGTCTGATCGCCAACGACCTGCGGTCGCGAGCGCTGCCGATCTACTTCTCCAAGCCGATCACGCCGCTGAGCTATCTTCTCGGCAAGTGGGCCATCGTGGCTGCCTTCATCGGCACGGTCACGTTGCTGCCGAATCTGGCGTCGCTGATGTTGGGCACGCTCATGACGGGCGGCTTGGGGTCGTGGGGGCAGACGCTCGGCTTGGCCTGGGACTTGGTGGTTCTGGATGTAGGGATCATGATTGTCGGCGGGGTGGTGATTCTGACGTTGTCGGCGGCGAGCGCCGATCGGCGATACGTCACGGTGGGGTGGCTGGCCGTCTGCCTGCTGCCGATGGTGGCGCAGGGGGTACTGGACGATGCGCTGCCGTCGAAATCGACACAGGCCTTTCTGGGCAGCGTCTCGCCGTATCGCGACGTCACCGTCCTGGCGGACTGGCTGTTCGACATGGAGGCAGCTTACGAAGGTATGTCCCTGCCGCCCGGGGCGGCCGAGTCGGCGCTGAGCCACTCGCTCGATCCGGTCTATCCGGCCGTGGTGCTGGCAGCGGTGACGTTGCTTGCGGCGGTGCTCTGTTACCGGCGAGTGATGCGCATGTCTCGCGCTGCGGCAACGTTGTAAGGAGTCGAGCGTGGCGGTCATCGAGCTTGACGGTTTGTCGAAGTGGTATGGCGAGGTGATCGGCCTGAACAACGTGACCGTATCGGTGGGCGGCGGCATCACGGGTCTGGTGGGTCCCAACGGCGCGGGCAAGAGCACATTGATGAAGCTTGCCACAGGTCAGCTTCACCCGAGTGCGGGGACGATCCGGGTGCTGGGGCGGCGGGTGTGGGACAATCCTTCGGTCCTTTCGCAGATCGGATACTGCCCGGAGGGAGATGTGTTCTGGCCGGAAATGACCGGCCGGCGGTTCGTGCAATTCCTGGCGCGGCTCTCGGGATTGGCCGGCGCCGCGGCACGGTCGGCGGCGCGAGAAGCAATCGAACAGACCGGTATGGCCGAGCATATGGATCGCCCGATCCGCGGATACTCCAAGGGCATGCGTCAACGGATCAAGATCGCCCAGGCACTGGCCCCTAGGCCGAAGCTGCTGATCCTGGACGAACCGCTGGCCGGCACGGACCCTGTGGGCCGGCACGAGCTGACCGAGCTGTTCGGTCGTCTGGCAGCCGACGGAGTGGACATCCTGATCTCCAGTCACATCCTGCACGAGGTCGAGGCGCTTACCCAGCAGATGTTGATGATAGCCCATGGCCGCATCGTTGCCGAGGGTGAACTGCGCACGGTTCGCCGTCACATGCAAGGTCGCCCTCACGCCATTCGGGTTGTGGCCGACGACCCGCGGCGACTCGCCGCCGAACTCTCGCAGATGGCAAGCGTCACCGGACTGCGTATTACCGAGCCGGACACGCTGATCATCGAAACGACCTTGCCCGAGCAGATCTACGATTGTCTGGGGGAGTTGATTTTGCACGATCAGATGAAGGTGCAAGAGATCGCGGCGGCCGACGCGGGCCTCGAAGCGGTGTATGACTATCTGACGCGGGGCAGCGCCTTGGGGTAAACCACTCGATGATTCGCTCGATCACAGCTTTGTTCGGATTCAGCGTTCGCCAGACGGTGTTCAGCCTCAGGATCTGGGTTACGCTCCTGTTGCTGGCCGTGCCCGGCGGGTTGGCCCTGTTGATCCGGTACTTCGACGCGGCACGGTTGCAGGACATGTGGGAGCGCTACCACGGCTGCATGCAATACCTCATGTTCATGCTGGTGATCCCGTTGGTATGCATGCTTCACGGAACGGCGCTGATCGGTGCTGAGGCGGAAGGTGGGACATTGGTATACCTGCTGACCCGCCGTCTGCGACGCGCGGTCGTGTTGCTCGTGCGGTTTGCGGCGACCGCCCTGGTGCTTGTGCTGCTGCTGGAAGGGGCCACGTGCGTGCATCATCTGTGCGCGGTCGGTGGCGTGGACATCGAATCGCTTGGCGGCGGGTCATGGCGGCCCGCCGGCGAGCTTGCAGCCTACCTGTGTGTGGTGCCGATCGGGGTGGTGTCGTATCTGGCGGTCTTCACGCTGATCGGTCTGGCCACAAAGAGCCCGATCAAGGTATCGATCCTCTATCTGGCGGTGATCGACCTGGCGGTCGGGAGTTTGCCGGTAGGCGCCCGGATGTATACCATCTCCGATCAACTTCGCAGGACCATGCTCCACGCCATGCCCAAACTTGCCAGGCTCTACAATCTGCCGGGCGAACTTCACGCGCTGCTCTATCCGCCCGGGTCGACGGGAACCGGCGCGTTGGTCTTCGTGACGCTGGTCGCCCTGCTGCTTTCGTGTGTTCTGATTACCGTGCGGGCGTTGGCGGCGGCCGAACCAACTCGCGAATGAGTCTGCGGTCGCGCGGCTCTGCAAGCGGGCAGCATACTTCTACAACGCATACGCTCGTCCATTGCCCCCGTCGGTCCATGCGATATCTTCGGCTTCTGGGGCAGATCCGCCTTCATCGACACTTCCGATGTGCTCGGCAAGAGCGGTTGGCAGCCGGGCCTAGGCCAAACTCGCCAGCATGGTTCGTGCGCCCAGGTGGCTTGGGTTGAGGCAAACAGCCTCGCGGAACTCGCGCTCGGCTTGGGCTGTGTCGCCCTGTCCCAGCGCCGCCAGGGCGAGCAGGTAGTGACCCTCTGATTTCCTGAGAGGTGCGGCCTGCCAGGCACCGAACTTCTCGAAGAAATCGGCCCCCGATTCGTCGGAGAGCACACGGCGGCCGAGGTCGACAAGCTCACCAAAGCACCGGGCCGCCTGCTCAGGCCGGCCAAGCTTGCGGTGACACAGCCCCTGGTAGTAGCAGAGATGCGTGCCCTTCCGCTCGATCTGCACGGCCCGTTCGAACGCAGCGTGGGCCTTGGTCGTATCGCCTGTCGCCTCAAGGGTCGCACCGATCAGCCAGAAGACCTCCGGCTCGCGGCCGCCGTCTTTGGGTCGGCCCGCCTCGAAGTTCGCCGGGTACTGGAGGGCGGCCTGGTACTCGCGCAGCGCGTCGGCGTGTCGCCCTGCCCGCGCCAAGGCCTGACCCTTCAACAGATGCGCGTCGACATAGACATCGTGTACGGCATACTCGCCGCCTTCCCACACGTGGAAGTGCCGCGCGGCCAGCAATGCCAGAGCGTGGTCGTATTGTCCCAACAGCACGTGCAGCCGGGCCTGCCGCAGCAGACACTCATCTCGCCTTGCCACCACGTCGTTGCGGGCCTCAAACCGGGCAAGCCGATCTGCCGGATCGGCGCCGTCGGCCTCGGAGAGTTGGTCGAGTTCGAGCAGCAGGCGAGGGTCGTTGCCGTCAACGTCGACGGCCCTTTGCATCGCGCGAATCGCCCTGGTGTTGTCCGGATCGATGCGGGCGTAGGCCAGCGCCAAGTTGCGGTGTACGGTTGCGAAGTTGTCGTCGAAGTCGCGCGACCGCTCCCAGACTTCGATGGCCTGGTCCGGCTGGAGATCATACAACAGATTGCCCAGGTAGTAGGGCGCCCGGCTGTCGTCGGGGCTTTGCTCCATCGCGGCGGTGAGCCAACCGATCGACTCCAAGCGATGCGGAAAGCAGCAGTCGGCCGGCATGCGGGCCGCCAGGCGGCGATGCTCGCCGGCCCGGTCGGCTTGCCCCTGCCGCTGGAAGTAGTAGGCGAGGGCATAGTGGACCATCGGGTCGACACACCCGGCATCGGGCCGACCCACCGTCAGCCGCGAGAGTACCTCGACGGCTTGGTCCCACAGTTCGCAGGCTTCGTAGTCGCACGCCAGCTCGAGGTACGACTGCACGTCGTCGCGCATCAGTGCGACGAGGTCCTCTTGAGCACGCCGCGCGGCGTCGCCATGGCCCCGTTCGGTTTCGATGAGAACGCGCTCGTTGTGCGCCCAGAAGTCGAGTGGATCGAGTTGCAGGGCGGCGTCGGTCATGGCCGTGGCCTCGTCAAGCCGACCGGCCTTGCGCAGCAGGACAGTCTTGAGATTCATCGCGGCAGGGCTGAGCGCGTTGCAGAGCAGAGACTGCTCGACCGATTGGCGTGCGGCGACACCATCTCCGGACACCAAGGCCATCTGCGCCAGTGCGTACTGGCTTGCTGCCCGAAACGCGTAGCTCCAGGCTGCATAGCTGAAGGCATCTGTGGCGCGATCCATTTGTCCCTGGCCGCGCAGCGCCACGCCGAGGTAATACAGCGCTTCGCCGTCACGGGGATGCGTGTAGTTGCGCGTGAGCCGATCGACCGAGGTGCGGAGCCTGGCCTCGGCGTCGGCGAACAGCCCCCGCTTGCAGTAGCGGATACCCAGAGCGGTGTTGGCTCGCACGTCGCCGGGATCGCGGCGAAGGGCCTCATGGTAGTAGGGGTCCGGCTCCATCGCCGGGCTGTGCAATTGCTCCAGCCGCATACCCGCCAAGTACAACTGCTCGGCGCTTGGCACCTGTTGTGGAGGCGCTGGCGGCTCGACCGGTTTGGGAACCACCGCGCCCTTGGCGGGGGTCGGCTGGTAACGGATCAACTCCGAGCCGTTCGACGCAAGCAGCACCATTTCAGTGTCGTCCGGCCGGGCACCGTGCGGCAGCGGCACGTGGACGACGAAGGGTCTGTCCGGACTGACGGTCGCGGTTTGGCGAAAGAGCTCGCCGTCGAGGGTCCGCAGCAACACCACCGCGTCGCGCTGCTCGGCCGTGGTGTTGACGGCCAGGCGCACACCGCCTGACGGGTCGGCCGACAGGTGCACCGCCGCGTCGCGGTTGGCGGCAGAGATACCGCCGAGCTCACGGACGGGGTACCAGTACTGCGTCACGATCTTGGTTTCGTAGGGCTGAATCCAACTGTAGTCAGGCTGGTTGTCGGAGTAGGCCCCGGCCATCAGTTCGAGGTAGGGCCCGTCTTCGTCGGTCAGGATTCTGTCCCAAGCCTGGCCCCGCGGTCCGTTGCCGAAAGTGAAAAACTTCTTGCCGGGCACGGCCCGATGGTCGGCCACGTGGACGATCCCGGCTTGGCGCCTGTGATCGTAGCCGCCGAAGAAGTCGTCCTCGTAGTTCCACGCGAAGATCGATAGCGGATCGGGATGGTTCTTCCACCAACTTACGTCCACGCCGGTGTAGTCGACCTGGTCGTAGGCGCCGTCGGCAATCGGCCAGCGGATGAACTCGCACTTGGCGTGCTGCGTGCCGTATTCGGTTGTCGGCGGGAAGATCACCTGATAATGCTCGTTGACGTGCACGGCCACGTTCGTGAAGCACAGCAGGGAGTGCACATAGGGCGTACGATTGAAGATGCGCGTGGTGACCTCGAGGTAGGAGCGGTCGGGGTGAATCGTCAAACCGATGAGCCATTTCATCCGGTGCCGCAGCTCGATCTCACCGATCCAGAGCGTCTTGCTTCCACCCGAGCCTTCGGCAATGCGGTAGTGCACGGGCATGAACGTGGTCGGACGGTGATGGTGGGGGATGTTCCATTCCATCCCACCGGAGATCCAGGCGCCGAGCATGCCGATCAGGGCGGGCTTGATCACGTGCTGGCGATAGATGAAGTCGTAGCCGTTGGTCTTGTCCTGTCCCGAGAAGATTCGTCCACCGATCTGGGGAAGCACACAGAGCTGGATGTAGGAGTTCTCCAGGTAGACGGCCTGGTAGGTAACGTCTTCCCGCACGTCGGTGAGCCTGTCGAGCATCGGATAGGGATAGGCCACGCCCTTGGCGCCCTGGTAGCCGCGTCCCGTGTAGAAGATGGGGTTCTTCTCGGGCTTGCCTACCCGGTACGTTGGGATCGTCAACGGCTCGGGCCGGATGACGGTGTCGGCTGCACTCATCGCCACTCCTCTTGGTCCGGGCCCGGTCGGGCCCTTCATCGCCGCCGCGCTCCCAACTACCGCACAAGCTGCCATACGTCGAGAGAACAGGCAAGCCCTCAGTTCAAATCATCTTCACAAACACCGACGCCTGCCACGCAACTTCGGGCTCGCACGGCGACGGTCTGCGCGTACTTGTCGGCACGGACGCATCGGGCCACAATGTCCCATGCTGGCTGAAACGCCCGGCGGCTACAGGAATGTCGTCAGCGTCCGGGCATGAAACACGGTATTGCAGGAAGAGGATCCAATGAACATCATCCTCGTCGTCATCGACACCCTCCGCTACGACTACATCGCGGCCAACGGCAACAACCGGATCCACACGCCGAACCTCGACGCTTTGGCCGAGCGGTCGTGGTGCTTCGACAACGCCTTCGCTGCCAGCTACCCCACGATCCCGCACAGGACCGACCTGCTGACGGGCCTGTACGGCGGGCCGTTTCAAAACTGGCAGCCGCTTCCATTCGACGTGGCGACGCTGCCGCGTCTGCTGGCCGACGCCGGCTACGCCACGCAGCTTATCCACGACACGCCGCACCTGGTCAACGGCGGGCACAATTTCGACTGGCCCTTCCATGCCTGGACGTTTATTCGGGGCGGTGAAGTCGACCGGCCATGGATCGACGACTCGCAGATGGCCTGGCCCGACAACTGGGATCTCGACCCTGTGTTTGACTACGTGGGTCCGCTGAAGGACGTCGAGCAACGCTCGCACGTGGCGATCTCGTATACCCGGGCGAATCGCAAGCGAAGGTCGTACGAAGATTGGAACGCCGCGCAACTGTTCCTGACGGCCGCCCGATTTGTGCGCGACAACGCCCGGCGCGACAACTTCTTCCTCATGGTCGACAGCTTCGATCCGCACGAGCCGTGGGACGCGCCCCCGGAGTATGTGCTGAGGTACGACCACACGCCGGGCTACGACGGACGATTCGACCCGCGCAGCCTCTTTTCGGGGCAGACGGGCGAGCGGCCCGACGCCGCGGCGGACCGTCTGCGCGCGTTTTACGCCGCCAAGGTCACCTGGGTCGACAGGTGGTTCGGCGAACTGCTGCGGGCGCTGGAGGAGACCCGTCTGCTGACCAATACGGCGATCGTCGTCACAGCCGACCACGGCACCAACGTCGGCGAGTGCGGGCAGTTCGGCAAGACATTCCCGATCAAAGATACCGAGGCGCATGTGCCACT
>Ga0315553_10001822_pt1 | contig 17435 bp, 13 predicted proteins | sample SalMarSW160140MG_FD_203099 | JGI IMG/M metagenome (GOLD analysis project Ga0315553, IMG submission 203099) | Salt marsh sediment microbial communities from the Plum Island Ecosystem LTER, Massachusetts, United States - Salt Marsh Sediment SW1601-40 ... | reverse complement strand
GGCCCTTAAAATGTGTGGTTCATCGTCACATAACAGAATGCGATATGGCATATTTCGCTCCGTCCTGTAATAGACTGATTTACGTGCCGTGGACCGTACTCGGGATGGCCACGGTAAACGTGCTGCCGACGCCCAATTCGCTCTCGACGGTTAGGTGACCGCCGTGCACGTCTTCGACAATATGGCGAGCCAACGGCAGCCCGAGCCCGGTTCCTTCGGCCATGTTGCGCTGGTCCTTGACACGATAGAACTTATCAAACACACGCTGGCAATCATCTTCGCTCAGCCCGACGCCGGTGTCCGAGACTTCGAAAACGGCGTCGTTACCTCGCAGCCGACTTCGCAAGTTGACCTGGCCTTGTTCTGGTGTGTACTTGATGGCGTTGGAAAGCAGGTTGATTGCCGCCTGGAGGAGCAGATCTCTGTCGGCCAGCACACCCAGATACATGGGACTCAGATCAGCTTGAAGCTGCATCTTTTTCGCCTCCGCGGCAGGCGTCGTTACGCGGACGGCTTCTTCCAATATTTCGTTGAGCGACCGCGGTTGTTTGTCGACCTTGACCACTCCCGCCTCGATTCGAGCAAGATTCAGCAGGTTGTCGATCAATCGTTCCATGCGGTTCGCCTGGCTGTTGATGACCGAGAGAAACTCCTCGCGAGCCTCATCGTCCTGGGCGTCGTCGTCGGCGAGCAATTCCACGTACGCTTTGATTCCGGCCAGAGGGGTTTTCATTTCATGGCTTACTGCCGATACGAACTCGGCATGTCGTTTTTGGGCGGCTTTGTCGCCGCGAATGTCGCGCAAGACCGCCACAGCACCGTGTACGTCGTCGCGACCCCCGCTGGACTTGCGCTGGCCGCTCATCCCGTTGGTGGTCACCCGGTACCAGTCGTCGGAGTCTTCATCCCCTAGCCTTACTTCACCAATCCGACGCGCCGAGCCAGTCCGTTGGCGCGAGTTGGTGAGCAAGTCCAAGAGTGCTTCGCAATGCAGCAGGTTTTCGGCAGAGCGCTGCTCGACCTTATCGAGATCAAAGTTGAATAGCTTTTCGGCGCTCGTATTGGCCAGGACCACTTCATCGAGATTGTTGATCGCCACAACAGGTTCGGCCAGACCGTCGAGTACAGCCTGGACTTGCTCGTAGAGCGTTGCCATGCGTTGGGCTCGCACCTCGAGCGCGGCTCGGGCGTGTTCCGCCTCGTAGGTACGTCGAAGCAGGTCGGCATACGATGCTTCCAATCGACAGGCGACGTCGTACCAGGCATTGTTGGGCTGCAGGCTGGGCAGGTCACAGTTTTCCAACTCACCTGCCGACTCCGTCGGGTCCGTACGTGTGAGTTGATCGATGAAGCGGATGGCGCTGCGTTGTTCCAGTGCCAGTTTCCACATCCAGGCCAAGGCAATGTGGGTCGAGACCAGAAACCCGATCCCGAACAATGTATATCGTACGGGCCACGATCCCGGATCGAGGCACAGACCGGTTACCCAGGCGCCCAGCCAGACCAGGGCACTTCCGGCGGTGAGCAATGCAAAAGCGTTGTTTGTCAGGTAGCGGGTCATCTTGGTAGCTGGTAGCTGGTAGCTGGTAGTTGGTTGTTGGTTGTTGGTTGTTGGTGCGTGAAGGCTTCCTGTACCTCTAGCAGTGGCCAAGGATGTTGCACGGTGGTGATTCTTTGCCACGTGGTTTGGTTGACGAATCACACGCTGTGCGGGGAACACCCTAGAGCGACGAATTCAACCCCGTAAAAAGGTAGGCCAGGGGAAAGCAATTGTCCAAGCAAAGTACTTGGTACAGAGGACGTTGCGCCCCAAGTGGATCGGCCGGTTCGAAAAGCCCCCCAGCCGGACGGTGGCGTCGGCCGGATCGGTTCCAGTCGTTGCGGTTCGTCCGCCTTTGCTCCTTCCGCCGGTAGTGCCGATTGACAGGATCGTGGCGAGTGAGTCGTGGTAACGGGCGAGCCGCCCATCGCTGCGGAGGAGTAGCAGGCGAGACGCCTGTCGCTACGGCTGCGGTTGGGAGCTATTCAGCGAAGTCGCGCGCAACTCCGTCTGTTCAGCACGTTGGCGCGTGCGTTGGGCGTCCTCAGGGAGATCCAACATTTCGAGCACGAGGGCTTTGGCGTTTAGCGCCTCGACGTCGTCGGGGCGTTGGGCGAGCAGCTCATCGATGGTCGCTTGGGCAGCGGGCAGATCGCTCTGCGACAGATAGAGGTCGGCCAACAGCAGTTGTGCGTCCCGGTGATCGGGCCTTTCCTTGAGAAGCTGCTGCAGCAGGTCGTGGCATTTTTCCGTATCTCCTCGCCGCCAATCGCCAACTGCGGCTTGAAACATGGCCTCCGTGCGTTGTTGTTGGTACTCGTCCAGGACTTCTTCACGGCGGTCGTCTCGATTGGGGGTGGCCAAGTCAAACTCGGGCTCGACGCTGACCGGGCGCCGCAAGGTGCAGCCGGTCAGGGTGAGCATTGACAGCACCAATGCCGCTACGGTCGCGTAAACTGCCTTGGTCGAACGGAGTCCAGGCGGCGTCCGGCGTCCGGCAGACCATGTTGTGGATACGGAAGAAGGACTCATTTTCATTGCAATTCACCGTGGGGGATCACATCGAACCTCTCGGCCGGTCTACCCGGATCACGGGGATGGTACGGGGGTGACGCGTCGAGCGGTTCGTGGAGCGGCGGCGGGATTCTGGAATCGTCCAGTGCAGCGCCGGCTGCCACGTCTTCGTTGGCTATGCCGCTTCCTTCCCAGATGTCGTTTCGCAGGCGTATCGATTCGCGGTTGAGCGGGTCGAAGTTGATGGCCAGGTTGATCAGCTTGAGGGCTCGTTTGGCGTTGCCAACCGCCCAAGCATCGCGAGCCAACCGCATGTATTTGCGACCCAAGTAACGGCGTCCGAAAACGATTTGCTTGTCGGCGTAAATGGCCTGGCGTTGATGGAATTCGGCGGCCGCCACGTTGGCGGCGCAGCTCATTTCCGGTTCGTAAACGATCTTCGGTGTGATGAGGACGAGGATCTCCTGGCGGATGGTCCCCTCGACGTTTTTGCGAAACACCGGCCCGACGATGGGAAGACTTCCCAACAAAGGAATCTGCGTCGCGGACTGCGTCAGCTCGTCGCGAATCAAGCCACCGATCACCACGGTATTGCCGTCGGGTACCATAATGTTCGTGGTGACCTGCGTGGTTTCTTTGTCCGGCAGGGTCAGGCCGTCCTCCACGCGGACGTTTCCTTTCGATACTTCGGGGTGGATTTCCATGCGGACCATTCCGTCACTGGAGATGTACGGTCGCAAGCGGAGCTGTGTTCCTACTTCGAGAAACTCGACTTCCGGAACGATCGTGCCCTCGGCCGTGAGTGTCTGGTTCACGTAACCGAGTTCCTCGCCGATGAGGATTTGGGCCGCATGTTTATTGAGGCACATCAAGTGTGGGGTCGCGATGACGTTCGTGTCGCCAATCTTCTCCAGGGCATTGAGAAACATCGCCAAACTGGAATCGAGGAACCCGATCTTCAATCCACCGTCGGTGAAATTCATGTTGGCTACATCGGCCAACGGCATACCCGACGCGATGCGCAGGTAGTCTTTGTTGCGAAACAGTTCAAAGTCAACTCCCAACTCGTTGGAGTCGTCGAGTTTGACACTGAGAATCATGGCCTCGATGGCGACCTGCGTCGGCTTCTGGTCGATACGCTTGATGATTTGATCCAACTCGTTCAGGACGTTCTCGTAGTCGCGTACGAGTAGAGCATCCTGGCCTGCATAGGTGTCGCCTTCGGTACTGGACAAGTCGGCGCTGACACCGACGGCCGCCGCGTTGGTTACGCTGATCTTACTTATTTCGGGTGTGAGCAAGGGAGTGATCAGCGTTTGCAAGGCTGTGGCGGTTACGTAATTGGGGTGGTACAGCCGGGTGCCAAGGCGGTCACGAGCTTGACGCATAGCCGCGAAGTCTGCGGCGGTGCCTACGTAAATGAACCCGTCCTGTTGTCGCGAGTCGTACTGAGTTGACCGTAAAATGGCATCCAGAGCGCTGAGCGCGTCGACGTTCTTGAGCGTGGCCGAGACGGTCCCCGTCACGTCCTTCGTGGCAAGTATGTTCAGGTTTCCCTGCTCACCCAACATGCGAAGCACGTCGCGGATGTCGGCGTTTTCGATGGTGATGTCCAGCCGGTCGTCACCTTCGCCCGGTACACGCGTGATCATCGGTTGGGTTAAAGCTTGGTCGGGAGGAACCGGCGCTGCAGGTTCCGAGGCAGGTGGCTGGGTTGAATACGGATTGGGCGAATTCGGATTGGTCGAGGCTGGGTGCGAGGACTGCGCATTCGATGGGTTCTGATTCGATGCGTCCGGGTGAGAGGAGTCCCAAATTTCTGTGTCCGGCTCCGTCGCGGCCGGGGTTGCCGGGTTGGTCGGCCTTTGCGCCAAGCGGGTCAATTCCGCGGCTCCGAGTTGGTTTCTCGCGATGCCGTCCGCTAGCATGGCGTCGCGGCGGTTGTTCGATTCCTGCATCGTGGTCATCAGGCCGATCAGATCTCGCATGAGACGGTTGTCGCTGCTCTCGGCCGAAGTTTCGTGCGCATCTTCCTGGAGGGCGACTGGCGTACGCCGCACGGGCGAAGAGGAGGCCGTCGTCTGTGGTGACAGCGACGGCAGCTCGTCATGCTCGGCGACCTGTTCGTCGTGGCCTCGTTCATCGCGCGTTTGTTCATCGAGAGTTGCCGGCAGCTCGCCATTGCCGGGGAACTGTCTGCCGTGCACCGTCTGGGGCACGTAGAGCTCGGCGTTTTGTTCATTGAGCCCGGCAAGTTGCTGGTTGTTTGCGGCTGCTCGATTCAGAGGCAGAGCCTGGGCGTCGACAGGCCGTTTCTCATCACGGCCTTGCGTGGTGCTGTGGTCGCCAGATGCAGGTGCAGCGAGCAAAGGAGCCGTGCTGTCACCGAACTCGGCGTCATCATTCCGAGCGTGCGTCTTTCCCACGACGTATTGGGATAAGGGATTTGGAACAGTCACCACGTACGTGGCGAGCGCAACGCCGGAACCGGCAAAAAGCGTATACAGCGTTATCCGCAGTATCGTGTGCATGAGTCGTCCGTGACATGAAAAGTCTAACAGGCCGCCGAAAAGAGCAGCCCGGAAACGTGCTGACAAAAAGCTGGTAGCGCCAGAATCAGGTTACCTGCACGTTTCGAACGTTAATCTCCAGTTGAGCGACTTGTTCCATTCAAGCGACTCGTTCCATTCAGTTGACCGATTCAGTCCGTTTGTTCCAACGCCTTGTGAATCACAACCTTGTTTATGGCCGGTTGAGACAGGTCGATTTCGAATTGACGCTTGTTCCGCTCCAAGACGACCCGCCGCGGGTGAATCTCCTTTAAGAGAAACGTGAGCTTAATCGCGCCATCGGTCTTCTCGATGTATTGTCCGGTGGTGTAGCTTCGTCCGTCGATCAACGCTGTCGGTCGCCGGCCGCCAATTACCGTACTGGTCAACGTCATTCCCAACTCGGCCGGCGTTTGTTCTTTGGTTACCGGTTCGGCGGGCGTTTGCAGTTCGACTTTTTCGTGTTTTTCAAAACTCTCCGAGCGAAACGGGTCCTTGGACGGCGCCAACTGGGAGAACGCGTTGAGAAGCGACTCGCTTCTGAAGAGCGAATCCAGATTCCGCCAGTTAATGTGGATATCCGGTGCCTTTGCCACCTCTGTCGTTGCATCCTTTGCAGCCGATTTCTTGGGTGAGTTGGTTTGCGACTGCTGTGCCTGCGCAGACTGTTCCATCGGCTTGGACGACTTCTTTGTCGAGCCGGTGCCCACGAGCAACGGTGCCCAAAAGTAGCCGGCAGCCAGCAATGCTAGCGCCAGCGCCACCGCGTGCTTGGGCTTGGCTTTGATCTCTCTGGCGAGTTGTTTTTGCAGTCGTTTGATACTCAACGGCCTATTCCTGGGGTGCGCTGGGCCTATGAATCGCAAACACAGCGGACCTTGTCTTCGGTTTATCGGTTACTCCAACAAGGTGACCTAATTGGAATCGCCGGAATTACTGGTAAAAATAACCAACCTAGCCTCACAGGTGATAGTTTCACTATCCTGCCTCATCTTATCCAGTTTCAGATCTTCGATCCAAAGTACGTAGGGCAAGCTCTCGATCTGTCGAATGGTGTTGAATAGCTCGGAGAAAGTACCGGTCATTTCAACCGTCACAGGACATTGCGTCAGCGTAGTGAGTTCGACCTCAGGAAGCGGCTTGAACTGAGTGGTGGAGACACCGGCGTCGTTGGCCACTCGGTCCAGCTTGGCATACAACTGGGGCAGATCGGCAAGCCGGGGCAACCGCTCAGACCATGTTTGCGTATAGCGGCGGACTTCGTCGACTTCCTTTTGGGCTTTGGCTATCTGGATCGGTAACTTACCGCTCGTCTGAAGGATGAAGGCGTTCTTGTCTTCGAGCTGCGCACGAAGAGCCTCGACGTGACGATAGTTTGGCAGGTAAAACAACCAAACGTAGAGAGACGTCGCGCCTAATAGCACGGCACCCACGATCCAGTTTTTCCGCTGCCAGATTGTCGAAGTCATGGTTTATCCGATTCTGGACGAATGCTACGGGCGACCTTTCTTCCGACATGCTTCGTCGAAAAAGAGGTAGTCTGGCTGGAAGGCGGCGCCTGATCTTGGTGAACGGAGGCGTTTATCTGCGCATTACGCTGGTGCAAGGCCAACTCGATGTTGAAGCGTGACACCGGCGGATCGCTCTGTGGCTGGCGATCGACCGAGTGCAATTCGGCCCTCTCGAACGCCCTCGCTTCGTTCAGACGGCGGAGAAACTGAGCATGCAACTTTTCGACGTCTTGGGTAAGCCCTTCGACGGTGACCACCGTCGGACCACCATCCAGATAAGCGCGAAGCGTTGCCAAATCAGCGGCAAATCCGTTGGTGGTTTCTTGCGGGTCGGTGGAGGCGTCCGCGCTAGCCTGCCTGCTGGTTGTTCTGTGGGCGGCAGTTGTCACGCGGCGAAACTCCAGCGAGGTCAGAACCGTGCTTTCGGGAACGGCTTCGGCAATCTGTACAAGCACAACCGACCGAGGCCACGGCTTTCGCAGGTAGGTGAGCAGTTCGGCTTGTAAATCGAGATTTCGTTTTTCCTCCCGAAGACGAGCCAAGGTCTTTGTCTGCTCGATGGCCGCTTTGTGTTGACGTGTAACTTCCTCGAGTTGAGAAGCGAGTTTCCACCTGATCCCTAGCTGCAGCACGGTGGCGATAAGCAGCAACGAGATGCACAGAACGGTAACCACGACCGACCCCGTGAAGCTACCCTGGCCGCCATGCTGGCGCTGGTACCCTTCTGGTAGAAAATCGATGTCGTCGGCGGTGTTTGCTTTCAGCATTGCCATGGTTTCAGTTTACCCCGCGAAGTGCCAAGCCGGTGGCCACGTCCCATTGGGCACTTCGTCCAGCGATCTGGCGATGGGCGTAATCGCGCAACGGATCGCCAAGATCGCATTGAACGTCGAGCTTCTGCGCCAAGGCATCCATCAACGAACGACTTGCCTCGCTGCCGCCGCAAATAAGTTGCGAGACCTGGTTTCTGCGGAATGCAACGCTGTGGTAGCGAAGGCACATCGATACTTCTTCCACAAGCCGCGCGACGACTGGCATGACCGCTTCGTTCACACTTCGAGTCACGTCGTCCTGTTCTTCTCCCCTGCGATGACCGTGGTGTTTTCTCAATGAGACCGCGTCAGACAATTCGAGATCGAGATTCGCCGCGACAGCGGCATCCATCTGGTGACCGCCGATGTCGAGGTACTTGACAAACGTCAGTTTCATGCCGTCGGAAATCGACACGGCCGTGCGTCGCTCGCCGATGTGTACGAACATCGCTTGCAGGTCGCGGTCCTGATCGCGCCTGTATTGCCGTGTATAGCATCGCATGACGGCGGCGGGCTCGATGTCGACCGCCCGAGGACGGAAACCTGCCTGGATGGCCGCTTGCACGAGTGTTTCAATCTGTGGTCGGTGGCCCGCGAAAAGCACGACCTCGCGCATGATCCTGTCGCCCTGGCGGACGTCACCGGTTGGCAAATAGCGCAGTTCCGCCTCGTCGACGGCGTAGGGTATGCGTCCGGCGGCTTCTTGATAGATCAACCGGACAAGCTCATCGTCCGAGGCTTTCGGAACCCGCACGTTCTGGACAAAGAGGCGGTCGCCGTTCAAGCTCATCACCGCGTCGCGGCCGCGAAACGCTCGTCCCTCGCGCCCGCGGTACAAGGCGTCGGCCAGTTGATCTACGCCGGGGCCTTGTTCACTGACGTCGCCGCCCGTCATCTCGCAGCGGACGGCTTCGACCACGCGCGCATGCTCAAGGTCGAGTTGAACCAGCCGGACCGAGCGCTCACTGACGTCGATACCGATCGGGCTGAATCGTTTGTTGGAAAGGAAGCGCACCATTAGGCTTGTCCGTACGTTCGACAGGTTAACAGGTTCAACACCTTCAGTTCAGTAAGACGTCGTCGATGGAAGGTCGGCGCAATGCACGTGGGACAATCGCTGACCCTACGAAAAGAGCGACAGGCGTTACTCCGAAACAGGCGACGACCGCTGTATATCTCCAATTTCACAGTGGCCGGTGACGGGATCGACGCTGACCGGCAAATAGCGCTGAGAGTCGCCGCTACCGGCGGTCAACCAGACGACGTGCTCCACAGCCAGCGTGGTCTCGCCCAACGGGCCGAATTCGATCTCACTCACGTCACTTGGCGAACTTCCCATTGCCCGGACGGCGGCCACGAGTACATCGCTTCCTAACCTCGGCTGCTCGCTCAATCGCACGGTATGCTGAGTCGGCGAGGTAGCGTCGTGCATTGCCTGGCGAGGCAGCGTATCCAGCGAGGCATCGGAGCCGGTATGTTCCAAATAGTACCGATCGCCGTCGTTGTCAAATCGTACGCGGTACGTGCTATTGAAAGTCACGGCCAACGACTGGCAATAATTCAAATCACTTGCGACGATCAGACCCGCTTCCTCGAGTTGGGTGGGAATGTCGGTACTGCCGTTCGGAATGACTAAGGCCGCCAAGATCGCAATCAACATGACTACGATCAGCAACTCGAGCAGCGAAAAACCATGTTGTAGGCACGCTCCGCGTGCCTTGACGGCGGTATGTAAATTGTCTCGTCTTTTGGCAACGGCAACGGACGGCATACGGAGTATGCCTGCTACATAGTTGAAACCGGCTGTGGCACGGTGGCGGTACATTTCTTGATTTCGTGGAGCTGTTTAGCCGAGGGGCTTCAGCTTTCGGCTCTTGATGCGGTGTTGTGTTCCGACGCCTCTCGTCCCAGGTTTCGTTGCAGCAGTTCGTTCTGTTTCTCCAGCAGTGCGCGCATTGCGCGCAACTCGTCGACCGTCTCACTTTGCAGTCGGACCAGGTCAGCCAACGGCTGGCCGATGGCTGTTGGCGGTTTCCTTATGGGTGGCGAAGCCGAGGCAGTCGTCTGGTAAAAGCTTAGCACGCAACAGAATACGACGTTAAATGCGGTGAAAACGATCCAGCACGCGTGATTCTTTGTCATTTGTCCAGTCCTCCAAATCGTCGGTTTCAGAATAACTGTGACCGCGGTCGTACACTTGTATCGGTCGTGTCAATTGTGTCAGCGCCAACGAATCTGCCTGTGAAATTCCCATCTTGGCAGCTTTCCGATATTGGCAGCCAGCATTCGGCCAGCCGAAGTTTACGTTGTCGATGCGACCACTGGTGTTCAGTTACTCCTTTTTCTCCGCAACTCCCACACCTTTTCGCGGGGCCGCTAGCAGCCCGTGTTTCGACGCCCTACCTGAAAACGAGGCCTGTAACGCGATACTAGCGCGATCTGGCAGACTTGCCCAACAGCACGTCGCGCAAGCGAGACCGCTAAACTACTAAGCGAAATCCCGACATCGAAAATGCTTGGGATCGCAGGAAAATGAGCCCTGTCCGCGTGGCCAGGCGATCTCAACGGTGCATTTCGTAGTACAAAGCAGCCGAGCCGAAGAAGGGCACCGGCGGCATGACCGCCGAGTCGGTTGCGCCCACGGTGCGCTCGGGCCGAAGCTGGAACTCGAAACGCAACCAGACTTGTCGCAACCCCGTGTCCGAACCGTGGATACTCTGTGCCCAGGACAGGTCGTTCCAGGTCAAGGTCGCTGCTTTGTAACCGGTCCACTGCGTCCAGCTTGGCAGCAGCCGACTTTCGAAACGCACACACCCGCGCCACGTGCTGACGTTTGAGCTGTCGCTCAGAGAGGTCGATCGAACGCGCAACACATCGGTCAATACGGTCTTCGTGCTGTCGGCACTATTGACCATCGCGGCCACGGTGTTCTGCCAACCGGCGAGCGACTGCGTCGTCGTCCAGAGGGTGGCATCCGCGGAACTCAAGGCATCGGAAGTGTTGCCCCGGTCGGTGAGTTCCCACAATTCGTTCGGGGCATCAGGATTCGGCATGTAGACGACCAATTCGCTCACTAGCGGACATCCCGACGGTGATGCCGCCACGCCCGACTCGGGTGACCAAACGATTAACGTATCGGGGAAACGCCAGCTACCGACCAACTCGTCCAGAACGACGATGCCGGGATAATCCTCGTTGGCGACTGCCGCGGCGACGGTGCGGTCGATGCGCTGTCTGATCACCCGGGCGTGTTGTGTTGCCTCGCCGTAACCTTGGGTGAACTGGGCCGTGTCTTCGACCGTGGTCGCAAAGCTGACGAGCGTGAGCATCAGCATCGACACGATAGACACGGCAATTACCAGTTCCAGCAACGTCACTCCGACGCGCAATGAGGGCGTCGGGTTCCCAGTCAGTTGCTTCAGCTTCGCGCGGTACATCGTCCGAGTCCATCCACACTTAGGTAAGCTTTGTCGCCGGAGCCTGTTTGTTGTTCGTCAGGGGGCCGGCACATATCCGATCAAACGTCTGACACTGGTGAGTTTTTTTTCTGACACGCCGTCGTCGTAATAGATGCTAACTTCAACGGCTCGCAGACCGCTGGTGTCGCTGCCGGCCAGCCGGACGGAGGGGTCACTTTCACTCACAAAATAGACGTCCACCTCTTCTCGCCAGTCCTCAAAGTGGCTGGGAGTCAACCTGAAATTGGGATGGCGCTGCGCACCCTGACCATCATCTTCGCCGAGCGTTACTTCCAGAGGGCTCTCCGGCGGCGTAGCAGTGAAGTCATCGAAATCGTCCGCGTCGTCGTACCCAGCACGTGGAACCGCCGCCTCGTACGCTTCAGGACCGAGATACGACGAATACGGGTCGCCGCCGGAAGGATAGTATAGTTTACCGACAATTTCGTCCGCCAATTGCTCGGCGATGCCGGTTGCGATCTCTTGCTGCAGACCGTATTCAGTTGTTTGGATGGAGGTGGTCATCCCCATGGTCAAGGCCGCCGCGGCCAACGCACAGAGTACCAGCGCGACCAACGATTCCAGCAACGTAAAGGCAGAACGACCACACCGAAAACGCGGCTCATAGTCGAGCGGCGGGTTCTCGTGAGCCCGATTCATGTTTGATTCGTGGGGCATCATAACTGGTGCGAATCGCACAGGCAAAGAATCGACGATGGACAGTCTATTCCGACGAAAACGTCGTGTATGTAGATGCGGTATTGGAGGTACTGCTCGCAACGAACAAAGTGCCGCCGACGCTACGATTGGAGAGAAAAATGACGCAGCGGGGTCCCCTCAAGCTCCCAGCATTCCCCGCTGCGTCGTGTGACCGACACCTCACCCCGAGGTCTCGGTGCATAAGAACCATACTACCGCCCGGCGGCCAGTCAAATCGCGCCCGGGAACAGGCTCGCGACGTGTTGCGTTTTTGCAACAATTGGGCTAGGAAGCCTTGGCCCAGGTTATTCCGTTCCCCTACCCCGCCAGTCCAGCCCGACGTCCAGACTCGCGGCAGCGTGTGTCAGACTGCCCACGCTGATCCGCGTCACGCCCGACGTAGCGACAGAGCGAACCGCTTGCAGCGTGATTCCACCCGAAGCTTCCAGTTGAACGTCGTCGGCCAAACGGCCGCGAAGTGAAACCGCTCTCTGCAGCGCGTCGGGAGACATGTTGTCCAAGAGCACTACGTCGGGTCGTAGCGGAAGCACCTCCTCGAGTTGGTCGAGATCGTCGACTTCCACTTCGATGATCATGTGGGAATCGAAATCTTCGGCGGGCTTGGCGCGACGCTCCATTTGTTCGATGAAGGAACGCACACGTCGCACTGCTTCAGCCGGCGAGAAACCGCCCTGCTCCGCCGCCCCCAGCGCGAGATGATTGTCCTTGATTAGAATAGCATCGTAGAGTCCGGTTCGATGGTTGTGGCCTCCGCCACAGCGGACGGCATATTTTTCCAACCGGCGCCAGCCTGGGGTGGTCTTGCGGGTGTCGTAGATACGCGCCGCGGTTCCGGCCACGGATTCCACGAATTTGCGCGTGCGCGTGGCGATGCCGGACATGCGTCCGACCAGGTTTAGGATGATTCGCTCAGACGTGAGAATGTCTCGCGCAGGACCAGCCACGTCGGCCACGCGCGTGCCGGCGGCAACGAGTGCTCCGTCGTCAACCTGTGCCTGCCAATCGAGTTCGGTGTTCATTTCTTCGAGGGCCATCTCGGCGGCCCGCAGGCCGGCCACAACACCCTCTTCGCGCACCACCAACGCCGCCCTGCCCTGGGCATCCTCCGGCACCAGCGCCAGGGTAGTCCAGTCCTGTGCACCCGCTAAATCTTCGCGGACTGCCAGCCGTACAAGCTGTCGAAGATCATCTTCGATCGCAGCGTCCCACTCAAGTTGCTGGAATTCTTTGGGCATCAAATATCCTAGCGCGGCTCTTGGCCGTTAACAATGTGAGCCTCGCGCAAAGGCGCCAAGGCACAAAGAATCGAAAGACCGTCGAATGGTTGCCGTTGTTCATGAGCTGGCAGCTGGCAACCGCCAACTGACAACCTCTTCTTTCGCGATCTCCCTGAATCGGCGGTGAGAAACAACTCATTTCTTTGCCTCGATTGCTTCGGTAGCGAGCAGCTGGACCGACTTGAGGTCAAGCTTGCCGCTGCCCAGCACCGGTATCTCGTTAACCTGGACGAAGCTGTCGGGCGAGGGAATCCATAGATTGGGCAGACCTGCCAAGGACATTTGGCGGCAGATTTCCTCGGGTGTCTTTTCGAGCCGCGTATAGAGTACGACGAGGCGTTCACCCTTACGCTCGTCCGGTACTGAGGTGACTGCCGCCCGGATCGCCACGTCGCCATCGTCGGCTTCGCTCAACACTTCGGACGGGTGCGAACCGCCCAGCACGTCGGAGAGCGCTTCTTCCACGCGCACGTGAGGCACCATCTCGCCGCCGATCTTGGAAAAGCGGCTGATGCGGCCCGTGATGCGGATAAACCCTTCGTCGTCAACCGTGGCGATGTCGCCCGTGACGTACCAGCCGTCGCGAATCACCTCGGCCGTCTTGTCCGGCTGGCCGAGATAGCCTTTCATCACGTTGGGTCCCTTGACCAGCAACATGCCTGGTGTGTCGAAGGCCAACTCCTCAAATGACTCGGGATCCACGACCTTGACGCTTACTCCCGGCACAGGGCGACCGACAGTGCCTTCGCGACAGTCCTCCTCGGAACTTCTGGAACGGGTCGGCGGCACGTTGACAGACACCAGTGGTGAGAGTTCCGTGGTGCCATAGCCTTCGACGGGCCGCGCCCCGAACCGCCTTTCAAAATCTTCGGCCAGAGCGAGGGGCATTTTTTCGGCCCCCACCACGACCACGTCGAGCGAGGCGAGATCTTCGGGTGCGCAGCGTTTGCAATATGAGCGCAAGAAGGTGGGCGTGGCCAACAACACCGTGGCCTCGTATTTGCGACAGAGCTTACCTACTTGTTTGGGATCGAGGGGCGTAAAGTGATATGCGCCCCGAACGTTCAGACCGAGAACCGTCCACAGCGTCACAGTGTAACCGAACGAGTGAAAGAATGGGAGAATGCCCAGCAAAGTGTCGCGGGACGTGAGGTGGACGACTTCGTCGATCGCCTCGACGTTCGAGGCAACGTTGCCGTGGGTGAGCATCACGCCCTTGGGTACTCCAGTCGACCCGGAGGTAAAGATGACGGTCAGTACGTCGTCGCTGCGCGTGTTGTGCAAGCCGAATAGGCGTTCGATGATCCGCGCGGGCACGAGGTACGTGAGCAGCGCGGAGATCAGCTTGTCGGCCAGCGTGGCGCGATCTTTGAATTCTTCCAAGTAGACAAGATCAACGTCGATGTCGAGATCGAGCTTGCCCATCACCTTGCGGCTGGTCAGCACGTGGCGGATATTCGCCCGATCAAGGCAGGCGTTCATGACGTCGGAGGAAACCGTGTAATTCAAATTAACGCTGGCGCGGCCGCACATTGCAATCGCCGCATTCGTGACGACGCCGGCGACCGTCGGCGGCAGCAGCACACCGACGTACGGTTCATCGTCCTTATTGAACAGTACTTCGCGGAGCAGGAGTCGACGGAGTATGAGCGTGCGCAGCAGCAGCGCACCGCCGGTCAGCTCGACGCCGCTCGAGTCGGACACTTTGCGGCGAAAGAGTGCGCGGCGACATTTGCCGATCATGCCGCGCGCAAGTCGCACGGTTTTTGACTTGCTATACTGCACTGCTTGGAACCCCAACTCCTGGACGGCTCGCCGAACCTCCGCCACGTCTCGCGGTTGGGTGAGCGGACGGCCGAACCAGATGGAAACTTGACTTGCCCAGTGGCGGGGCCACTTCCACCAGAAGCGGCCCCCGCGGTAACTAAAGATACTCCCCCACAGCTCGGCGAGGTAGACTGGCACGATGGCGACGTCCGAGTCTCGGATAATTTCCATCATGCCGCGTTTGAACTGCTGCAGCTCGCCGGTGCGGGTCATGCTACCTTCGGGAAAGATACACACCAGCTCTTCGTTCTCCAGAGCACGGCGTGCGTCTTCGATGGCGGCTCGGGTGGCCTTGGGGGTCGGCTTGACGGGAATGGCCCCCATGGTGCGTGCCAACCAACGTGCCCAGCCACCCTGGACCCAGTCGGCGTCGATGAGGATGCGGATCGGTCGGGAAGAAGTGGCCAACAGCAACACTCCATCGACCCAGGAAACGTGATTGGCAACGAGCAGGGCGCCGCCCGTTTCCGGCAGATTCTCACGGCCGTGCAGATTTACCTTGTACACGGTATGCGTGGCCAGGAACACCAAGAATCGTATCGACGCTTGCGGGATAAGACAAACGATGTAGATGAACACGGGCAGCGTGGCTAGCCCACAGAGTAAAAAAATCGTTCTGGCCGAACAGAAGGGTTCACCCCCATGAATCTCAGTCCGCAGCAGCGTGAATGCCCCCGCCGCGACGAGCATACCGGTGAATGTCATAAAATTGCTGGCGGCCAGAATCGCACCGCGCGACTCGGGTGGGCTGCGATGTTGCATGTAGGCAGCCAGGGGCACGTCGAACAGACCGGCGCTGAGGCCGAGCAGAAAGAGAAAGAAGCAGGCCGTCACATAACCGGCCGTCCACGTCGTCTGTGGTTCGATGATAATCCCTTCGACGGTAAATAGCAGGATGGAACTGAGCGCCAGTCCGCCCGCCCCGAGCGGCAGGATACCGAGTTCGACCTTGCCGGACGACCAGAGACCGGCCAGCACGCTGCCGAGACCCACGCCGCACACCAGCGCGACCAACAGCGGCGTGATCTGCGACTGTGCGGCGGCACCGCCCTCCTTGGCAAACTGATCGATGTTCATCTGGGCCAGCGCGCCGAGCGACCAGAAGAACATAATGCCCAGAGCGACGCGTAACATCGCTCGGCTTTGCGCGAGCGTCTGCAGATCTCGCCAGGTCTGGCTCACCGCATCGAACGGAAAGCATCGCGCCGGGTTGGCGGGTTTGAGGTGCGCGATCCACAGGCTCGTAAACCAGCCCACCCCTGCCACGCCAACCAGGACGACTGCCGACAGCCAAAGTCGCTCGAGCCCAAACGCCCCGGTGTGGTCGGTCAGCCAGTTGCCTAAGCCCATGCCGACCGCGGTGGCGGCCACCGTAGTCAGGCCGACGAGCCCGTTGGCCGAGGAGATCTTTTCGGCCGCGAGCATCTCCGGAATGCTGCCAAGCTTCGACGGACCGAACAGTGCGCTCTGGCTGCCCATCAGGGCCACGACGCCAAACAGGAAGACGATATTCTGCGTGAAGATGGCGGCAACAGCCAGCAGCATGATGACCACTTCGGCTGCTTTGCAGGCAACGATTACTTGGCGTTTGCTGTAGCGGTCTGCCAGAAAACCAGCCGGCGCGGCCAGGATTAGGTAGGGCAAAACAAAGCAAGCGGTGCCGGCGCCAAGAATGGTACCGATGTCCATCTGGGCGATGCCGGCGTCGACGTACTGTTTGCCGATACCGATAACCAGCCAGCGGAGGATGTTGTCGTTCGTCGCGCCAAGAAACTGGGTAGTCAACAGGCCGATGAAGCTGGTCGACGATAGACCGCCGCCAACCTCTTGCAACTCGGCATCCGCAGAAGTCTTGGCCGGTTGGTCCATCGGGGAAACTCGTCATCATCCAACGACGTAGTGAACCAGCGACGTGTAGCGTCGCGGCTGGTTACTGCTTATTACTCGCTACTTGCTACTCCTAATGAATCGCGCACCGCAATCGGTGTCGCCAAACAACCAGCGGTGATGAAACCAGAGTGTCGCTGCCCAGCGTTCATCTCCCGACTTCCGACCTCTAGCCCCTCACTTCACCACCCATCCAATCAAAAGTAGCCCAGCCAATATAGTCCCCAGGTGAGCAAACCGGCATCCGTCAGCCCGTGGGATAGCCAGGCCGCGTGGATCCCGCCCGGTCGCCGCATCAGCAAACTCCACGACACGCCCGCGATCAACAGAGCCAGGAACATCAACACCAGTCCGAGTGACGGTACACCCGCCATACCAGCGAATATGAACAGGTGCATGGTCGCAAACGTGGCCGCGCTGATTAGAATGCCGGCCGCAGCGCCCCAGCGGCTGGACAATTCACGATCGAGCCAGGCGCGGAAGTGCAGCTCTTCCAGCGCCGCGTTCGCGGTGAACAAATAAATCACGATGAGAAAGGCTTTGCCGGCGGTGAGAGCGAACTTCGTGTCCAAGTCGGCTTTCAATGTCACCCCATCGAGATCGAGAGCAGGAGCCAGCCCCAACACCGTGCTCACGGCGACTCCGGCCAGTGTGATCGACACGCTGATCGCCAGTGCCCAAGTTGTTAGATCGGGCAACGGCTCGTCGACCGGCCAGAAACAGGCAAGCCAACGTCGGCGGCCGTACTTGCGCCGCCAGTAGACCGGCGCCGCAAGTTGGCAGACCTTGTAAAGCGACTGTGCCAGATAACCGGCCGTGGCGGCGACAAAATACTTGGCG
>Ga0315553_10001819_pt1 | contig 17457 bp, 12 predicted proteins | sample SalMarSW160140MG_FD_203099 | JGI IMG/M metagenome (GOLD analysis project Ga0315553, IMG submission 203099) | Salt marsh sediment microbial communities from the Plum Island Ecosystem LTER, Massachusetts, United States - Salt Marsh Sediment SW1601-40 ... | reverse complement strand
GGCAGCTGCCGGTAGCCGACAAACCGGCCATGCCCTGTTTGTCGAGCCGCATCGCCTACGGCCAGTCGGTCACCCCCAAACGATTGCAAATGATCGACCGCGGCGAACGGTACCTGCGCGAGCGTGGTTTCACCGACGTCCGTGTTCGATACCACCAGGGCGACCTGGCCCGCATTGAAGTGACGGCAGACCAGATCGAATCGCTTTCACGCGCGACGTTCCGCGGGGAACTGATCGAACATTTTCGCTCGCTCGGCTTTCGCTACGTGACGATCGATCTGGCCGGCTTCCGCTCCGGCAGCCTCAACGAACTGATCCCGGTCGAGTCGCTGCGAAGTCTTTGACGGATGTGAGCCAGAAGGCTATTGAACGGGAGGAAACGGAGACAACAGAGATGGGCTATCGCCAATGACTCTGATTCAACCGTCCGCTCGACGACCACAGATGACAAAGACCCTGCGATAGTCGTACGGTTTGCCGAATTACCGCTTTGGGGTGCTGTCGAGAGACTTTCTTCTTAGCTGGACAGACCATCGATCACAAAGAAGTGACATCGAGCGACGACTGTTGAAAGTTGCTCCTTTCTGAAGCCGGTTGAAGTGAGCTGGCAGAATGGACAGCGGAAACAGGGACTCTTCTCTTCGTTACCTCTGTTTTCTTCTGTTCAGCTCACTCCACAGCTGATTTAGGGAAGCTCCAAGCACTTTTTGAGCAGGCTTTCAACAGTTCAATGTCGCACGGGCGCATGATGCCGGCGCCGGGGCCGACTTCGCCCGCCACGGGTCCGCACCGTCGACTGACTCGCCCGGTATCCATGCTCGATGGCAAACCATTCTGCGAACCGTTCTCGATCGCGATAGGTCGAATTGCGCTCATCGAGAAGATGGCCCAATTCGTGGATGAGGATGTTATTCAGGTAGTAATCCTTGATCGTTGCTTCCGTCCAGATTAGTTTCCACGTTTCGGGGGCTTCGTGCACCCAGCGTCCGCCGTACATCCGCGTTTCATTCAGCAAAGCCGGCACAGGTGGACTATAAAAGTACTCGGTGAGGCTCTCATCCAGCGGATACAGGTAGAGGGTGCTGCCCCACTGCATGCCGTAGCAGGGAAAGGTGAGCTTCTTGCGGGTCATCCTGCTCAGTTGGATGACCTCCAGCGGCGCCAGAAAGTGATCGGGTAACTGGCTGAGCCGCTGGCGGATCTCGGCGGGGGTGACCACGTGCCGATGCCCCGGGCCCGGCGGCTGAACCACGATTCGATATTCAGCCGTGTTGTCGCCGACCTCGTCGTACCAGTCTTCAGGCGGCGACTGCGACTGGCAGTCGTTGGCATAAAGACCCCGAGCCCGCTTCCTCAGACGAGTCACCCGACGCGTGGCACGGGCCTTGGCGAGCGCATTTCGCTGGCGGGCCTGCCGCTGAGGGTTCTTTGAGTTGGACTCTGGCCGACGAGACATCTCTGTCCTCCGAAAGACGGGAAGCCGTTCCCGGATCGACGTCGGCCGCTCCTGAAGCTGTGAAAGGGGACAACTCCCGCATCTTTCGTTCCATCGGTATCTCGACGTCCCGGAAACCACTGTTTGCCGACCCTTCGGGCCGACAATTTCATACTAGGCAGACCAGGCTGCAGGAATCAAGCAATTCTCTTAAATCCATGTCATTCAATGACTTACAATTATACCTCTCCGTTGGACGGCTTGCCGAGCATACCGGCGGGCGGACGGGCATGGGAGGCGTATTTTTTCCCGGCTGAAGGGGCCCCAGAAGCCGTCTGTGACACTTAGATGGGTGTTACTACGCGGGTGCGACCCAGTCAGAGAGGCTCACGAGCGGACGATGCGAGTCATTCAGAACAACCCGATCAGGCAGACTTCTCCGCCTCAAAGTGATCCGATCGGGCAGATGATGAGGAAGCCACGGATCGTAGTGGCGGAGCGGGTTGTGCGCTCCTGTCTCCTGACCCGGAGGGTGATCGCCGGCGCTGGCGATGCGGCTCATCGCCAGTGGCCTGCCAACCGCTCTTAGCTACTTCCGCCACTCAGGATCGCAATAAGCAACACAACGATGACTACAACGGCCGCCAGGCCAACGATCCACACCCATGCGGGCACCGCCGAATCGCGCCGGCTCGTGCGGCGAGCTTTCTCGGCCGCAATGTCACGATAATGGCCCGATAGCCCCAGCAATCCACGTGCTTCTTCCGAGAGCCCCGAGCGGACCTGGTGCTCGGCAGCCTCGCGTTCCAATTCTTCATCCAACAATGACTGATCTCGGCGGATCGCGCTGTCTGTTTCGGCTTCCGCCGGTTCCTCGCTTGCCACCTCGCTTTCTGCCGATCGGGTCTCCGTCGTCCAAGGCTCGTGGCTTTCCAGCTCCTCAAGCGGATACAACCCGAGTTCATGCGCGGTGAGTACCGGGGCCTGTTCTTCCTTTTCATGCGACGGGTCGTCATCGACCGGGGCGATCGATTCGGTCGGGTCGACTGTATCGTCAGGAACCAGAGAAATATTGCTGTCCCAGGAGTGTTTTTCCGTGTCCTGCGACTCGAGCGGCGTGCCCGTCGAGCCTGCGGCTTCACCCGTCAGAAAACCGGAATCACTCTCCCCGGTGCGGATACCGAAACCGCTCAGCCCGGCCAATCGCAACCCGCTGCCCGAGCTGCCGTCATCACTAAACGGCTGACCTCGGGCCGCGAGCCAGTCCATCAGTTCTCGCGAAACCTCGCCACAGGTCTGAAAACGCTCATCCGGCGACTTTTTCATCATCCGCGTGCAGATATCGACCAGCTCTCGCGGAGCGTCGCTGCGATCGTCATAGACGCTCGGCGGGTCTTCCGTCTGGTGTTTCATTAATCGCTGGGGCAACGTGCCTTCGGGAAAAGGAGCGTGCCCGGTCAGCAGAAAGTAGAACGTACATCCCAGGCTGTAGATGTCGGCCCGGCTGTCGACCGCATGGCTGTTGAGCGCCTGCTCCGGTGCCAGGTAATCGGCCGTGCCGAGCACGTTCTCGTCGTGGGCGATGGTTAGGGAAGGGTGGTCGGCTTCGGAAAACTTTGCCAGGCCCATGTCGAGCACTTTGACGGTTCCCTTGAAATCGACCAGACAGTTGGCCGGCTTGATGTCGCGGTGAATCAGCCCGGCCTCGTGGGCATGTTGCAGACCGGCGGCCACTTGGGCCACGAAGTTGGCGGCCGCTTCGTAGTACAGCGGTCCCTCTTGATTGACGATCGCCTGAAGGTCGCGGCCCTCGACGTATTCCATGACGATGAAATGCGTCCCCTTTTCCTTGTCAAAATCGATGTCGAACGCCCGCACGATGTTCGGGTGATCGAGCTTGGCCGCCGCCTGCGCTTCGAGTTGAAAGCGAGCCAGATAAGACGAGTCTTCCACTTTGCCCTTCGGCAGTACCTTGATCGCCACCCGCCGCCGCATCAGCGTGTGTTCCGCCAAATAGACGGAACTCATGCCGCCCGTGCCCAGGTGGTCCAGCAGCTTGTACTTGCCAAGCCAAAAACCTTTGTACTTGCCACCCAGCAGGTTGTCCGCCTGCCATTTGGTGAGCAAGCCGGCTTCGATCAAGCCCCGGGCAACAACGTCGGCATCGGCGGAGAGCTGCCCGGCCGACTTTTCCTTGACGGCGGCCAGACACTCTTGCAGCGGGGCCTCTTCGACGAGCTGGCTCCGCTTCACCATATCGAGAAATTTTTCGACACTTACCTTTGCCATACCGCTACCGACAGACTCGACTGTTTCGCTTCAACTTCCGACCATTATCAGCCGTACTTGCTCCGCAAAACAGCACCCTTGCGGCCGGGTGCCCGCGCCACTCGCGCTCCTCGGCCGGTGCGTTGAAGCGTCGTCGCAAAGAACATGCAGCGGCATCTCGAAGCCGTCCGAACCACCGGCACGCTGATGAGCCTTGCGGAACGCTGCCTTCCATGCGGACGCTTCCTGTTTGCGGTGGTTCTCCTCCCGACGCTCACACATCCTCGAAAATACCACGTCTCGGGCCTGTGCACCACTGTTTTCTTCAAGCGATTTAAGGATTTGCGGCCATTTTCACACAACCGCAGGACTGCCGCTTGCCCCTGGCCAAACCGAGGAGATGCCGCCCACCAAGACGCCAGATTCTGCCCCGGGCGACGGCAATGATTTGACTCCGGGGGACCGGCGGTCAACAATCCCGTCAGGCCCATTTATCGGACCCGCTTCACCCTCGACTGTCGCATTCCTCGCAGCAGTGTCCATTCTTTCGACATGGCCTCACACAAACATAACACGAACGTAGTCCTCTACACCCGCGCGGGCTGTCATCTGTGTGAAGAGGCTCTCGCCGTGCTCGAGCGTCACGGCCTGACCGTTCGCACGGTCGACGTCGACCTCGATTCGCAGCTCGTGGCAAGCTACGGCACTTGCGTTCCGGTCGTCGAAATCGACGGACGCGAGCGCTTTCGCGGCCGTGTCGACGAGCGGCTGCTGCGTCGGCTGCTTTCATGAAAAAAGCTGATCCTGGAAATACCAAGACTGGCAGGCGGACCACCAGTTGTGGTAGGAAAAGGAAGGCCGTCTGCGATCAGAAAAAGGTTCGACTTCCGCTAATCCGCATTTCGCATTCTGCAATGTGAATTCCCACCATGTACGATTGTCTCATCATCGGAGCGGGAGTGATCGGGCTTTCCACGGCCTACGAATTGGCCGCGCACGGCTTGCGGGTCTGTGTCGTCGATCGCCAACAGCCGGGCCGCGAGGCTTCCTGGGCTGGAGCGGGCATTCTGCTGCCCGCCAAATTCCGACCCGGTGATCCACCGGCCGAGCAACTGGCCGCCCTCAGTGTCGAATTTCACCCACAATGGGCGGCCGAGCTGCGCGAGACGACCGGCGTCGACACTGGCTATCGACGGTGCGGCGCGCTGTACGTCGCCAGGAGCGAGCAGACGGCCGAAGAGTTGGCAACGCGCCTCGCTCCGTGGCAAACTCGCGGCATTCGCGTTAAATCGGTCCCGACCGATCACCTGGAAGAATTCGAGCCTCACTTGACTCGCGATGTGGCTTCAGTCTGGCTTCTGCCGGAACAAGCCCAAATCCGCAATCCCCGGCATCTCAAGGCGCTGTTGACCGGCTGCCACGCGCGAGGCGTGGAAGTGAGAGCCGGCGTCGCGGTAGAAGATTTTCAGATTCGCGACGATCGTATCACGGCCCTCGAAACCAACCAGGGACGCATGACGGCAGATCACGTCTGCCTGGCTGCGGGCAGTTGGAGCGGCACCTTGGCCCGCAAGCTCGGCCTGTCCGCTCGCATCAAGCCGATTCGCGGTCAAATCGTCCTGCTCGAAACAACCAACGCACCGCTGCGGCACGTCATCGAGATAGACGGGGACTCGCGCTATTTCGTTCCTCGCCCCGACGGCCGCCTGCTCGTCGGATCGACCGAGGAGGACGTCGGCTTCGATAACTGCACCACGGCCCGCGGCGTGGCCGGTCTGTTGCAACTGGCGCTCGAGATGGCGCCCCATCTGGCCGCCGCGCGGGTCGAGCGGACCTGGGCGGGTCTGCGTCCCGGCTCGGCCGACGGGCTGCCGTATCTCGGACAAATCCCGCACGTGGCGAACGGTTGGATCGCGGCGGGCCACTTTCGCCGCGGCCTGGCACTGGCCCCGGCAACGGCCGTTGTCATGAGCCGGTTGATTCGAGGCGTTGAGCCCGAGGTTGATCTGCGGCCGTTCCGCCCCGATCGAGATGCCAATAGCCAATAGGACGAACCTTTGTGACGAAGTATAACTGAGTCAGGCCTGGCTCTGCCGGAACCCGGACCACGGCTATTCGATCCTTCCGATTTGGAGAAAGACGATGCCGATTCCATTTATTTGTCCGCATTGCGGCGCAGAAACTGAAGTGGCCGACCGTTACGCGGGTCAGAGCGGACCGTGCGCCTCGTGCGGGAACACGATCCACGTGCCCGCTGCACCGATGATGGGGGTGGGTGGCCAGCCGGTTGCTTATCAGCCCGCGAAAAAGTCGTCGGTCGGCTTGATCATCGGCATCGTCGTCGCTACGGGTTTTGTCATCCTGGTGTGCGGAGGCATCCTGGTGGCGCTACTGCTGCCAGCCGTGCAGGCCGCTCGCGAGGCGGCTCGGCGAAACCAATGCAATAACAACATGAAGCAGATTTCGCTCGCGCTGCTGAACTATGAAGCTACGTATAAGAGTTTCCCACCGGCCTACGTCGCCGACGAGAACGGCAAGCCGATGCACAGTTGGCGCGTACTCATTCTGCCCTTCATCGAAGAGCAATCGCTATACGACCAGTATGATTTTGACAAACCCTGGAACAGCCCGGAGAACATGCGGCTGGCGCCGCTCATGCCATCGGTCTATGCCTGTCCGTCAGATTACAACGAGCCGAACGAGACGAGCTACCTGGCAATCACCGGCCCCGGCACGGCGTTTCCCGGTGATCAATCAACGAAGATAGATGACTTCAGAGACGGCCTTAGCAATACGATTATTGTAGCCGAGGCGACGGGGTCCGGCGTGAACTGGCTCGAACCGCGCGACCTGGACGTCACGACGATGACGTTCTCTCCCAACAGTGGCCCCAATGATCCGTCGAGCAACCACCGCGGTGCGGTCAACGTGGCTCTGGCCGATGGTAGCGTGCAGACCATGATCGACGGCGTTGATCCAACGGTATTGAAGGGCATGGCGACGATCAGCGGCGGCGAGCCGGTGCAACTGAATCAGTGGTAAAGAGGCAAGGAGACGCAAACACAGATGAACGCAGATTGACGCAGATTTGGAAAGTCCTACTGGCCGCCCAAGAAAAGTGGTGATCGTTTCGGAAACGGCACTAACTTACCGACGCCACACACTCTGTGTTGATCAGCGTTTATCTGCGGTCACTTTTCCAGGTCTTGCCTTCAATGCTGCATCACAAGGCTAATCTTGCCCGACGGCCACCAGTTCATCGCACACCGATCTAATCCGATCGGCGTCGATCGATTCGAGCTGGTCGGCGTAACCGACGACCAGCGCCAAATCGGCCAGCCGGTTGATCCGCCGCGGGATGCCGCTCGTCAATTCGTGCAGAGCTTCGATGGCCGCCGGCTCGAAGATCGTTCGCTTAGCGCCGGCGGCCGACAGGCGGTGATTGACGTAGCTGATCGACTCCTCCAGGCCCAGCGGCCGCAGCAGAGCCTTGGCGCCGATCCGCTCGTCAAGGTCGGGCGTGCGCGATAGCTGGGGCAGCAGCGCCGACTGGCCGATCAGCAACAAAGTCAACCCGGGTCGTGCGTCCAACGTGAAATTGAGCAGTAGTCGAACCGTCTGAAGCGTTCCGTTTTGTTCGAGCAGATGCGCTTCGTCGATGGCGACCACCGCGTGGTAACCCTGTTGGGCGTTGCTGCGGAGAAACCGCTCGATGCGCCGCACGCTTTCATCGGCCGTGTATCGCGGCGCGTTCGGAGGTGCGGGAGCACCCAATTCATCGGCCAGATAGGTCAACAGCTCGCGGCTGTCGAAATCGGGAAACACCAGATGCACCAGCGGCGTAAACTCCTCGGGCAACTGCTGCCAAAGCGCTTCGACGACCGTCGTCTTGCCGGAGCCGGTCGGACCGGCCAACACCGCAGCCCCGCGATAATTCTCCACGGCATAACGCAGTTTTAACAGCGCCCCCTGGTGTGCCTCGCCCGGGTAGTAGAATTGCTGATCCACGCCGGACTCGAAGGGCTTCTTTTCAAGCTGCCAGTATGCTTCATACATGGGTTCACCCGCGCGTGATATGATTCCTGGTTTGGTAACTGATTCAATCGACCAGGACGGTGGGTACCGTTCTCCGTGCCGTACCGCCGGTCCCCCGCACTGCACTGCTGTTCTCGATTACTCCCAAGGGAGGGACTCCGACGACCGATAGCCGGTTGGCTACTTCCGTCAGAGCCTCGTCGGTCGTGGCAGAGGCGTGTCGCACGACGACCGCACAATCCAATCCCGCGCCGACCGCCAGCGATAGGGCCGGGGCCGCGCACGCTTCGACGAGCAACGGTCCAAGTTCCACCAGCACCACGTCGAAATGTCCTCGCAATACCCGCATCGTCACCGACGGCATCACGCCTCGGCACAACTCGGCCGGGTTCTCCACCGGTCCGCACAGCGGCAACAGGGCGGCTGTTTCGTGTTCAGCTGAAATGACCGCCTCGGCCAGCGGCAGACCGCCTGCTAGTACGTTCTCCCACCCCACCTGGACGCCCAGTCCGAGTCGCGCCCCCAATCGAGCTGTCTGAAAGTCGGCATCGACCAGGGCCGTCCGCACCTGGCGGTCGATCAGCATTTTGGCAAGACAAAGGAGCACGGTTTTGCGTCCTTCGCCGCGCTGGCCGCTGGCCACGGCGATCACTTTCGCTTCGTCCTTTGCCTCCGCCAAAATCCGGTCGCAGGCGTGTTCCCACACCTGACTTTCGCGTGTGAGCAACGCCTGGCACTCGCGCGGCCAGACAAATCGATCGACGGCCAGCAGCGGGGAAAAGTCGCGCGGCTTGTCCATTTGAGTGCGTATCGTCGATAGCGGCTGACGGTGTTTCGTTGCCGTGCGGCGCTGCGGGGTCGAATGGGTCGGCGGCACCTCGTTCTCTTCGGGCAAACCGTCGCGGTCCGACGCAGGCTCGGGCGGGCGCGATTCGACCGTCGGCATGTGGGGAGCGGGCACAAAACGGGTGACGCGTCCGTCCTCCCAGGACTGTGTGTTGAGTGTCGACTGTCCCGACCTGGAGCGACGACCGGCGAGCGGAGTTCCGGTCGACCCTGCCGCGCCTGACGAACCGAACGAAGTGTCAGCGGAAATGTCGGAGGTTCCCGACGATTGCGCGGCGCCAGGCCGTTGTGCGTCACTTCCCCGACTGCCGGCGTGGTGGCGGTTCGTTGTACCGACGTCGACCACGGAATCCGCGTCGACGTTGGAGCTGATGTCCACGCTCATCGCGCCGCCCGCCGATGGGGAAAACGACAAATGGGGCGGCGACGGTACTTCTTCCGCTCGATCGAGACTGTAAGCGCGAATGAATGCTCGGTCGGTGTTGGTCATCATAGCTTAACGACGGTGCGTTCCTTCCACGGTGGTTTCAATCGTGCCGGTTAACTCCGCGACGCGGGTCGGTTCACCGCGAGGTGGCTGCGAAACGTCCTCCGCCATCCAGGTAGAGCCACCCGGTCCATAGCGGCCGGCGGGACGCGGAAACGTGCCGGTCGATCCCCGCTGGTTGATGTGCGGCAGCCGACGTGGGTGATCGTTCGGCAGAACCAGGCCGCCGTCGGGTTGTGATCCAGGTTGGTATGGCATTCCACGTTGGTTGACGACTCCTGCCGGAAGTTCGACGCGTGCCGAACGGTTGGCCGCCGCGCCAGGTTCGACTGTCGGTGGTCTCGCGAATTCTCCTCTGCCGACCGTCTGGCGTCTGCTGGCAATTGCGTCTCGGCTTTCGGTCGAGGTTGTCGCCCTCGGATCGGCCGCGGCCCACGGAGGAACCGACGGGTTTTGGGGCCAGCTGGAACTGAACCGCGCGTCGGCCACGCTCTCGGAATGCGTTGACGAATTCGTCGCCGCCCCCGCGGCGCTGCGGAGCCTGCCGCCACGCCATGGAACCTGTGCCGTCGCTGGGTGATGGTCCGCCGCTAGCTCGCCCGGCTGTGAAGTTTGACCGTTGGCAACCACCGCTCCGCCGTCCACGCCGTGCTCGTCGCTAGTTCCACTGCCGTGCAACACGATGCGCATCAGCACGGTGCCGCCGAGCAGCAGCACCAGCAGCACGGCGACTGACGCAAGCGTCCGACGATGGGCGATGCATTGCTCCGCCACGACGCTCCAGCGAAACCGCTTCCCAGGCAACTCGTTCCACCGAAATCGCTGAAAGATTTTCCCGCGGCTCTTCACCCGCCGACGTTCGTCGTCCTCCGCGGCGACAGATACATCGGGCAGCCGGCCCCACACCGGTGGCGACGACATCGCCACAGCCGGGTCGCGACGCGACGAACGGAGAGCCTGGTGGTGTTCGAGGCTGCCAGATGCACCAGGTGCCTCAGGTTCTGCCAGCGGTGCTGGCGTGGCTCTTTGTGCTGCTTCCGATGCGACCCAATTCGGGTGCAGTAGGAGCTGCCCGGCATCGCCGTGCTTGCTTTGTCGTTGGTGTGTAACGGTCGCTGACATCCGGCATTTCCGAGGTATTACCTGACTGGCGTGATCTGCCTGGTACGAAACGGTGGGCGAGGCGCACCCCCACCATCGGCGCAGGACGGCCCGCCTCTGTCGTATATCGGTTCTGGCTGTGCGGCGCTTGAGGATTGTCGCGTTTGGGCCGGTCGTGAGGGTGATCGCCACCAGGAATGAGGCGACCAACAGGAACCGAAAGGTTCACCTGCAGGCAGCATCATTCCGGCAAGGCCTTCCCCAAATCCGTTGGATGCCAATACGCGGCAGCGGGAGTCCGCTGTTCCATCGAGGTAGACTTGGAGGCAACTCGGGGTCTGCTGTAGGGTCGTGGTGACAGGCGAGCCACCTATCGCTACGAAAAACCATGTACCCCGTGAAGTGCGAACCCCGAACTTCTACAATGGGTCTTTGCCGGTCAACCATGCTTCGCCGTGATTTGGCTGCCCATGACAAAGATGGATTCGACAAAAACGGACTCCTCGAAACCCGATCCAGCGATATCGAAACCGGTCAGGTTGCGCGGTCAGTTCGATGCTCTGCTCGGAGAGCGGATTCTCGTGCTCGACGGTGCGCTGGGCACGATGATCCAGGCCCTAGGACTCAGCGAGGACGCCATCCGCGGTGAACGCTTCGCCGATCATCATAGAGATCTAAAGAACTTCGGCGACATCCTCTGTCTCACGCACCCGCAAGCCATCACGGACATCCATCGCCAGTATCTCGAGGCGGGTGCCGACATCATCGAGACCAACACCTTCGGTGCCAGTCCCATCGGCATGGAAGAATTCGAACTGCCCGCCGAATTGGTCCGCGAGATCAACGTGGCGGCGGTCCGATGCGCCCGGCAGGCCATCGACGAGGTGATGCAGCGCGACCCGCAGCACCCGCGTTACGTGGCCGGGTGCATCGGCCCCACGACCAAGCAGACGGCCATCTCGACCGACGTGGAGGACCCGGGCTTCCGCGCAGTAACCTTCGATCAGATGGTCGAATCCTATTACCAACAGGTGGCCGCGCTGGTCGAAGGCGGCGTCGACCTGCTGCTGTCCGAGACGGTGATCGACACGCTCAATCTCAAGGCGTGTCTCTTTGCCATCGCCAAATACTTTGACGAACACTACGTGTCGCTGCCGGTGATGGTGTCGCTCACTTTCGACCGGGCGGGCGCGACGTTCGTCTCCGGACAGAGCGTCGAAGCGGCCTGGAACGCTATCTCACATTTTCCGCTGCTGAGCGTCGGTGCAAACTGCGCGCTCGGCCCGGTACACATGCGTCCGCACATTGAAGAACTCGCCCGTATCGCACCGGTTCATGTGAGCTGCCACCCAAACGCCGGGCTGCCCAACGACATGGGCCAGTATGACCTGAGCCCGGCGGACATGGCCGAGATGATCGGCGAGTTTGCCGACAACGGCTGGGTGAACTTCGTGGGCGGTTGCTGCGGCACCACGCCTGAGCACATCCGCGCCATCGCCCAGCGGGTCGAGGGAGTCGCGCCGCGGCGGATACCGTCGATCGACCGGTACACGCGGCTTAGCGGCACGCAGCCGCTCACGCTCCGCCCGGACAGCAACTTCCTCATGATCGGCGAGCGGACCAACGTGACCGGCTCGCGAAAGTTCGCCCGCTTGATCCGCGAGGAAAACTACGAGGCGGCCGTCGAGGTAGCCCGCCAGCAGGTCGCCGCCGGGGCAAACGTCATCGACGTGAACATGGACGAGGGACTGCTCGACAGCGAAACGGTGATGACCCACTTTCTGAGGCTCATCGCCGCCGAGCACGAGGTGGCCGCTGTGCCCGTGATGATCGACAGCTCCAAGTGGTCGGTGATCGAGGCCGGCCTCAAATCGACCCAGGGCAAATCGATCGTCAACTCCATCAGTCTCAAGGGGGGCGAGGACGAGTTTCTCGCTCAGGCCCGCCTCTGCCGGCGTTACGGCGCGGCCGTCGTCGTGATGGCCTTCGACGAGCAGGGCCAGGCCACCGAAATCGAGGACAAGGTCCGCATCTGCCGCCGGGCGTACGACCTGCTGACCGAGCGGGTCGGCATGCCGCCCGAGGACATCATCTTCGACCCGAACATTCTCACCGTGGCCACCGGCATCGAAGAACACAACAACTACGCCGTCAACTTCATCGAGGCCACGCGCGAGATCAAAGAGCAATGCCCCGGTGCAAAAGTCTCCGGCGGCGTAAGCAATATTTCGTTTTCCTTCCGCGGCAACGACCCGGTCCGTGAGGCCATGCACTCGGCCTTCCTCTACCAAGCGGTGCAGGCGGGTATGAACATGGGTATCGTCAACGCCGGCCAACTTGCCGTGTACGAAGACATCGACCCGGTGCTCCGCGAGCACGTTGAAGACGTGTTATTCAATCGCCGCGACGACGCCACCGAGCGGCTCGTCGAACTGGCCGAGTCGTTCAAAGGGCAGAGCGGCCGCGCGGCTGAGGCCGACGACGCCTGGCGCGGTGGCACCCTCGAAGAGCGGATCAGCCACGCGCTGGTCAAAGGCATCGTCAAGCACATTGAAGAGGACGTCGAAGAGGCCCGCCAAAAGTACGATACGTGCCTGCAGATTATCGAAGGGCCGATGATGGACGGCATGAACGTGGTCGGCGACCTGTTCGGCGCCGGCAAAATGTTCCTGCCCCAGGTGGTCAAGTCGGCCCGCGTGATGAAAAAAGCGGTCGCCTACCTGCTGCCCTTTATGGACGCGGAAAAGGCCGCCTCGTCCGCCCCACAGGAACCGCGCGGACGCATCGTGCTGGCCACCGTCAAGGGCGACGTCCACGACATCGGCAAGAACATCGTCGGCGTGGTGCTTGGCTGCAACGGCTACGAGGTGATCGACCTGGGCGTTATGGTGCCGGCCGAAAAGATTCTCGAAGTGGCCGTTGAGAAAAAAGCCGGCATGATCGGGCTCAGCGGACTGATCACGCCGAGCCTCGAAGAGATGGTCCACGTGGCCCGCGAGATGGAGCGGAAAGGCTTCCGCCTGCCATTGCTGATCGGCGGGGCCACGACCAGCGCGAAGCACACAGCCGTCAAGATCGCCCCGGCCTACAGCAACACCACGGTCCACGTGGTCGACGCCTCGCGCTGCGTCGGCGTGGTCGACCGGCTCAACAACCCAAAGCTGCGCGAAACGCTCGACAGCGAGAATCGTGAGCTGCAGCGGCAGTTGGTCTCTTCCTTCCAGCGGCGGCAAGCGGTCACGCTCGTGCCTTATCAAGTGGCGCTGGACCGGCGGTTCGAAACCGACTGGCAAAGCGTGCAAATCGACCGGCCCGCGTTCACGCGCACACGCACACTCGACGACGTTCCGCTCGCGGACATTCGAGAATACATCGACTGGTCGCCTTTCTTCCTCACCTGGGAACTCAAGGGCAAGTATCCGAGGATCCTCGACGACGCAAAGCTCGGAGAGCAGGCCCGCGCGCTGTTGGCCGACGCCGAGAAATTGCTCGATGAAATCATCAACGAAAAGCTATTGCAGGCTCGCGCCGTGTACGGCTTCTGGCCGGCAGCCTCCGACGGCGACGACATCATCCTTTACACGGATGACTCGCGGCAGCACGAACTGACCCGCTTTCACGCCCTGCGGCAACAGTGGGAGCGGAAAGGTCAGCAGGCATTCTATTCACTCGCCGATTTTATCGCCCCGGTCGACTCAGACCGGGAAGATTTCCTGGGCGGATTTGCCGTGACCGCCGGCCTCGGCTGCGACGACTTGGTCGAGCGCTTTGAGGCCGACCACGACGACTACCACGCCATCATGGTCAAGGCCCTGGCCGACCGGCTGGCCGAGGCCCTGGCCGAAATGCTCCACGTCCGCGCGCGACGCGACTGGTCGTACGGCACCGATGAAAACCTGACCAACGACGAGCTGATCGCCGAGCGCTACCGCGGCATCCGGCCCGCGCCCGGCTATCCCGCCCAGCCCGACCACACGGAGAAGTTCACGCTCTTCGAGCTGCTCGAAGCCACGCGCGAGACCGGCATCACGCTCACCGAACACGGTGCGATGCACCCGGCCGCCTCGGTGTGCGGCTTGTACTTCGCGCATCCGCAGGCGCGCTACTTTGCCGTCGATCGACTAGCGCGCGACCAGGTCGAGGACTACGCCCGACGCAAACACATGACGGTGGCCGAGGTAGAGCGCTGGCTGGCACCGAACCTGGGCTACCAGCCGGATTGATCGGAGCTATGTTGTTGGTCGCGGATCGAAGAGTTGCCATGTAGTTCACATCTGAAGTAGAATAGGTGTGGTGACTCCCGCGTTTCGTCGTCGCACCTAATTGCAACGCTTGACTGTTTTACTGCGGAGTATCCGTATCATGTCTCAATCAGCGCTCCCGCCCGAGATCCGCGGGCTCTCCGTACCCGATCGAGTCCAACTTGTCGAACAGATTTGGGACAGCATCGTTGAGGACGAAAAGTCCTTTCAGCTCACAGACGCTCAAAAAGCCGAATTGGATCGTCGTCTTGCACATCGAGAAGGATTGGACTACACAGCTTCGACGTGGGACGACGTGAAGAAGAGGCTGCTTGACAGATAATGGCGTTCCCAATTGTTGTCGACGCAGCGGCTGAGCACGACCTCGAAGATGCTGTCCGTTGGTACGATGACCAGCGAGGCGGTCTGGGAACCGAGTTCCTCGCGAAGATTGAGGAATCGTTTCAGCGAATTGCCGCAGCACCTGAAATCCACGCTATAAGTTACCGTTCCATCCGCCAGACACTCGTGCGAAGGTTTCCCTATGTCGTTTGCTACGACTTCGATGGGCACACCGTAACGATCGTTGCCGTGTTTCATGGCCATCGCGACCCGACTACCTGGCAGCGTCGGCTATCCTGAGCTGTTTTCTTGAAGACAATTCGCTCAGACAGCTGCATCCGGCACAAGTAGAATTCGTTCATGCCCGCCTTCCGCCGCCACCTCGATTGACAATCCGCCGCATGGCGATACGATGGCCTGAAGCGGTGCGGACGGACATCTGCATCGTCTGATTCGGTCTTCAACAGCCGCCGAGCGACCCGTCGCCGCCGCGGTCTTTACGTCAACACGGAGGGTTTTCGCCATGCCTGAAGCCGTCACCCAACTGGAACACGCCCGCGCCGGCACGATCACGTCGGAAATGCTCTTCGTCGCCGAGCGCGAACACCTCGCCGCCGAAACCATCCGCCAGGAAGTGGCCGCCGGCCGCATGGTCATCCCCGCCAACAAGGTGCATCTGGCCAAGCGGCTCGAGCCGATGGGCATCGGCGTGGCCGCCCGCTGCAAAGTGAACGCCAACATCGGCAACTCGGCGGTCACCAGCGACCGCGAGGGCGAGCTGGAAAAGCTGCACACCGCCGTCCACTACGGCGCCGACACGGTCATGGACCTCTCCACCGGCAGCGACATCGACGGCATCCGCCAGGCGATCCTCGACGCCTCACCGGTCCCGATCGGCACCGTACCCATTTATCAGATGCTCGAAGAGCTGGGCGGCGAAATCGAAGAGATGCGCCCTCAACATTTTCTCGACATGGTCGAGCACCAGGCCAAGCAGGGCGTCGACTACATGACCGTGCACTGCGGCGTCAAACTGGAAGACCTCTCGCTCACCATGAATCGCGTGACCGGCATCGTCAGCCGCGGCGGCTCGCTCATCGCCAAGTGGATGATGGCCCATCGCCAGCAGAACCCGCTCTACACGCATTTCGACGACCTGTGCGACGTCATGCGCCAGTACGACGTCACCTGGAGTCTGGGCGACGGTCTTCGACCTGGCTCGATCGCCGACGCCAGCGACAAGGCCCAGTTCGCCGAACTGGAAGTGCTCGGTGAGCTGACCCGCCGTGGGCAACAGCGCGGCACCCAGGTGATGGTCGAAGGCCCCGGCCACATTCCCATGCAGCAGATCGAAATGAACGTCAAGCGCCAGATTGACGTCTGCGACGGCGCGCCGTTCTACGTGCTCGGTCCGCTGGTGACCGACATCGCCCCGGGCTACGACCACATCACCAGTTGCATCGGGGCGGCGCTGGCCGGCTGGTCGGGCGCGGCCATGCTCTGCTACGTCACACCGAAGGAGCACCTTGGCCTGCCCGAGAAGGACGACGTCCGCGAGGGGATGATCGCCTACAAGATTGCGGCCCACGCGGCCGACGTGGCCCGTGGCCGGCCCGGTGCTCAGGACCGCGACGACGCGCTGAGCCGTGCCCGCTTCGAGTTCGACTGGAACGAGCAGTTTCGCCTGGCCCTTGATCCCGAGCGAGCCCGCGCGTTTCACGACGAAACCCTGCCCCAGGAGACGTTTAAGAGCGCCCACTTCTGCAGCATGTGCGGCCCGAAGTACTGCTCAATGAAGATCAGCGAGGAGATTCGCGAAATGGCCCGGGAGAATCCGCTCACCGAAGTCGAGATCGAAACGGCCAAAGTCGGCAGTTGAGTGAATAATGCAAGTGGCGCGTAGAGTGTTGTGCAGTAGTTTTAGCCCAGGCCGCCAGGCTAGGCGATAGCGTGCAGACGCCAGCGAATCTCTTGGACGCCACGTGTGCACCATGCTAAAATTCTGAAAGTGGGGCTTCTTCTTGACCTTCTGCCTTGCCGAAATACAGCCATCTTATGAGCCAAGTATTGGTAAAACTCGATCTGCCTGACGACTGGCAAAAATTCCGTTTGCCCACCGCGCTGGGTGCGCGATTGCAGGAATTGCTAGACCGGCAGGATCAGGAAGGTAAGCTCACGCGGGCCGAGCGACGCGAAGCCACAGCTCTCACTGAGCTTGCGGATATGTTGTCCCTTATGAAACTTCGAGCGGAGCGCGCGAGTCGGAAGAACGTGCATGAGTAGTCGCATTCCGACCCGCCTGGCCCGTGAAGTTCGCGAGCGAGCCGGCAATGTCTGCGAGTACTGCTTGCTGCCCCAGGATTCCTAGGAGGCAACGTTTCATGTCGATCATGTGGTGCCACGCGCACGCGGTGGTGCGGCGATTTTGGATAATCTGGCGCTCGCATGCGTCTCATGTTCATTGCGCAAAGCGGCTCGCTTACGTGCCCGCGACCCTCGAACGAAGAAAATGGTAACGTTGTTTCACCCCCGTGTTGAACTCTGGAACGACCATTTCGCGTTCACCAAGCGCTGGCGTCTCAGCGGACGTACACCAACGGGTCGTGCGACCATCGCCGCGCTCGCCATGAATCGCACAGCCGTGATTGCCATTCGCAGGGAGTTGGTACGATTAGGACGCTATCCGCCCGTTTAGCCGCGAC
>Ga0315553_10001817_pt1 | contig 17471 bp, 17 predicted proteins | sample SalMarSW160140MG_FD_203099 | JGI IMG/M metagenome (GOLD analysis project Ga0315553, IMG submission 203099) | Salt marsh sediment microbial communities from the Plum Island Ecosystem LTER, Massachusetts, United States - Salt Marsh Sediment SW1601-40 ... | reverse complement strand
CGCCGGCTTCGGCGAATATCAGCCGCTCGATCCCGATCGAACCGAAGAGGCATTTCAGCGCAACCGTCGCCTCGAACTGAAGCTGACCGAACGGTAATATACGGTTCGCGCGGGCGGGCGCTCGAGCCAGGATAAGATGAAACGCGGTGGGGGTCTTGCCGCGCCGATGGAGAGCGGTGATCCTGCGCTGGGGGTCCGCATGCTCAAACACTTCACCGTCCGGTATTACCAAAAAGATGACGAGGACGCCGCGATTGATCTATGGCGGCGCACGTGGCAGGTCGCTTATCCCGCTTTCGATTTTTCCGCGCGCGTCGCCTGGTGGCGCGAGCGCTGGCGGCGCGAACTGGTTCCCATGTCGGCGATCACGGTCGCCGAGACCGACGGCAAGCTGATCGGCTTCGTCACCATCGAGGAGACCGGCTATCTCGATCAGATCGTCGTTGCGCCGGAAGTCTGGGGCTCGACGGTCGCAGCGGCGTTGCTCGACGAGGCAAAGATGATCGCGCCGCACGGCATCGACCTGCACGTCAACAAGGACAATGTGCGGGCGATCCGGTTCTACGAGAAGCACGGATTTTTCGTCGGCGGCGAGGACGTGAACCCGAGCTCGCAATCGCCCATCCTGATGATGTGCTGGCGGCCCAACAGCCCGGCCGACGCCGCTTACTGGTAACGGCGGAGCTCGTTCCCCATCTGGTCAAGCAGGGAACGAAACGATGGGACGCTTTCTCATCATTGTCGGTTTGACGATCGTGGTGATCGGACTGCTCTGGCCGTGGCTCACGCGCCTCGGCCTCGGGCGCCTGCCCGGAGACATCTACATCCAGGGCGAACGCGGCTCGTTATATATCCCGATTACGACGAGCATCCTAGTCAGCCTCGCTTTGAGCCTCCTGCTCTGGCTGTTCTCGCGCTGACATCCACGGCTCCGCACGCTTGCTTCCAGCGTCACTCCGCCGCGACGGCCGTGTCGAACTGCAGCCTGGCGAGCCGCGCATAAAGGCCGCCCCGCTGCACCAGCGTGTCATGCGTTCCTTCCTCGACGATGCGGCCACGATCGAGCACCAGGATGCGGTCGCAGGAGAGCACGGTCGCGAGCCGGTGCGCGATCACGAGCGTCGTCCGCCCCTGCATCAGGTGCGTGAGAGCCTCCTGCACCAGCGTCTCGTTCTCGGCGTCGAGCGAAGACGTCGCCTCGTCGAGCAAGAGCAGCGACGCATCGCGCAGGATCGCGCGCGCGATCGCTACGCGCTGCCGCTCCCCGCCCGACAGCATGACGCCGCGTTCGCCGACCATCGTGTCCAATCCCTGCGGCAATCGGGCGATGAATTCGGAAGCGACGGCAAGCGCGGCCGCCCGCGCGATTTCGGCCTCGGACGCGTCCGGCCGGCCGAAGCGGATGTTTTCCCCGACGCTCGCCGCGAACACCACCGCGTCCTGCGGCACCAGCGCGATATGGGCGCGCAGCTCGCGCGGATCGGCGTCGGAGAGGCGCACGCCGTCGAAAGCCACGGTCCCCGAGCCCGGATCGTAGAAGCGTTGTATCAAGTGGAAGATTGTGCTCTTGCCCGCCCCGGAAGGTCCGACAATGGCTAACTTCTCGCCCGGAAGGACCCGGAAGGAGACTTCGTCGAGCGCGGCGACTTCCGGCCGCGTCGGATAAGCGAAACACACGCGATCGAAGGCGACCTCGCCCTGCCCGCGCGCCGGCAGAGGCGTCGGGCGGGACGGCGCGGTGATCACCGGCTGCACCGCGAGCACCTCGCTCAGGCGCTCGGCGGCGCCAGCGGCCTGCGAAATCTCGCCCCACATTTGCGATAACTCGCCAAGCGCGCCTGCTGCGAATACGGCATAGAGCACGAACTGGCTGAGGCGCCCCGCCGTGATCCGCTGATCAACCACGTCCTGCGCGCCAACCCACAGGACGATGACCACGCTCGCAAATACGAGGAAGATCACCACCGCCGTAAGCCACGCGCGCGCCCGCGTGGAGTGCAGCGCGGCGGAATAGGCACGCTCGACCGCGGCGGAGAACCGGCCGGTTGCGAGCTTTTCGTTGGTAAAAGCCTGCAGAATGCGCATCGCCCCGATGAGCTCGGCGGCGTAGGCGGAAGCCTCGGCGAGCGTGTCCTGTGCGGTGCGCGAGCGACGGCGAACCATTCGCCCGAAAGCGACGAGCGGAAGCACGATCACCGGAATGACGGCGATCACGAATAAGGACAGCCGCGGACTGGTGACCACCATCATCACCGCCGAGCCGAGAAACAGCACGAGGTTGCGCAGCGCAACCGATACCGAGGTCCCGACCGCGGTCTTGATCTGGGTCGTATCGGCGGTCAGACGCGACACGAGTTCGCCCGTGCGCGCGGTGTCGAAGAAGGCCGCCGATAGCCCGGTCAGATGGTCGAACACGGTTGCGCGCAGATCGGCCACGACCCGCTCGCCAATGGTGGTGACGAGGTAGTAGCGGAGCGCGCTCGCCGCCGCCAGCACCGCGGCGACGGCGATCAGCACCGTGAAATACTGATCGATAAGGCCGATGCGTTCTTCGCTGAAACCGAAATCGATCATGCGCCGCACGGCGATCGGCACCGCGAGCGTTGCGAGGGAGGCGACGAGGAGAGCAAGCAGAGCGCCCAAAGCGCGCATGCGGTAGCGCGCAATGAATGGCATCATCGCAAAAAACGGCCGAATGCTGCGCCGGCGCGTTCCGGCCGGCGGTTCGACGGGCGTGGCCGAGGCGAGGCCCTGCTCTTCTCTGCTGAAGTTCATTTGGCGACCCGTTGTTGACCCTTCACCGGCAACTTGTATCCCCGCGCGGTGTCAGTTATAGACGCCCGGCCCCGGAAAATCCGGTGTTGGCAGGATTTTGACCGATGAAACCCGACATCCACCCCCAATATCACACCATTAAGGTCGTGATGACCGATGGCACCGAGTTCGAGACGCGGACGACTTGGGGCAATCCGGGCGACACACTGCGGCTTGACATCGACTCGAAGTCGCATCCGGCCTGGACCGGCGGCACGCAACAGCTCGTCGATCGCGGCGGGCGCGTCTCGCGCTTCCAGAAAAAGTTCTCCGGATTGGGCCTAAAATAGGCGGGAGACGCTCTCGGCCTTATGGGTGCTCGCCGCCCCCGAAAGCGGCCTTGAGCAGGCCGAGTTGCCGGTCGAGGGGGTTCGCGCGCCCCTCGCTTGCAGGAGCGGGAGCATGGATTGTCGCATCCAACCGGCGAACATCCGCCTGCAACCGCGACGTTCTTTGGATCAGCTCGACCAGTTGCTCCGGCAGAACCGCGAGCACTTCTTCGTTAACGATTTCTGGTTCGCCTAGCCTGACCCGCGTCTTTTCCTTATTCGCCTGAGTCAGCGACATCTCCCCTTCGTTAACGGCGCGATGCAGAAGCAGCCACGAGGCGAGTTGCATCAACCGCGTAGTCAGACGCATGCTCTCGGTTGCATAGGACAGCGCGGCCGCACGCGTGAGCCTCTTCGACTCCCGACGCCCCGGCCCGTCGAGATAGGCGGCAGTTTCTTCGACGAGCTTCATGCCGTCGCGAAAGAGGACCGAGAAGGCCTGCGAGGCCGCAAGCCTCTCGCCAAAAGCGATGAGGCCCCCTTCACTACCCGCACGTTCCGCCATCACGACCTCAACCCAGCTTGCACAAACCAGGAACCCGACTTGTGTGGAAAATATTACTAAACAACGGCTTAGAACGAATTCCCGGATGAGTGGAACGGACTTCGCTCTGAGCGCCGGCAAATTATGACTCGTGCAATCGAGGCGAGTCCAGCAGCAGAAGCGTCAACTTGACGACATAGTTTCCGCCGAGCCCGAGCAGCGTCAGGCGCAAAAAAAAGCCGCCGTTGCCGGCGGCTTAGAAGTGTCAACAGGGAGGCGTCAACAGAGTGGACGGGAGCCACTCGCGTCCACAAAGTGGACGGACGCTCTAGTAGTAATCGGGAAAGCTTAACGTCCCCCTAACTTTGCGGAAAAATGCGCCCCCACGCCCGCGCCTTGGTCCTAACCCCCTCTCACCTCTTGAAAAATTGGTCGGCAGCAGAGCGCGAGGCGCGCTTTTTGTTCAACGCCTCTTCGAGCCGGCCGATCTCCTCTCGCAAAAGCGCAATTCGTTCGGTGATCTCTTCCACCGACAATAAAGCGAGATCCTGACCGATTTCGTGAGCGATCTTCTTTTTCGGTCGATCGTCATCATCCATGGCGGGCATGGTTATTCTCCCTCAGGCCGAAGCGAGAGCCTAGCCTCGGCCGCGCCGATCGTCATCTAGCCCAAGGGTTTGTGCGCACCGGCCAATGCGGTAAGAAAAGCGACTCGCAACCCGTCAGGACCGTCATATGACCACCATCCCGGCCAACATGACCGCTATCGGCATTCGCGCGCCGGGCGGTCCCGAAGTCCTCGTCCCCGAGGAGCGGCCGGTTCCAACCCCGGGACCAGGCGAAATCTTGGTGGCCGTCAAGGCCGCAGGCGTCAACCGACCGGATGTGTTGCAGCGACGAGGCCTCTACCCCCCACCCAAGGGCGCGCCGGACATTCCCGGCCTCGAAATCGCGGGCGAGGTGGTCGCCTGTGGCCCCGGAGTAAAGCGCTGGCGGGAGGGCGACCACGTCGCCGCACTAGTGATCGGAGGAGGCTACGCGCAGTACTGTGTTTCGCACGAAACCCATGCCTTGCCTGCACCGGCGAACCTGACGACCGTGGAAGCCGCCGCGCTGCCGGAGACCTTTTTCACCGTCTGGCACAATGTGTTCGAGCGCGGCGCGCTGAAGAGCGGCGAGACGCTTCTGGTGCACGGCGGAAGTTCGGGTATCGGAACGACGGCGATCCAGCTCGCCAAGGCGTTCGGCGCCCGCGTGATCACGACGGCCGGCTCGGCGGAAAAATGCGCGGCTTGCCGCGCGCTCGGGGCCGATCTTGCCATCGACTACAAGTCAGAGGACTTCGTCACCGCCACCAAGGCTGCGACCGACGGCGGCGCCGACGTCATCCTCGACATGGTGGGCGGGGATTACATCGAGCGCAATTACGAGGCGGCGGCCATCGAGGGTCGCATTGTGCAGATCGGCTTTCAGGGTTCGTCGCGCGCGACCGTCGATTTTCGTCGCATCCTGCTCAAGCGCTTGCACCATACCGGTTCGACCCTGCGCTCGCGCTCCGTCGCCGACAAGGCGGCGCTTGCGCGCGCGGTTGAAGAGAAGCTGTGGCCGCTGGTCGTCGCAGGCCGCGTGCGGCCGGTCATGGACCGGATCTTCCCGCTCACGGCCGCGGCGGACGCCCACGCGCGAATGGAATCGAGCGCCCATATTGGCAAGATCGTGCTGACGATCTGACTGGCCGATGGAGCATCTTGCTGTCGCCATAAGGTCGCCCTACCGCTGGCCGTCAGCCGGCGGGGGCGCCAGGCTGGAGGTCCTAGGCTTGAGGCGCGCCATATATGCGATCGCGGTTCTCCTCGCCGTCCTCAGCGCGGCGACGAGCGCGAAGGCCGTGCAGGCCGTCAATGTCGATCGCGACGTCCCCGCAATTGATCTAACCGACACACTCGAGCGACAACAGTCTGAGGGTGATCGCGTCCAAGTGTCGACGGCGCCGGGCCCTGACGGCATCGTCAGGCGAATTGAGGTGCGCGCCCGCGAGGGCGGTAACAATTGGGCCGTGTTCGCCCTCGCCAATACCAGCGACGAGCAGTTCGATCGGCTGATCGTGGTGCCCCATTACCAGATGGTGGGCTCGGGGCTGATCTGGCCGGATCTGGGGCTTTCCCGGGTCGCGAGCATCACCCCGAGCGCCGGCGACCGGCCGGAGCGCCAGGTTAACGGGACCGCGGATGTTTTTCGCGTCACGCTCGATCCAGGCGCGGTCATCACCTTCGTCACGGAGCTGCGCACCAATCGGCTGCCCAACATCTATTTGTGGGATGCCGAAGCCTACAAAGACAAAATCAACAGCTTCACCCTCTACCACGGCATCGTCATCGGCATTGCCGGCCTGCTCGCGCTATTCCTGACCATTCTCTTCGTGGTCAAGGGCAGCGTGATGTTCCCTGCGGCCGCCGCGCTCGCGTGGGCGGTCTTGATTTATATCGGCGTCGATTTCGGCTTCTGGGCCAAGGTCTTCGATATGTCGGCGGGGGCCGAGCGCATCTGGCGCGCCTGCGCGGAGGCCATCCTTGCCGCGACGCTTGTCGTGTTCCTGTTCGCCTACCTCAATCTCAGCCGATGGCACGTGCGTTATGCGCATATAGCGATTGCATGGATCATCGCGCTCGCGGCGCTCGTCGCCGTCGCGCTCTATGATCCGCCTATCGCATCGGGCATCGCTCGCATTTCCCTACTGCTGGTCGCAGTGATCGGATTTGGCCTTGTGGTTTTTCTTTCGACCCGCGGGTCCGACCGCGCCGTTCTCCTTATCCCGACGTGGTTCCTGTTCCTCATGTGGGTGGTCGCCGCCGGCTTCACGGTGACCGGCGCGGTGACCAACGACATCGTCGGGCCGGCGCTGCTCGGCGGTCTCGTGCTGATCGTGATGCTGATCGGCTTCACGGTGATGCAGCACGCCTTCGCTGGCGGAGTCACCCACGGCATCGTCTCGGACATGGAACGGCGCGCGCTGGCGCTAACCGGCGCCGGCGACCTGATCTGGGACTGGGATGTCGCAGCCGACAAGGTGTTCACGAGCCCGGAGACTGAACACGCCTTAGGGCTCGAGGAAGGAGCACTGATAGGGCCGGCGGCGCAATGGCTCGACCTGCTCCATCCCGCCGATCGCGATCGCTTCCGCTCGGCGCTCGACCGCATGATCGAGCAGCGGCGCGGACGCCTCGTCCTCAATTTCAGGATGCGGGGCGCTGACGGGCATTTTCTCTGGTTCGAGCTCAAAGCTCGTCCGGTGGTGGGATCGGATGGCGAGGTGGTGCGCTTGGTCGGTACATTGACCGACACCACGGAGTTCAAGGCCGCCGAAGAACGGTTGTTGCACGATGCCGTGCACGACAATCTCACCGGCCTGCCCAACCGCGAACTGTTCCTCGACCGGCTCGAGGGCGTGCTCGGCTTCGCCAAGACCAATAGCGGTATTCGGCCGACGGTGATGGTGATCGATCTCGATCGCTTCCAGCAGGTCAACGAGGCCGTAGGCATAGCGGTGGGCGATTCGATCCTGCTCGCCCTCGCCCGCCGGCTCATACGCCAGCTCAAGCCGCAAGACACGCTGGCGCGGCTTGGCGGTGAAACGTTCGGTCTCCTCCTCGTGTCGGAGAAGGAGGCGGGCCGGATTATCGCTTTCGCCGAGACGATACGGAAGGCGATCAATGGCCCAATCACGTTCGGCGAGCGTGAAGTCGGGCTGACCGCTTCCATCGGGATCGCGCTGTCCGACGGGCAGCCGCAACGCGGCGAAGAACTGCTGAAGGACGCCGAGCTCGCCATGTTTCATGGCAAGCGGCTCGGCGGCGACCGTATTGAGGTCTTCAAGCCGGCGATGCGCGCGCGCAAGACCGACCGGCTGACGCTTGAAACCGAGCTGCGCCACGCGCTCGATCGCGAAGAAATTACCGTTCTCTATCAGCCGATCTTGCGTCTAGAGGATCGCTCAGTGGCCGGCTTTGAGGCGCTCGCGCGTTGGGACCACCCGAAAATGGGCAGTCTGTCGCCGTTCGAGTTTAATGCGATTGCGGAGGAGATTGGCCTCATCTCCGATCTGGGGCTGTTCGTGCTCGAACGCACGGCGCGCCAGCTCGCGGTCTGGCAGCGCGTGAATCCGAACCGCATCCCGCTGTTTGCAAATGTGAGCTTGTCGTCGCGGCAAGTGTTGGGTCACGAATTGATCCGCGACTTGCGCACGGTGCTGACGCGGGCGACCCTCACCCGCGCAAGCCTCAGGCTCGAACTAACCGAATCTCTGGTGATGGAGAATCCCGAGCGCGCCGCCCAAATCCTTCGGCGGCTGAAAGAGATCGGCGCCGGACTCACGCTCAGCGATTTCGGCACCGGGCATTCCTCCCTCACTTATCTGCAACGCTTCCCGTTTGACATGATCAAGATCGATAAGGCGTTCGTCCGTACGACGGCCAAGGGCACGCGGCCGGTCATGCTGCGCTCCATCATCGGGATTGCGCACGATCTCGGCATGGAAGTGGTGGCGGAAGGCGCGGAAAATGAATCTGACGCAGTAGAACTTCATCAACTTGGCTGCGAATACATACAAGGACGCCCATTCGGCGGGCCGATGACCGCCGAGGCGGTGCGCGATCTGCTCATCAAGGATCGCCTTGCCCTCGCGCGCTGACGCGCGCTTTGGATTAACGATCGGCCTCGGCGAGCGCCTTCTCATCGATGAGTGCCCTGCCGCTGCGCCGATCAACAGAAGGCGCGTGCGCAACGACCGAATCTCTATGACTGAGCTGATGGAAAGTGCTTAACTCCGGCCAGACAGGAACGGGCTCAGGCGAATGCCGGCCCTATTGACGCCTTTGGGAGGGGTCCTTATCGTCCGCCGCCCATTGCGACCCTGTGCGGCGCACAAGCCTTTTTCTCCCCAGATTCGGACGGTTCCATGCCGTTGAACGACCTCGTTGCGCCGCAGGCGGTTATTCCCGCGCTCAAGGTCAATAACAAGAAGCAGGCGCTCCAGGAGATCGCGGCGCGCGCGGCCGAGCTGACCGGCCGCCCCGAGCGCGAAATCCTCGACGTGCTCATGCAGCGCGAGCGGCTCGGCTCGACCGCGATTGGCAACGGCATCGCCATTCCGCACGGCAAGCTGCCCAAGCTCGACCGGCTGTTCGGGCTGTTCGCGCGACTAGACCGGCCGATCGATTTCGAGGCCCTCGACGGCCAGCCCGTCGACCTCATCTTCTTGCTGCTCGCGCCGGAAAACGCCGGCGCCGACCATCTGAAGGCCTTGGCGCGCATCGCCCGTTTGCTGCGCGACCCGGACATCATTCGCTTATTACGTGATTCCACCGACCGGGAGGCGCTCTACGCCGTTCTCGCCATGCCGACGCCGAATGCGTAGGTTGGACTGCCTCGGTCGTCTCAACCGGACCCGAGACGGCAATGCCCGGCAGGGGCCGGGCATTGCTAGTCCGACGCGACGGAGCGCTCGGTCGGGTCAGTGCAGGCTGACCGTCTCCAGCTCCTGGCTCCAGGCGTTCGCGACCGCCGCTTCACGGCTGTCGGTAAGCATGATCGGTGTGCCGTCAGCCGCGTGCAGCGCGAATAACTGCAGGCCGGGCGCAATCTCAGGCGCCTGCGGAAACAGCGCCGGCACATCCTCCGAGCGGATCGCCTTCACATAAGCAAGCTGGCCGTCGCCGAGACGGGCGAGCGCTTCCGGCGAGATGACCGGGTGGCCGCGCGGATTCGTTTCGTTATTCATGGCCCTCGCCTCCTTACCTATTGGTCAAACTTGTGCCGAGTTCGGTTCAGTCTTGTTCGCTGATCGCGATCGTCTTTACCGTGCGCATCGGCTCCGGGCGCGCGAGATCGATCGACAACAAGCCGTTCTTCAGCTCCGCCCCCAAGACCTCCATCCCTTCCGCCAGAACGAAGGTGCGCTGGAACTGCCGCGCGGCGATGCCGTGGTAGAGATACTGGCGGGTCTTGTCGTCCTGTTGCTTCCCGCGGATGAGAAGCTGCTTCTCCTCGACGGTCACGTCAAGCTGATCGCGGGTAAACCCAGCGACCGCAAGCGTGATGCGCAAGCGTTCCGGCTCGCTCGCGTTTCCGGCAATACGCTCAATATTGTAAGGCGGATAGCCGTCGGCGCTCTTGCTGACCCGATCGAGCGCACGCTCGATCTCGTCGAAGCCTAGCAGAAACGGACTCGATAGTGAAGGAACCCGCGACATGGTCTCAAAGCCCCATTCAGCGACTTTGCCTGGAGGCCCTTGCGGCGCCTCAAACCGGACGAAGGGCCGGCGTGGCCTTCCCTCATTCGGACCTGTCACATATGGGGCAAATGCTGAACAATTCAAGCGGGGTGCAGGCGTGATGAAACGCTCAGCGTGACGCCCCTCGGCCGGCTGGGCGCGATGGCCTTACGGTTTATCCGGCGTCGCCTGGAACGCGCCTTCCGCCTCGTCCCTTGCGGCCTTGATCATCGCGCAAGCCTTTTTGGTGACGACACGAGTCGCGTAACTGCGCGCCGCCCAACGCAACAGGAGCCCTCCACTTATGACCTTCTGCAGGTCGACGTCGATGATCGTCTTCAACACTTTGCTCGCCCGACGCGTGATTCGCTGATTGAGCTCATCGAGCGAGATCTCCTCGGGTTTGGGCAAGTCGTCGGGGCCCATCTGAATCGGCGTGCGCAGCCTTGGCACGAGCGGGATGATAGGCAAACCTCGCGCGTCTTCTGGACCTTCCTGCTTCTGAGAAAACCATTCCAAATTCGCGTCATCGGCTGCTCCAGCCGAGTCGCCGGCGACGCCCGCTTTCCTTACATACCAGGTCTCGCGCCCGACCCTGAAATTTTCGAACAGGGGGTTCGTCTCCGGAAGAGCAAAGCCCCATTTCAGAAAGGCCTGCGCATTGCGGCGTCCGAGAAGATAGTCATGCCGGCGAAACGAATGGTGCAGGAATCCGCCAAATCCGCCGAGCACACCGCTCGCAATCGGATAAGTCTCAGCGAGCTCGTTGCCGTCCGAGCGTCTCCGCGGACAGATGATGAAGCGCGAATACACGTCATACTGTTCAGCGAGCTTGAGCTCTTCCGGCTTGAAACGCGCTTGATCCATCAGCGTCGAGAAAAGCTTGGGAACGATGCTGACGAGCGTGTCGTTCGTGTCGTATTTCGGCGCTTTGACGGTGTTGGGAAAGGGATCAACCAACACGACGGCTTTGGTCGCGAATTTCCCAGCTCTCTCGTTGTGCCGCGCCGCACCCCCGGAAAGGTGGCGACGCGTGATCTCGAATGGTTCATTGTCGATTACGCCGCCGTCAACGGCGACGAATGGGTAGTCCTGTTCACTGGCGATGGAATCATCGGGATCGACGTGGATGACGCCTTTCATGTCCTCGTAGACGACGCGATCGCTGACGCGGTAGTCGCTGGTTTTGCGGGTCAGCTTCCGAGGCATGAGGCCGATCGGGAACGCGCCCGTAGCGAGCGCTGCCGTTCGGAACAGGTCCCAGTCGCGCCCTCTCGTGTCCGCAACATTGAGGGAGATGGAGCCGGCGATTTTAGGGGCGTCAAGGCCCACGGTGAAGTCGAGATAGTCCCCGTGGTTCAGCATGCCGTACCGGTCGGAGTCCCCGAACAATTTGAACGAATAGGGCACTCCCCGAAGATTGGTCACCGTGAGCAGAACCCGCAAAAAATGATCCTCGCCGCTGCCGGCCCAATACGGGACGCGGACTTTTTCCGACAGAATGAACGCGTCATTGACGATCTTGGCGAGCACGTCGCAACAAAGCGCGGACTTCGCCCCGTCAACGCCCCCGCCGCGGTCCAGATCGGTGGTTTCGAGCAGCGCTTCGATCGATACGTCTTTGACCCAACTCGAATAAAGCCGGTTGGCCGGGCTGTCGGGAACGGCCTCTCCCGGCCAAACATGTTTCAGGCCGTGAAACGTATGCAACGCCGTGATCGCCGCCGTCATTCCGCCCGCCGATGCGCCGGCAAGGACGGGAATGCGAACGTCATGCGTGGGACCGTTCCATCCGGGGGCGCGCTTCGCCTCTTCGTAGGCGTCCAAGGCTTCGATGATGAAGTCCATCACGCCGGCGGTATAGGCGCCGGCCGAGATGGCGCCCGCCATGACGATACCGACCTCAAAGGTTTTCGGCTGCATGCGCCGGCTCCATCTCGATCGCATCGGATGCAGCCGTCGGCCGGCCCGCCTCCGCCCCGCGCAACGTCCGGTCATTGCAAACCTTCATCCTGCGGTTGTCAACGTGGGCGATCGACGCCTGAATTCCGTGCGAATCGTGTGTACCAGTCGGCGACAGCCTGTTGCTGAACCTGGGGGAGCCATGGCCTGGATCAGACCAACGACCGGTATCGCCTTGTTGCTCGCGGCCGCTGTGGTGTGGTGGACTGCGCCCGCCGCCGCGCAGTTCCGGCGCCAAGCGCCGCCGGAGACGATGCAGATCGAGGAGCAGCCCGGATATGAGCCGAGCGCGGAGGAAGAGCACCTGCCGGCGGGCTATCGGCGCCAACTCGTGTTCTTCCGCACCACCGAAGCGCCCGGCACCATCATCGTCCACACCTCCGAACGCTTTCTCTATCTGGTGCAGGGAAACAATCGGGCTTTGCGTTACGGCATTGGAGTCGGCCGCGAGGGATTCCAGTGGCAAGGCCTTGTGAAGATATCGCGCAAGGCGGAGTGGCCGGACTGGACGCCGCCGCCGGAAATGATCGCGCGCCAGCCCTACCTGCCCCGCTTCATGGCGGGCGGGCCCGGTAATCCCTTGGGGGCGCGTGCGCTGTATCTCGGCCAAACCGTCTACCGCATCCACGGAACCAACCAGCCTCAGACCATCGGCCAGGCCGTGTCGTCCGGCTGCTTCCGCCTGGTCAACCCGGATGTCATCGATCTCTATAACCGTGTTCCGGTCGGAACCCGGGTGGTCGTCAAACAGGCGCCGGAGATGTAGCCATGGGCGGGCATCTAACCCAGCAAATCCGATCAGCGGCAAGCGCGCTTGCCGCCGCTGCCGCGATCCTGGCGGGCGCGGCCGGCGCGGTCGTCCCCGCGCAGGCGCAGGCGCAAACGCTGAAGGCGGTGAAGGAGCGCGGCGCGCTCGTTTGCGGCGTCAGCGAAGGCCTGCTCGGCTTCTCGGCGAAGGATGCGAAAGGCGAATGGAGCGGCTTCGATGTCGACTTCTGCCGCGCGCTCGCGGCGGCGATCTTCAATGATCCGAGCAAGGTCCGCTTCGTGCCGCTGAACGCGGAGCAGCGTTTTGCGGCGCTGCAGTCGGGGGCAATCGACATTCTCTCGCGCAATTCGACCTGGACCATGGCGCGCGAGGTGGAGCTGAAGCTCATTTTTCCCGCCGTGACTTATTATGACGGACAGGGCTTTCTCGTTCGCCGCTCGATGCCGGTGCAATCCTCGCTCGAACTCGACGGCGCCAAGGTCTGCGTGCAGAAAGGCACCACGAGCGCGCAGAATGTCGCCGACTATTTCCACGCCAATTCGATGAAATTCGACCTGGTGACGACCTCCAGCGCCGCCGACGCGGTCAAAGCCTACGATGCCAATCGCTGCACCGTGCTTACCTCCGACGTCTCTCAGCTCTACGCGCAACGCTTGACGCTCGCCAAACCCGACGAGCACATGATTCTGCCTGACGTGATCTCCAAGGAGCCGCTCGGCCCCGCAGTGCGCCAGGGCGATGAGCAATGGGCCCTGATCGCGAAATGGACGCACTTCGCCATGCTCAACGCCGAAGAACTCGGCGTCAGCTCGAAAACGATCGAACAGGCGCTCAAATCAGAGAAGCCCGCGATCAAGCGCTTGATCGGGACGGACGGCAAACTCGGCGAGAAGATCGGACTTTCGGCGGACTGGGTGGTCCGCATCATGCGCGCCGTCGGCAATTACGGCGAATCCTTCGACCGCAATGTCGGAGCGGGATCGAAGCTCGCCATCCCCCGCGGGCTCAATCACCTGTGGACCAGCGGCGGCATCCAATACGCCCCGCCCTTGTAGTGAGAGAGCTGGCCAGCGCCTGCGCCGCGCATCGCGCCCGGTGATCCCGGCGTGCATTTGCCGCGCCTTACCGACGCACTTGGCTGCCTCGATGCGGCGTAGATAATATTCGCCCCTGATCGGCAAGAGCCGGCGGCTTTCGCTTCGCGGCGGCCTGAGACGTCATCGTGGCGTCCGCGCCTTTGCTATGATCGCCCGCATGACGCCAAAACGCGAGTTTCTGGTTCGGAGGTCGTTGCCGCGACGCAAGCCATGGCTTGCGCCGTGGGTCGAGTTTTTTCTCTTTGCAGGCATTACCTCGACGGATCGCCTCGTCCGCAGGCGGCAGCTATTCACCAACATCGCCGCATACGCGGTCGCCTTTACCGCCCTCATTCATTTCATCGTCAACGCGATTCACAATTTCGACGGCCTGCTCATCCTCAACGTCTACAATGTCCTCATGATCGTCTTTTGCGTGTTGAACCATCGGCTGCATGCCTTTGGGGACCTGGTCGCGGCGACCACCCTGGCTATCGGAGTCGCCGTCGGTCACTTGTTCGTCGTGTTCGCCTTCGGGACGGCAAGCGACCTGCAATTCTATTTCACTATGGCCGGGCTCACGCTGTTTCTGGTCGGCGTCGAGAACTATCGGGTATTCCTCGCGCTCTACGCCGTTTGGTTCGCTGCGCTTCTCGTTTCTTTCATGTTTGTACCCGCGAACGGTTTCATCCTGCCCGACGACAGCCAATACCGTCAGAGCCTTGCGTTCGAGGCGGCGATGAACGCCTTTGTGATCAACGGCCTGCTATTCTCCTTCGCGTTGACGGCCCTGTATCAGGCCGAGGAGCAGTCCGAAGCGCTGCTGACGACGATCTTGCCGAAGCGGATCGCTGAACGGCTCAAGGCGTCGCCCGACGGTCGCATCGCCGATCAAGCCGCAAGCTGCTCCGTCTTGTTCCTCGACCTGGTCGGCTTCACCGCGGCGGCGCGCGAACTCGAGCCGGGCGACGTCGTCGCCTACCTCGACACGATCTTCAGCTGCCTGGATGCGGCTTGCGAGCGGCTGGGGGTGGACAAGATCAAGACGATCGGGGACAGTTATCTGGCTGTCGGCGGGCTATCCGGCGATCCGTACCAGGGGGCGCGCGCGATCGGTCTCCTCGCGCTCGAGTTTTTGGATATCATCGAAACCGCTCCGGAGCTGGGAGCGGCCAAGCTGCAGGTGCGCGCCGGCATTCATGCGGGCCCGGTCACCGCGGGCGTCATAGGCGACGCGCGGATGGGTTACGACGTCTGGGGCGACACGGTGAACGTCGCATCCCGTCTGGAATCCCATGGCGTGCCCGGCCGCATACATGTATCAGCCGCGTACAAAGACCTTGCGACCCCGCACTTCGAATTCGAACCTCGGGGAGAAATCGAAATGAAAAGCCTCGGCGCCCACGCGACCTATTTTCTGACAGCGGTGCTAAAGCCAACTGATTCCGGGCCGTGCTTTCCTGACGGCCACAAGGATCCTTAAGCGCAGGAGAACCGAACGCGTCAGCTTATCATCAACCCTTGCGCACCCGATCGATCTTTCAATGGGGCCCGATCGCGCAGAGCATGAGAGAGCGCACCGATGAATTCCATCACCTTGCGTATTCTACTCGTGGCCGCGGCCGCCGTTTTGAGCCAAACGGCCGCCGCCCATGCCGAAAATTATCTTTGTAAGGGGCAATTCGCGCTTTGCACGTCGGCCCCGTGCATCCCGCAGCCCGGCAATCCGAAGGTGGCGATCTGCACCTGCGATGTCGAAGAGGGTCCAAACCTTGCGACCGTCGCATGCGATACGCTCAAGCCCAGCACCGACGCCGACGGCGTGCGCACCATTTATTCCACGTACTCGCCCAAGCAATTCGCGGGGGGCAAGCGTGTGTTGAAATGCCCGTCGGGCACGCCCTGGACGTGGTGCCTAAACCGCCCGTGTACGGTCGACCCCGCCAATCCCAAGAAAGCAATATGTGCCTGCGATATCAAGCGAACGGGCGAATGGATCACAGCGGGCGGCAACTGCAAGACGGCGACCTGCAAGACCGCGTATTGGTCGGGCGCGACGATCCCTGATTTCAAGGACGGGACCGAATTCATGATGAAAGAGCTCAAGCTGAAGAAATTCCCGGCACAATGGTGCAATCGGGCTGACGCTCAATAAAACGCAGTGCGTCGGAGTGGAGGCCCGGACGCCGATCGTGAAGGCGTCCGGCTTCGCGCCGCCAACCGACGCGAACGCATGCGCGAGGAGGACGCATTGCTTGAGCTGTTTCATCACGGCTCTTCCGTATGCGCGGCAAAGGTTCGGCTGGCGCTCGCCGAGAAAAACCTCGATTGGGAGAGCCACTACATCGATATCTTGAAGGGCGAGCAGTTCGACCCCGAGTACATGAAGCTCAACCCCAAGGCCGTGGTGCCGACCCTCCTTCACGATGGGCACGCCATCGTCGAGTCGACCGTTATCTGCGAGTACATCGACGAAGTCTTTCCCGAGCCGCCGCTGAAGCCGTCGGATGCCCGCGGCCGCGCGGAGATGCGATTGTGGACCAAGGCGGTCGACGAGGTGCTGCACTCGATGTGTGCGGAGATCACCTTTGCATCCTCCCACCGGCACACCATTGCCCGGCTCGGCCCCGAAGGCCTGGCGAAATTTCTCGCCAGCACCCCGCCGCTCTCGGTCACGCCCGAGTGGCACGAGCGCAAGAAAGTCATCGTCACGCAAGGGTTCGAAGCGCCGAATATCGAGAAGGCCTTCCAGCTTTACGACAGTTTTCTGGGAAAGATGGAAAGCGGCCTGCAGCGCAGCCCCTGGCTCGCCGGCGAGACGTTCTCGCTCGCCGATATCGCGCTGACGCCTTACGTCACCCGGCTCGACATGTTGAGCATGTCGGAGATGTGGACCGAGCGCCGGCCGCATGTGACCGATTGGTTCGAGCGCATCAAGGCGCGCCCGACCTACAAGCCGGCATTGCGCGACTGGTGTCCCCCCGACCTGACGAACGATCTCAGGACCTTCGGCGCGCAGAGTTGGCCCGAGGTCAAGCGGCTGCTGGCGGCTTAGGATTCCAGAGTTGGTCGACGCATATGGAACGGCTCCTTGGCGAGAGATTTTTGTATCGGAGACGTTTCGTCAGAAACGTATACGTATACAAAAACACATCTCGGCTAAGTATTGTCGGGATCACCGGTTAGGTCGCGCAGGCCCTCCAATCGCCGCGCGATCGGTTTGTAACTAACTAACTCTGCTATTGATTTGCTTGCGGCAACGGCTTCCAAGACAGGCCGCAATTTCGGTCCGCCTGCCTTGAAAAGTCTCTTGATGATTGGTGCTGCTACGTCGCTATAGAAAACGGGTCGATTTCTGCCCCAAGTCCCGTAGCCACCCTTCTCACCAAGGTAGCAACGAGTCATCCATCGGATGAAGTATTCGAGTTGATCTTCAGGAATAACTGCCAATCCGCCATAATCATCAATCGCGTTGAGTGGATCGGCGTGTCGCGAATAATTGTCCCAACAAGGAGAGATTTTTTTGAGCTGATTAGCCTGGTCTTCAAAGAACGCCGAGACTCTTCGTTGTTTGAGGTAAGGTACGGCTCCAATGGAAGCGGCAATTTTCATGTGCACCGGTTGCAGGGGCTGCCCTTGCAGACTTTCGAAGATGTCAGATGCGATCGTGATTTTGACCTTATCCATCGTAAGGGGTTCGAGGCTGCGCAATGCCTCGACTGCGTTTTGCCGAACAATATCCGGTTGCTTCGGAGTACGGGCGACACC
>Ga0315553_10001816_pt1 | contig 17478 bp, 19 predicted proteins | sample SalMarSW160140MG_FD_203099 | JGI IMG/M metagenome (GOLD analysis project Ga0315553, IMG submission 203099) | Salt marsh sediment microbial communities from the Plum Island Ecosystem LTER, Massachusetts, United States - Salt Marsh Sediment SW1601-40 ... | reverse complement strand
CGCAGCCAGCCCGCCATCGTGAGAAAAGCCGGAAAACTCTACCCACCGGCGATCCAAAGTTCGGCCTCACTGCAATACCGGTCGAGGCTCTAATCGCCGCTGGATGAAACTTCAGTGGCAGGTCACGACCAGGACCAGAGAGTCCTCGTAACCTTCCTGAGTGTGGAACAGGTTCGTCCCGCAAACTGAGCAGAACCTGAAGCGGAACTTCGCTCCCTCATCACCGGTTCGAACATATTCGGTGGCGGTGCCGTTCACCTTGTATTGAGGCCTGAAACCGGCGAGCGCAGCAAACACACTCCCTGTTCTGCGCTGACATGCAAGGCAATGACATAAGCCCGCGCCGAGAGTGTCATTTTCCAACTCGATGGAGAGGCAGATGCTCGAAACCGCGTCCCGGCTTTAAGTGGTATCCGTAGTCATACAATAGCCGCTCGATACTGAGACCGTTACGTGACATCTCGTAGAAGGGCGGATAGCCAGAACGTGCCTTCTTAGCCATATCGGTCGTCCCATTGCGGCAGACAGCGCGCTCAGTTTGAGCAGCTTCCCTAAGGCGTGGAGTTCAGCGGCGTTGGCGCGCATCGTCGAAGGCCGGAGCACATCCGGATATCCCTGACCGGTTTCGCGAGGCCGTTGAGGATCAAGCGGCAGGAAAGTCTCAGCGGCCAAAGACAGCAATGCTCCGTTCCGGCGATGCCCGGTCGGATCGTAGAAGTCCAGTCGGAACGTAGATGTCGGCGTTGCGGCGATTGCAGACCCCCTGGCTTGTCTGTGGGCAGAGCCGAACTTGACGGACGGCCAGGAACGAGGTCTAATTAGATCGATCCAAAGAATTGGGCGGGAAATACGATCGTAGCGGGCAGATTTAGTGGGTGGCGGCGCTCGGATCGATCCAAATGCAGACGCAGCAGCGCAAAACACTGAAGGACATCGCAAAGCACGCCGGCGTGTCGCCTGCGACAGTCTCCCTCGTGCTCCGCAAGAGTCCGCTCGTCGCGCCCGCCACGCGCGAGCGTGTCCAGTCTTCGATAGAGACTCTCGGCTACGTCTATGACCGCGCTGCCGCCAACATGCGTACCCGCGCGACACAGACGATCGGGCTCGTCGTCTGTGAGATCACCAACCCCTTCTACGCCGAGCTGACCGCCGGCATCGACGACGTGCTCGACCGTGCCGGCTGGGTCGCCTTCCTCGCCAACACGGCGGAGTCGCCCGAGCGCCAGGACCGCTTCATTGCGCGCATGCGCGAGCATCGCGTCGACGGACTGCTGCTCGCGCCGGCGGAGGGAACCGAGCCCGCGATCGTCGACGATCTGCGCCGCGCCGGGCTTCCTGTCGTGCAGATGTTGCGACGGCTCGGCCGCGGCAACGCCGACCACGTCAGCGCCGACTTCCGCCTCGGCATGACGCTCGCCGCAGAGCACCTGATCCGACTCGGGCACAAGCGCATCGCCTTCGTCGGCGCCGCGCGCCGCGCCTCGCCGGTGCGCGACCGCACCACCGCCTATCGCGAAACGTTGGCGCGTTACGGGCTGCCCATCGGGCCGATCGTCAACTGCCTGCCGACGCGCGAGGAAGGTGCGCGCGCGATCGGGGAGCTGATGCAGGGCAAGGCGAGCGACCCGACCGCGATCCTCTGCTACAACGACCTTTGCGCCTTCGGAGCGCTGCTCGGGCTTGCCGACCGCGGCCTCGCCGCTGGGCGCGATTGCGCGGTGATCGGCTTCGACGACATCGCCGAGGCGGCACTCTATCGCCCGGCTCTCACCACCATCGCCATCGATGCGCGCCACATCGGCGAAGAGGCGGCGAACCTGCTTCTGCGCCGTATCAAGGCGCCCAACGGCGCGCCGGAGAGCATCGTGCTGCCGCCGAAGCTCATCGTCCGCTCAAGCTGCGGAGGCAACCCGACGCATCGCTAGTCGCGAAGTCCCGCCGCCCCAACCCACAACATGCGGGACGCAATCGAAGGAGGAAGACTCATGACGACACGCTTCACACAAAGAGCTCTTCTGTCGAGCGCAGCCATGGCGCTCGCCTTGGCCTTGAGCGGCGTCGCCCGCGCCGACGACGCGCAGGTGGTCGCCGAGGCGAAGGCCGCGGCTGAGAAATACGCAGGACCGCAGACCACCTGGGAAGGCCCGACCTCCGCGCCGGCGCCGGAGAAAGGCAAGAAGGTCGTGTTCCTTTCAGGCGACGAGCAGAACGACATTTCCCATCTCTACGGCGTCTACATCAAGGAAGCCGGCGAGAAGCTCGGCTGGGATGTCACCATCATCGACGGCAAGGGGAGCCCGACCTCGTGGCTCGCCGGCATGAACCAGGCGATCGCGCTGAAGCCGGATGGCATTGCGCTCTTCGCCGACGGCGCCTCGCTGCAGGACCCCATCAAGGCCGGCGTCGCGCAGGGCATCAAGTTCGTCGGCCTTCATGCCGCCGGCTATCCCGGCCCGCAGCCCGACATCAACCTCTTCGTCAACATCCAGGAGGACCCGGTCGAGATCGGCAAGGCCGAGGCCGATTGGGTGATCGCCGATTCGAACGGCACGGCCCAGGTCGTGGTGCTCAGCCACAACGAGTATGCGATCGCCGAGGTGAAATCGATGGCGACCAAGAAGGAGATCGAGCGCTGCGGCGGCTGCAAGGTGCTCGAATACGTCAACTCGCCGGCCTCGGAAGCGGCACAGCGCCAGCCGCAGCTCACCACGAGCTGGGTGCAGCGCTTCGGGCTTCCGCTCTACGCGACCTCGGTCGGCGACAACGACTGGGACTTCGCCGTTCCGGTTCTTCGCAGCGGCGGCGTCTCCCCCGATCAGGTGAAGCTGGTGGCGGCCGATGGCAACCGCTCCGCCTACGACCGCATCCGAAAGGGAGATCAGTACCAGACGGTGACGGTTTCCGAGCCTATCGAGTTGCAGGCTTATCAGGCGATCGACGAGCTCAATCGCGCGTTCCACAACGAGGCGCCGTCGGGCTTCGTGCAGCCGCCTTTCCTGGTCACCAAGGATAACATTCACGCCGAAGGCGGCGACCAGAATACCTTCATCCCCTCGAACGACTACAAGAAGCACTATCTCGAAATCTGGGGCGTGATGTAATTTGCCGTGGCCGGGCCGGTTTCGGCCGGCCCGGGCAACAAGGAAGCGGCCGCGATCAAGGGGGGCCGATGAGGGAGCGCGAGAATGCGGGGCAAGACCGCTCGGGTGTAGGCCCTCTCCTTGCCATGCGGGGGCTCAGCAAGCGGTTCACCGGGACGCTGGCGCTTGACCGCGTCGATTTCGATGTGCGCCGCGGCGAAGTGCACGCGCTCCTCGGCCAGAACGGCGCCGGAAAATCGACTCTCATCAAGATATTGGCGAGCGTTTACACGGCCGATTCCGGAGAGGTCAGCTTCGATGGCCGCCCGGTCGATCTCACGACCGACAAGCTCCCCATCGCCTTCATCCATCAGGATCTCGGCCTCGTCGAATGGATGACCGTGGCGGAGAACGTTGCGCTCCTCAGAGGCTATCCGCGCTCGCGCTTCGGGCTGATCTCGTGGCGCGAGGTACGCAAGGCCGCGGCCGATGCGCTTTCGATCATGGGAAGCGACCTTGATCCCGCAGCACCCGTGACCGCCCTTCCCGCCGCCGAGCGCTCGCTCGTGGCTATCGGGCGCGCGCTCGCCGTCAAAGCCGATATCCTCGTGCTCGACGAGCCGACTGCCGCCCTCCCCGACGCCGATGTCGAGCGGCTGCTCCAGACGCTCAGGCGCCTGCGCGAGAGCGGCATCGGCATTGTCTATGTCACCCATCGCCTCGACGAGGTGTTCCGCATTGCCGACCGCATCACCGTGCTTCGCGACGGGCGGCGTGTCGCAACGGTCGCCTCCGACCAGACCTCGCCCGGCGACCTCGTCGAAATGATCGTCGGCCGCTCGATGACCGACGCTTTTGTCAGGCCGGAACCGCCGACCGACTATACGGTGCTGCAAGTTGAGAGCGCTGTCTCCGGCCATGTCGGACCGGTCTCGTTCAAGGTCGCTGCCGGCGAGACGCTCGGGCTCGTCGGCCTGCGCGGCGCCGGCCACCACACCATAGGCCGTGCCATCTTCGGGCAGGTGCCGCTCGAAGCGGGCCATGTCATGATCGACGGTCGGCGCATCGATCCCGCCGACCCGGCCGGCGCGATGCGCTCCGAGATCGGCTTCGTCTCGAGCCGCCGCGCCGAGGAAAGCATCGCCGCCAACATGGCGGTGCGCGAGAACATCTACATGAACCCCGTCGCCACCGGAAAGGCCGTGACCGACATCATCTCCCGGCGTGGCGAGCGCGAGGACGCGCGCGCAGCGCTGAAGCGCTTCTCGATCAAGGCGGAAGACACCGAGCAGGCGGTGTCGACGCTTTCCGGCGGCAACCAGCAGAAGGTCGTCGTCGCGCGCTGGATGGAGGCGAAAGTGCGGCTGCTCGTCCTCGAAGAGCCGACGATCGGCGTCGACGTGAGCTCGAAGGCGGAAATCTACCACCTTCTGAAGCTCTCGCTGCAGAAGGGGATGGCGGTGCTTCTGATCTCTTCCGACTTCGAGGAGGTGGAGCGCATCTGCCACCGTGCGCTGGTCTTCAGCCGCGGCCAGGTGGTCGCCGAGATTCCGCGCAGCGAGCTGACCATTGCGCATCTGACGGCAAGCGCATCGGGCGGCCATTCGGTCGCGCACATGGGAGCAGCGTCGTGAGCGAGAATTCTTCCGCGCCGCATGGTCTCGGCCCGATCGTCACGCGGGCGATCTCGGTTTGGGGCCTGCTTGTCCTGCTCTTGCTCCTGGTCGTCATCTTCTCGCTGCTCAAGCCCGACACCTTCCTCACCTATTTCAACATCCGCTCGATCCTGTCGAACAAGTCGGTGCAGGCGATGGTGGCGCTTTCCGTCTTCATCCCGATGACGGCGAACCAGTTCGATCTTTCGGCGGGGTTCAACATCGGCATCAGCCAGGTGCTCGCCATCGGGCTGCAGGGACAGGGCATGCCGTGGTGGGGCGCAGCGCTCGCCGTGGTGCTGCTCGGCGCAGTCGTCGGGCTGATCAACGGCTTGCTCGTGACGCGGATCAGGATCGATTCCTTCATCGCCACGCTCGGCACCGGCACGGTGCTCTACGGTCTCAACGCCTGGTACACGGGAGGCCAGCAGGTGCTCGCCAACCTGCCGCCGGAATTCCTCGCGATCTCCGGCAATCTCTGGATCATCCCGGCACCGGCGATCTACGTGTTCGTTATCGCCATGGCGCTGTGGCTGGTGTTCGAGTATCTGCCGCTCGGGCGCTATCTCTATGTGCTCGGGGCGAGCCCGCGCGCCGCCGAGCTGAACGGCATTTCCGCCAAGCGCTACATCACGCTTGGCTTCATCGCGGCAGGCGCGCTCGCCGCCTTCGCCGGTGTGGTGCTGCAATCGCAGCTTCAGGTCGGGCAAAGCTCTGTCGGTCAGGAATATCTGCTTCCCTCGTTCACTGCTGCGTTGCTTGGCGCGACCTCGATCCGCCCCGGACGCGTCAACGTCTGGGGCACGGTGCTCGCGGTCGCGGTGCTGGCGGTCGCGGTCGCCGGGCTCAATCAGCTCGGCGCGCCCTTCTTCGTCGAGCCGCTCTTCAACGGATCGATGCTGATCCTCGCCGTCGGCCTCGCGGTGCAGGCGGCGCATCGCCGCTCGAAGCGCGGCACCGAAGCGGATCGCGCCGCCTCGGCCGCAGCGACTGCCCCGGTCGGCGACTAAGCAAAGGAATGCGGGATGGGACATTACGACGACCTTCCGGAGAACGCCGCAGCGAGCCCCGCGCTCAGCCCCGAGTGGTTCAAGTCGCGCTGGGGCCCCGACGATCAGATGGGCAACGGCAACCTGATGGGCCCGGCAAAGACGCTGCAGGCGCTGAAGTTCGTAAAGAGCGGCGAGGTCGTCAGCCTCGGCATGCCCTACGATACGAAGATGCCGATCGCCCCCGGCCGCGCCTACGCGCTTCGAATGCCGGGCGGGCCGACCGGCGGACCTTACGGTGAGAAGAGCCGCACCATCTGGAACGACGAGTTCATCTCCACCGAGATCGGCCAGATCGGAACGCAGATGGACGCGCTCGGGCATCTCGGCTCGATGTGCGGCTTCCGCGGCGACAAGACCAAGATGCTCTTCTACAACGGCAACAAGCTCGCCGACATGTGGTCGCCCTACGGCCTGAAGAAGCTCGGCATGGAGAACGCGCCCGTCTTCGTGACGCGCGGCGTGCTCTTTGATGTGCAGGGGCTGAAGGGCCGCGTGCTCGACGTCGGTGAGCCGATCACGCTCGCAGACCTGAAGGCCTGCCTCAAGCGGCAGGGGATCAGCGAAAGCTCCTTCACGCCCGGCGACGCGGCGTTCGTCAGGACCGGTCACGGCTCGCGCTGGTACACGGAAACGTCGACCTTCTATGACGGCGCGCCCGGCATCGTGCTCGAATGCGCGAAGTGGCTCGCCAGCCTCGAGGTCGTCGTCGTCGGCGCCGACAATTTCGCGGTGGAGGTGGTGCCGCCGGTCGACCCGGACGTCTTCCATCCCTGCCACCAGCATCTCATCATGGAGAACGGCATTTATCTCCACGAGGGCATGACCTTCGAAGGTCTGATCGAGCGCGGCGTCTTCGAGTTCGCCTATGTCTTCGCACCACTCAAGATCGTCGGCGCGACCGGCTCTCCGGGCAACCCGATCGCAATGATCTGAGATCCCAACGGCGGACGAAAATCAGTTCGCCGCGATCAGCATTTCGACGAAGTCCTTGAGCCGCATTCCGACCCTGCCGCCCAGAGTGGATGCGCTCTCATTGAGGTGAGACAGGACGCCAAATTCGTACTCGGCGCGGGAATCGCCGATCGGAGCCGAGGCGGCAGACACCGTGCCCGCCGCCATGGCCCTTTTGTCGAGGTCGTCGAGGCGCGCGATTCCGGCCTGCTCCTTGCCGACGCCCGCATCGTTGAAGAAGGCGGCGTAGAGATCCGTCCTAATGACGTTGTCCGGCCGTCCACGGAAAAGAGCCGCGTGCGAGCCGGTGATCGCGATCGCCCCGGCATCGTCAGGTCGCAGCATCGGCGCTGCGTCGAAACAAACGACCTTCGGCTCGCCAGGCACATCGCGGATCGTATAGCGCTTGCCGCCGGCGATCTCCGGAAGCTCGCCCTTGACTACCGGCCCGCCGCACATCCGCTCCGCACAGTCTCGGGCGCTGGCGCCAGCTCAAATGCCGAGAGCGCCGGCCGCTTCATTCATGTGACTGACGATGCCGTGCTCGAGCATGTCATCGGGGTCGGCGATCTTGCCGGTGAATGCGTCGACGGTCGCGGCGGGCATGCCGATCCGGTCGAGATAGGGCAGTCCCTTGGTGCCGGCGTTCCCGTATCCGACGCCCGCATCGTTCAGGACAACGCCGCGCAGGCCCCACTTCGCTGCGTGGTAGGCGTTGTACTCGCCGCCGTAAGAGCCGGAGATGAGCACGTGGCCCGTACAGTCGGCCGCGGCGCTGGCGCTGCTCGGGACGGTGATGATGCGGATGGTGTCGGTCATGCAGACCGCGCCTCGGGCCTACCCGACCCTCCCTCCCGCACGACGTTCCGCAGAGGCTGACCGCTCTCCAGCCGTCTTATGTTGTCCGCGAAGACTGCGCAGCGCCGCTGCCAGACGCCGTCTGTCCAGGCCGCCGAATGCGGTGTCATCCGAACGTTCGGCAAGGTTTCGAACGGGAACGTCGCCGGCGAGACCTTGTCGGCGGACGATGTGGGATATCGATACCAAGTGTCGAGCACGGCGCCGGCGATCGCGCCTTGGCTCAGGGTTTCGAACAGATCCGCTTCGACCGCGATCTCCGCGCGGCCGACGTTGATGAGAAGCGCCTGCGGCTTCATCTGCGCGAACTCGGCTTTGCCGAGCATGCCGCGGGTGGCATCGCTCAACGGGCAGGCGATCACGACGAAATCCGAGTGGGCGAGCAACTCGCCGAGCCGGTCAACCGTCGCGATCCAGTCAACGTTGGGCGCACCGTCGCGGCGCCGCGCGGTCACCGCGAGCACCGTCATGCCGAACGCCTTCGCGCGAACAGCGAGCGCAGCGCCGATATGACCGAGGCCGATCAAGCCGACGGTCGTTCCGGCAAGCTCGCCGTGCGGCGGACGCGAGAAGTAGGCTCCCGCCCACCCATTTTCGCCGATCGATCGCGTCATGGCGCCAAAGCCAACCACGTGGTCCAGCATTGCGGCGAAGATGTATTCGGCGATCGGGACCTCATGCTCGAAGGCGTTGCACACCCAGGCGCTCGGCGGAAGCGCGTCGAACATGATCTTGTCGGTCCCTGCGCCCGGCACCTGTAGGAGCCTGAAACGCGCGCGCGACGTGTCCTTCTCCGCGAAGCGCGAAGCGATCACGACATCGGCCGCCCTGGCGGCTCGGGCGGGGGCGACGGCGCTGCTTGGCGTATCTCGGTCGGCGCAGCGCCGCCCGGGTCGAGGCGGGCGCGCTCAACCGCGGCATCGGAGAGACCATCCACGCCGCAATTCTCTATGCCGATCTGCGGGATTTTACGGCCATGTCCGAGGTGACTGAGCCCGCCGCAATGATCGCCGCTCTCGACGCATGGTTCGATCGCGTCGCCGGGTCCGTGCACGCCTTCGGCGGAGAGGTCCTGAAGTTCATCGGCGATGGCGTGCTGGCGATCTTCCCGGTTGCCGGCGCGCCGGCCGAGGCGTGCGCATCGGCTCTCCATGCGGTCGCAGCCATCCGCGCCGGTATGGCCCATCTCGACAAGGCGCGGCAGGCGCAGGGGCTGCCGCCGCTGCCTTTCGGCGCGGCACTCCATCTCGGTGAGATTCTCTGGGGCAATATCGGGGCGGCCGACCGGCTGGACTTCACCGCCATCGGCCCGGCAGTCAATCTGGTCAGCCGGTTGGAGGGGCTTTGCCGGCCGCTAGGTCGGTCTGTGCTTATTTCAGGCGCGGTCGCTGCCGAGACGACCAACCCGCTTGTGCGGCTCGGCGATCATATGCTGCGCGGCATCGCAGCACCTTGCCCAGTCTTCACGCTGCCGGACGCGTGACCAGCCGCAAGGACGTGGAGCTGCTCGGCCCTGAGATGCGTATACCCCCTGAGCATCTTCCAGTCCTTGTCGCCCGTGACGAGCGAGACATGTTCGATCGAGAAGCTGGCCTCGAAAAGGCGAGCGGCACCGACCGTCAGCGCGCGAAATGGAAATTGGCCAGCGAACGAAAAGGGAGAGCTCCCATGAATCCACGCCCTATCCGCGTTGCCGACCTGGAGCGGTGCTTGAAGTTCTAAACTTTGAGTTATTTGCTTGACTATCTCGATGCGTTTGAGCGGTCGGAGCAGGCGACGATCAATGAGGGCAGATCAATATGGCATGGAGATACCTGAGTGGCTGAATTTATCCTGATTCCCGGCGGCTGGTACGGCGGTTGGGTGTTCGAAGAGGTCGAACGGCCGCTTCTCGAGAGTGGCCACATTGTGCGCAGCGTTACCCTAAGCGGCCTTGGAGAACAGGCTGCACCAGCAGCGAATCTCTCGACACACGTGGCCGAAACCGTTGACCATCTCAAGGCGGCTGACCGGCCGGTTGTGCTGTGCGGACATTCTTATGGCGGTATGGTCATCACTGGAGCAGCCGACGCGGTGCCTGAAAAAGTAAAGGCCCTCGTCTATCTGGACGCCTACGTGCCGGCGGACGGGGACTCCACCTGGTCACTGACGACCTTGCGTTTCAGGGAAATGTTTTTGGCCGGAGCAGCCGAAAACGGATACGCGTGCGCGCCACCTGCGGGGCTCGATCCAAGATGTCGTGCGCATCCAATTGGCGCATTTCTGCAGGCTGCGCGGCTCAACGGCGCATGGAAGAGAATCGCGCGCAAGATCTATGTCGGTGCGCATGGCTGGGAAGGGAGCCCGTTCCTTGATCTGTTCAAGCGCCTTCAGCGGGATCCAGAATGGACGACATTGTCGCTTGACTGTGGGCACAGCATTCCTCGTTTGGCACCCGGTCGAGCTGTCGAAGTGTTGCTCGCCGCGGCTGAGTGAATCACCCGGCGAGGCAGCGGCCAAAGGCCACTGCGATATGCGCAATCTTGATTGCATGCTCCCAACCATCGCCCAAATCATAGAAGCAGCGAAAGGGTTGGACGGTCTATAAACTCCGCGACGCTACCGGAGTTGAACAGGAAGCTCACGTGCTCTGCTTCCTCCGGCTGAACGCGAGAACGAGCCCGGTGCTCATAACGGCAGCTCGGCGCGTAGGATCTCGGCCCATTTGCTGTAGCCCAACGCATTGATGTGAATGAAGTCGTTCTGGAAATAGCGCATCATGGGCAGGCCGCTCGGACCCAGAAGCACGCTTGCGACATCGATGTATTGCAGGCTCGGTTCCTTTTCGCAGAATTCCTTTGCAAGCAGGTTGAATGCAGTGACCACCTCGGAATAGATCCACTTCGTCGGGCTCTGCTTCGCCGAGAGGAAAGCAACCGGCACAGTTGGCAACGCGTTCGATATCCGCTGGTGTAGCGCCCGCAGGCCAGCAAACGTTGCCTCTGCGCTGAGGCCGTCGGCGGAGATGTCGTTCTCGCCGAAGTAGAGGACGATGCGGCCAGGGCGTAGCGGCGCCAGCAGCTTATCGAAATAGTGAAGTCCCGAGGCGAATGTGCCGCCGCCAAAACCGAGATTGACGACGTCGAGGTTGCCGAGATCGGCGGCTATCGTGTGCCAGAGGCGGAAGGATGACGAGCCGTAGAAAGCAATTGGCTCGGGCGGCAGGGCCCGCCGCTTGAGCTCCGCAAGGATCGCAACGACATCGTCTTCGTGGCGCGCGGTGCCGATGTCGTCGGGAAACTCAAACATGCTGCTCTCCATGGTCGGCGAAGCGGGTTCCGTTACGGTTCTACGAAGGGACGAGAGACCCGCCGCCTGTCGCTGATGTGCGCGACCAAGCCGATATCGTGCGAGAGGAAGAGCAGGGCCACGCCCATTTCGTCGCGCAGATCAGGGAGCAGGTTCACCGCCTGCAAATTGTCGGTGGACGCCCACACGTGGTTGAGCAAATGCTCGAAGCGCGAATATTTCACCAGGGAGATATCCAAAGTCAACCATCTTGGATACAAGAGACTTCCTGTTGCATTCCCAATCGACTTCTCTACCCTATCCGCACCATCGCGACAAAACGGGATCCGGGACTGGACATGAGCGCACGACGTTCCTCCGATTTCATTGCTAACAAGCTGGAGGAGATGATCCTGACGGGTGAATTCGGCGTCGAGGATCGGCTCGACGAGGTCACCCTGGCAGAGAAGTTCGGTGTGTCACGAACACCGGTGCGCGAAGCGCTTCATCGCCTCGCCCACTCGGGTCTCGTCGAGCAAATTCCCCGCCGGGGTGTCTTCGTTCGACAGCCGAGGCCCGACGAACTCTACGAGATGTTTGAAGTAATGGCGGAACTTGAAGCGTTGTGCGCGCGCTTGGCGGCGAAGCGCATCGCCGAATCGGCACTCGCCAAACTCGACGCGGTGAACGCCGAATGCCTCGCCGCAGTGACGGACAACGATCCCGACAGGTACTACGCCGAGAACGAGCTGTTCCACCACATCATCTACCGAGAGTCGGGAAACAAGTTTCTGGACTCCGAGGCGTCGAGGTTGCATCGGCGGCTACAACCCTTCCGTCGCATGCAACTCCAGCTGCGCGGGCGCCTCACGCAGTCGATGAAAGAGCACGAAGAGGTGGTTCGGGCGCTGAGAAAAGGAAACCCGGAACAAGCCGGCGACATCATGCGCCAGCACGTCGCCGTGCAAGGGGAGAAATTCTATCTCCTCCTATCGAACTTTCTTCGAACCGGCCTGAGACAGCCATCGCTCGAATGTAGGCCTTGATGGCATAGCGCCGCCTCGCAGCCCGGCGGCGCCGCAGTGTCCCCGAGCCAACTCGGAGACCGATAAAGGCCGGAAAGCCCGAACCGCCAGCGGCGATTGGGTGCACGCATCTTACGGTGGCGCACTTGAATGAATGCAATAGGCAGATTATTGTATGCAAGATGATTGATCCGATGGATAATATGACGAGTAATATATCCAGGGTCTAGCATTTGCTCACGCCGATCATGATCACCACTGGGAGGAAAACATGAAAGACAAAGTGATCACGACCGTGTTCGCGCTGTTCGCACCGACGGCGGCGCATGCGCAAGTCGATTCCGTGACGGTTGGTGTATTGAAAGACATGTCGGGAGTTCACGCCAGCGCGGCGGCGCCGCCGCGGCGAGCCGGCCGTGACGACATCATCCTTTGTCGGCTAGCGACGCAGCGGAGACGTTACACCGGCGACCGCTTCCTTCACTCATTGCGACCGGAACTCTCCTTCGACGAGCCTGCTCGTCTCGTCGATCGCGTCCGCGACCGCGGGCGAGGGCGGGGCACCGAGATTGAAGGCGCGCGCTTCGATCGCATAGACGATCACGCATGGCGGCAATTGGCCGAGGGCGCGCGCCAGCTCTACGGCTTCACCAAGTCCGACGCCATGCGTGGAGAGATTGAACCTCGCTTCGGGTAGCGGCTTGGCGCTCACATTGAAGCGGCGCACCGCTCCGGGCTCTCCGCCGGACATGCAAGCGTCGATCAGGATCGCGCAATCGGCGCCGTCGAGAAGCGCGAGGAGGGCGGTCGCTTCGCCGTCGTGCTCGGCGACCTCGATCTTCGCCGGCAGCATGCCGCGGAGCTGGCGCGCGACCAGGCGACCGGCCGCGTCGTCGCCGCGATCCGGATTGCCAACGCCGATGACGACGATGCGCCCGCCGGCGCTTTTCATGTCTCAACCTCGATCGATGTCGAGCTTGAGGAAGTGCGTGGCGCAGGAGATGCAGGGGTCGTAGTTCCTGACCGTCTGCTCGCAACGGTGCTGCAGCTCCTTGTCGGGAAGATCGAGGAAGCCCTCGACGAAGTTGGTGAGGTCCTCCTCGACGCTCGCCTGGTTCTGCGAGGTCGGCGGCACGATCTGCGCCGTGGCTATCGTGCCGTCCGCCTCCAGCCGGTAGCGGTGATAAAGGAGCCCGCGCGGCGCCTCGGTCGCCCCGTAGCCGGTTGCGGCGCGCGGCTCGAGCGGAGCGGCCGGCCGATCCGGCTCCTCGTAGTTTTCGATGATGCGCAGCGCCTCGTCGAAAGCGTAAAGCGTCTCGACGGCGCGGACGACAATGCTCTTGTAGGGGTTCGTGCAGATTGGTCCGAGGCCGGCTTCCTTTGCCGCTTCCTGCGCCAGCGGCGAGAGCTTGTCGAAGTTCAAGGCGTAGCGGGCAAGCGGTCCGACAAGATAGGCCTCGCCGCTCGGCTTCAGGCGTGACTGCAGTGCGGTCGAGCGCTCGACATGCATCTCCTCGAAATGCGCGTCGTATTCGGAGACGGGAATGTCGAGCCCGCGGTTCGAGACGATATGGCCTTCGCTGAACGGGTACTCGTCAGGATGCCTGAGCGAGACGAAGATGTAGTCGCGCTCGCGGTCGGGGAAGTCGAGGCCGGAGACCCAGCGCACCACCTCGCGCGCGGCGTCGCGCCCCCATTTCAGCTTCTCGGTGAGCTCGGCGAATTCGCGTTTCTTCGGCACGCGGTAGAAGCCGCCGACGCAAACGTTGATCGGATGGATCTCGCGACCGCCGATGAAGTTCACGATGTCGTTGCCGGCCTTCTTCACCTGAAGCCCGCGGCGTACGGCGTCGCCGTGGTCGCGCGCCATGTCGATGGAGCCCTCGTAGCCGAGGAAATCGGGTGCGTGCAGCATGTGAACGTGGAGCGTATGACTCTCGATCCATTCGCCGCAATAAAGCAACCGGCGGAGCTCGCGAAGCGGGCCGCCGACGGTGATGCCGAGCGCGTTCTCCATCGCGTGCACGGCGCTCATCTGATAGGCGACCGGGCAGATGCCGCAAATGCGCGCAGTGAAGTCCGGCGCCTCGGTAAAGGCGCGGCCGCGCAGGAAAGCCTCGAAGAAGCGCGGCGGCTCGAAGATCGAGAGCTCGGCCGACTTCACCTTGCCGTCGCGCACGACGACCTTGAACGCGCCTTCGCCTTCGACGCGAGCGAGATAGTCGACCTTGATCGTCTTACGCGCCATGGCGCTCTCTCTCCTTACGGAATTCGGGCGCATTCACATTGAAGGTCGAATAGACGCGGCTCAGCGAGCGCTTGTCCATGCCGAGTTCGGCCAGCCAATGGCTGAGCGATTCCGGATTCGGCGTCTCCTTTGGCCCGTAGCAGCCGTAGCAGCCGCGGTCGTAGGAGGGGCAGATCGCGCCGCAGCCGGCATGCGTCACCGGGCCGAGGCAGGGCGTCCCGTGTGCCACCATCACACAGACATTGCCCTTGAGCTTGCATTCCACGCAGCAGGAATGCGGCGGCGTGACCGGGCGTCGGCCGGCGAGGAAGGCGGAAACGACCTCGAGAAGCTGGCGCTTGTTGATCGGGCAGCCTCTGAGCTCGAAATCGACCTTCACGTGCTCGGCGATCGGCGTGGAGGTCGCGAGCGTGGAGATGTAGTCGGGACGGGCGTAGACGACGGAGGTGTAGCCCTCCACGTCGGCGAAGTTCCTGAGCGCCTGGATACCGCCGGCCGTAGCGCAGGCGCCGATGGTGATCAGCGCGCCGGAGCGGCGGCGGACTTCGTGGATGCGCTCCGCGTCGTGCGCCGTGGTGATCGAGCCCTCGACCAGGGAAACGTCGTAGCGTCCGCCGATCTCGCCGCGCGTCGCCTCCATGAAGTAGGCGATGTCGACCGCGTCGGCGACGGCGAGGAACTCGTCCTCGCAGTCGAGCAGGCTCAGCTGGCAGCCGTCGCAGGATGCGAACTTCCAGACCGCGAGCCTCGGCTTCTTCGGCGCCCCCGATCTTGGCACGTCAAATCTCCTTCAGCTTGAGGATGCCACGCAGTCGGTCGTAGCGGAATACCGGCCCGTCACGACAGACGAAGGTCGGCCCGAACTGGCAGTGCCCGCAAAGGCCGACGGCGCATTTCATGTTCCGCTCCATGGAGAGGTAGATCGCGTCGTCGGACACGCCCGCATCGCCGAGCGCGGCGATGGCGAAGCGCATCATCACCTCGGGGCCGCAGACGAAGGCGATCGTGTGCAGCGGATCGAAATCGGCGCGCGGGATCAGCGTCGTCACCACACCGACATGGCCGTGCCAGCCGGCGAGCGCATGGTCGACGGTCACCTGCACTTCGAGATCGAGGCGGCGTCGCCAGGTCTCGATCTCACGGCGAAAGAGGATGTCGTTGGGGCTCCGCGTGCCATAGAGGAGGGCGACATTTCCGTAGCGCTCGCGCTCGGCGAGCACGCGGTAGAAGGCGGGGCGAAGGGGCGCCAAGCCGAGCCCGCCGGCGACGAAGACGACATCGTGGCCGACGGCTTCCTCCGCCGGCCAGCCGACGCCGAAAGGACCACGGAGCCCCAGCGTGTCGCCGACCTTGAGACCGGCGAGCGCGCTCGAGACCGGACCGACGGCGCGGACCGTATGGATGAAGGGCTCCTTCGCACCCGGATCGCCGCTCATCGAGATCGGGACCTCGCCCACGCCGAACACGGTCAGCATGTTGAACTGTCCGGGCAGGAAGCCCGCGGCGCCGTCCTCGGGCTCGACGTCGAGCGTCCAGACGTCGGAGGTGTCGCGGCGGCGGCGGCGCACGCGCGCGATCCGCGGCAGCATCGGGTCGGAAGCTTCCACGGCCGCGCGCTCAGCTCGTGGCGCCATAGAGGTCGAGGGACTGCATGCGCGTCGCTTGGAGCCGCCCGACGAGCACCGGCACGAAGCGCTTCATCACCTCGTAGCCGAGATTGTGGTCGGCCTCGCATTTGTCGCGCAGGCAGGTGGCGTCCATGGAGAGCGCGCGGACGAGATCGAGAGCGCGTGCGTCGGAGGTCCAGCGGTAGGGTGGGATGAGCGAGGAGAGCCCGACGATCTCGCCTTCGCTCAGGGTCTGGAACGTCAGCGCGCCCCGCCCCGGCGCGGTGACTTCGAGCGCCACGCGTCCGTGGCGGACGAGGAAGAGCTGGTCGGCCGCGCCGCCCTCATGGAAGAGGTACTGCCCGGCCTCGAAGCGGACGTTCTTGGCGCAGCCACAGACGAGCTGAATGAACGCCTCGTCCAGGCCGGAGAAGAACGGGTGCTCGCGGATGATGCGCTCAAGGCCTTTCGTATCCATCTCTCACTCCCTCAGCGCGGCTCGCTATCCCGGATGGCGCGCACCTCTTCGGTGATGTCGATGCCGACCGGGCACCAGGTGATGCAGCGGCCGCAGCCAACGCAGCCGGACGAGCCGAACTGGTCGATCCAGGTGGCAAGCTTGTGGGTCATCCATTGGCGGTAGCGCGACTTCGTGCTCGACCGCACGCTGCCGCCGTGGATGTAAGAGAAATCCATGGTGAAGCAGGAATCCCAGCGCCGCGAACGTGACGATTCGATTCCCGCGAGGTCGCTCGAATCCTCTACCGACGTGCAGAAGCAGGTCGGGCAGACCATCGTGCAGTTGGCGCAGGAGAGGCAGCGCTCGGCGACGTCGGCCCAGCGCGGATGCTCCAGATTGCGCATCAGCAAGTCATGTAGATCGTCGGAGCGCATCTCGCGGCCCATGCTTTGAGCAGTCCGCGCCACGACGCGCTCGGCCTCGGCGACCTCCTCGTCGGTCGCGGCGCGATGCTGGAGCGCGGTGAGAATCTCCCGGCCCGCATCAGAGCCGGTCTCGGCGAGGAAGAGGTGGTCGCCGCCGAGTAGCTCCGTCAGTGCGATGTCGAAGCCGGCCTTCGCCCTCGGGCCGGTCTCCATCGAGGCGCAGAAGCAAGTGCCGCCGGACGTGCCGCAATTGACCGCGACGATGAAGTTTCCTTCGCGCCGCGCCTTGTAGTGGGGGTCGGCGTATGCGTCGCCGATCAGCACGCGATCCTGGATCTCGATCGCGGCGATCTCGCAGGACCGCACGCCGATGAAGGCGAAGCGCGCATCGTGGTCCGCCGGCGCCTCGACGCGCACGTCTTTGCCGTCGCGGGTCGCGCTCCATAGCTTCTGAATCGGCGGATGCAGGAACTTCTTCCAGGAATGCGGGCCGACCGCGTAGCCGAAGAGCGCGTCGTCGTCGCGCTTCGCGACCCGGTAATGCCCGCCGTCCTGCTCGTCGGTCCAGCCCATCGGCAGGTCGGCGACGGAGTCGATATCGTCATAGACGACAGCCTGATCGCGCAGCGTCGGACCGAGGACCCGGTGGCCGCGTTCCTTCAGAGCGTTCAGGAGGGCGGCAAGCCCGTCGACGGTCAATATGACGGGTTGGTCTGCCTGCATCGCGCCGTATCTCGGGTTTGTGCCGCGTCTCTCGGCGCCCGGCCAAGCGAGGAGCGGGCCCGGGCACCTTGATGTGCTTGAGCGCTCCCTGCAAGACCGTCAGAGCAAAGTCTGGCGAGCGCCGCGG
>Ga0315553_10001815_pt1 | contig 17479 bp, 19 predicted proteins | sample SalMarSW160140MG_FD_203099 | JGI IMG/M metagenome (GOLD analysis project Ga0315553, IMG submission 203099) | Salt marsh sediment microbial communities from the Plum Island Ecosystem LTER, Massachusetts, United States - Salt Marsh Sediment SW1601-40 ... | reverse complement strand
TGGATCCTCGTCAGATGGCCCACATCGCCATGATTGTGGCCCACGGGATCCAGATGGCCAGCCTGCTGGGGCAGCATGAAGTCGTCTCCCCGGAGGCACGGCGCTGGTTTAGGGATCTCCTGAACTCGCTGCGGAGGTAGGCCCAAGGACCCGGCGCGGCGACCGCCAGCGGCCAAGAGGACCACACCACCCCAACGCAGGCCCCCCATATTGCTCCGCGGCGAGGAGTGCACAGAGGCCAACCCCCCAGGGAAGCTACGCCGAGCCAGGACACAATGCCGTCGGTTGACGCGAATGTGAGAGGGATGATAGCATACCGACCGACTGGTCAAATGAGTTACAGCCCAGACACCAAGAAAACCCTCGTTCAAACAGCCCTGAGGCTGTTCGCCAGCCGTGGCTACCACGGCGTGAGCATCGCCGATATTCTCCGCGAAAGCGGCTGCACCAGAGGCGCCCTGTACTATCACTTCTCGTCCAAAGAGGAGCTGGGCTACGCTGTCATTGACGAGTGGCTTCGGCTAATCGTCGAACAAGGGGCCCACTCCCACATACGAAGCAACGAACATCCTATCGACCGCCTGCTTGCGGTGCTCGACGACTTGCCCAGCACTCTCAAGCTTGAATCGGGGCATTCTCTCCAGACTGGTATTGCTGCTGGTATGGCGGCCGTACACGAGGGCTTCCGACAGCGGCTGGCAACAAGGGTGGTACCGCTATTCGAGGAATTCGAGCCCATGATCGCCAAGGGCATTGCCGACGGCCAGATCGCCGACAGCGTAGACCCCCGTCAGTTCCCCCATTTCGTCATGATCATAGGTTACGGGCTTCACATGGCGAGGCAGTTAGGGCAGGACCAGCTCATGCCGAAGGACGCGAAGGGCTGGCTAAGGAACTACTTGAACTCGCTGCGGAGGTAGACAGAAGAACCGGACGCGGCGACCGCCGGCGACCAAGAGGACCACACCGCTCAACGCAAGCCTCCCTGCATTGCTCGGCGGCGAGGAGTGCATAGAGGCCAAGCCCCCAGGAAAACTACCGCAGCTTAGGACACAATGCTGGCACTTGACACGAATGCGAAGTCATGGTAACTTACCGACCGATTGGTCAAATGCCTCGTCGGCAGGACTGCAGGCAACGTCTCGTTCAGGCGGCCCTCAAGCTGTTCGCCAGACGTGGCTACTATCACACGAGCATCGCCGATATCCTCAGGGAAAGCGCCTGTAAAAAGGGCACCCTGTACTACTACTTCTCATCCAAAGAAGAACTAGGCTACGCTGCTATTGACGAGACGCTGCGACTAATCCTTGAGCAGGGCGCGGGCTCGCATCTGCAAATCGACCAACACCCCATCGACCGCCTCTTGTGGGTAGTCGACTCCCTTCCTAACGTTACTCATTCAGAAGCGACAGCTATTTCCGGCACTGATATCGCTGTCCGGATGGCGAGCGTACACGAGGGCTTCCGAAAGCGACTGAGCCCAACGTTGGACGCGATGGTCAGGCAAGGCGAAGAGAACACACGCAGGGGCGTCGCCGATGGCCAGATCGCCGACAGCGTGGACCCTGATCAGCTAGTCCACCTAGTGAGTACCATCTGTGCGGGAAGCCAAATGGGCAGCCTGTTGTGGGAGCGAGAGGTCATCTGGGAAGACGCAAAACGCTGGCTAAAGGAGTACCTGAATTCGCTGCGGAAGTAGGCAAAAGGACCGGCCACAGCGACCGCCGGCGCCAAGAGGGGTGCGCGGCTCCAACGTGAGCCTCGCTGCGTTGCTCGGCGGCGAGGACTGCATGGAAGCGAAGCCCTTAGAGAGGCTAGGCGGGGTTAGGATACAATGCTGCCACTTGACACTAATGTGAGAGGCATGATAACATACCGACCGATTGGTCAAGTGACGCATCTGCAAGACTCCAGGCAACGTCTCGTTCAAGCAGCCCTGAATATGTTCAGCAGCCGTGGTTACCACCACACGAGCATCGCCGATATCCTCAGGGAGAGCGGCTGTAAAAAGGGTACCCTGTACTACTACTTCTCGTCCAAAGACGAACTGGGCTACGCTGCCATTGACGAGCAACTCCGGCTGCTTGTCGAACTCGGAGCAACCTCGCACCTGCGAACTAATGAGCACCCCATCGACCGCCTGGTGAAGGTGGTCGACGCGCTACCCGGTGCTACCGAGGTGGAAGCACCAGATTCTTCCGCCATTGACATCGCTGTCCGAATGGCGAGCGTACACGAAGGCTTCCGAAAGCACTTGGCAAAGCGCTTGGAAGCGGAGATCGCGCAACTCGAGGGGGTGGTGCGCAGCGGCGTTGCCGACGGCCAGATCACAGACAGCGTGAACCCTGATCAACTGGCCCATTTGATCGCAACGGTGGGTGCGGGGAGCCAGGTCGGCAGCCTGCTGTGGGGCCGAGAGATTATCTGGAAGGACGCACAACGCTGGCTAAAGGACCATTTGAATTCGCTACGGATTTAGGTAGATGTAGATAGAAGGAAGGGGCGCGGCTACCGCCAGCGCCCAAGGAACACGAGGAGGGAGGACAAATTCCAGTGACGACACGACAGTACCAAGGAGAGCAGTCCAAGCTTGAGGGCGGCAGAGGCCTGGAAGAGTGGACGACGCTCTACCAGGCCTACAACGCCATCTTCAAGCTGACCGAGTTGGCTCTTCTGCCGCATGGTCTTTCTCTCCCGCAGCTCCATCTTCTCTGCGTACTGAAGAAGGGGGGCGGGACCCTCACCACCGGCGAGATAGGACGAGCCATGGTCAAGGCCAGCCAGACGATAACTGGGCTGGTGGACAGGCTGGAAGAGCCGGGCCTGGTGGAGAGAGTCTTTGACCGGCGTGATCGCCGCAAGACCTGGGTTCGCATGACCGAAAAGGGCGAGCGCAAGCTTGCCGATTCCTTCCCCGTAGGGAATCAGCTCGCCGAGGAACTCTCTTCTGTCCTTAACGACGGAGAGCTCAAGGACCTGCAGACCAAGATAGAGAAGCTGCGGAGCACGGCGATGGACAAGCTTGCCGCGTCTCTGGGGCGCCTGTAGGCCGCAGTCTCCGCTCAGCGGCAGGCAAAGCTACCACACAAGTAGGCACGATGTCAGCCGCCCGATGGCATGGCCCTCGCAGGGCATACTATCGGGCGGCCTCAGGACACGCCAGTGTCGCGCAGGTCGGCATCTGTCAGGCCAAAATGGTGAGCGATCTCGTGCTTGACGACCCGCCCGATGCGCTCTCTGACCTCATCGTCGCTGCGACACAGCCTCTCGATCGGGCGCTGGTAGACAAATATGCGATCGGGCAGCGCCAGATTGTAGCCGCCCCCCCTCCTTGTGCCGGGAATGCCAACGTAGAGACCCAATAGCGTCGCGCCCGCAGGGACGCGCGCCGACCGTAGCTCCTGGGAGCTGGGCCAGTCTCTGACCTCGATGTCAATGTTGGCCAGCCTGTCAAGGAAGCGCTGAGGCAGAGCCTCGACCGCCTCCACAACCAGTTCCTCGAAACGCTGCCTATCCATCACAGCTAGCCCCAGCGAAAGAGAAGCCGAAACGCCGTCAAGCTTGGCGGAACGACGTCGACGACTATATCATCCGCGGCGGCCGCCGTCCACAGAGCAGGACCGCCAGGGTCTTGCCAAGATGGGTAAAATATGTAATATAGATAGCAGGCCGCCGAGGTGGTGGAATAGGTAGACACGCCGTCTTGAGGGGGCGGTGCCCGAAAGGGCGTAGGGGTTCAAATCCCCTCCTCGGCACCAGAAAGGCGTAGAGAGCGGAAGTAGCTCAGCGGTAGAGCACCTCCTTGCCAAGGAGGGGATCGCGGGTTCGAATCCCGTCTTCCGCTCCAGGGCGACGTAGCCAAGTGGTTAAGGCAGGGGTTTGCAAAACCCTGATCGGCGGTTCGAATCCGCCCGTCGCCTCCAACAGAACGATGCTAACTCAGAACATCGGCACCTGCCCGGGTTCTGAGTTTTGCATTCTGCAGCAAGGGCCACCCAGGCAGAAGGCTAGGGGCCTGTTATGTAGAGTGCCGAGGTGGCGGAATTGGCAGACGCGGCGGACTTAAAATCCGCTGGGCCGCTAGGCTCGTGCGGGTTCGAATCCCGCCCTCGGCACCAGGAGTATCGCGGTAGCCTTGCCTCAAGGAGCCTCCACTGCTATACTAGCGTCCGACTTGCTCATGACCAACGTTGCTACTGAGTACGAGACCGTAATCGGCCTCGAGGTGCACGCTCAGCTCCTCACCAAGAGCAAAATGTACTGTCCCTGCAGCGCCGATTACGCTGACTCTCCCCCCAACACCCACGTCTGCCCCGTCTGCCTGGGGATGCCCGGCGTCCTGCCGGTCATCAACCGGCAGGCGGTGGAATACACGATCATGACCGCGGTGGCCCTCAACTGCCAGATCGCTGAGGTTTCCCGCTTCGATCGCAAGAACTACCCCTACCCCGACCTGATGAAAGGCTACCAGATCTCCCAGTATGACATGCCGTTCTCGCACGACGGCTGGCTGGAGATCGACGCAGACGGCAAGATGAGGCGAATTGGCATCACCCGCGTCCACCTGGAGGAGGACGTTGCGCGCCTGGTCCACGTTCAGAACGAGGCGGGGGAGACCTACAGCCTGGTAGACGTCAATCGTGCCGGCGCGCCCCTGATGGAGATCGTCGGCGAGCCCGACCTGCGCTCGCCGGAAGAGGCCCGCCAGTATTTGATGAAGCTGCGCCAGATCCTCCAGTACCTGAGGGTGAGCACAGCCAGCATGGAGGAAGGCCAATTTCGCTGCGATGCCAACGTAAGCATCCGCCCCCTGGGCAGCCAGGAGCTCCTGGGCAAGGTGGAAGTGAAGAACATGAACAGCTTCCGCGCTGTCTACAGGGCCCTGGCCTACGAAGTGGAGCGGCAGCGACAGGTGATGGAGGCAGGCGACCGCATCGAGCAGGAGACGCGCGGCTGGGTCGAGGAGGAAGGACGCACGGTCTCGCAAAGAAGCAAGGAGTACGCCCACGACTACCGTTACTTCCCCGAACCAGACCTGCCGCCCATAACCATCGTCCGCGACTGGGTGGAGGATATCCGCTCCCGCATGCCGGAACTGCCCGACGCCAAGAAGGAGCGCTTCCTCCGCTGCTACGGCCTTACTGACTACGAGGTTAACCTCCTGACGGAGACACGTGCGAGGGCCAAGTTCTTCGAGACGTGCCTGGCCTCGCTGGAAGGTGAGGAGGAGACGAGGGTCAGGCAACGGGCCAAGGCGGTCAGCAACTGGATGCTGGGCGACTTCGCCCGTCTGCTCAATGCTGCCAACGTGGAGATCGACGACGCCCTGGTGAAGCCGGAGCAGATCGCCGAGATGCTGGACATGATGGACAGTGGTACGATCAGTGGTAAGATCGCCAAGACGGTGTTCGAGGAGATGTTCCAAACGGGGAAATCGCCTCGCCAGATCGTGGAGGAGGCGGGTCTGACTCAGATTAGCGCCTCGGATGAGTTGGCGGAAGCGGTGGAGAAGGTACTTGCGGCCAACGCCAAGGCGGTGAGAGACTATCAGTCAGGAAAGGAAGGAGCGCTACGGTTTCTGGTGGGGCAGGTGATGCGAGAGACGCGCGGTCGCGCCAATCCGGATCTGGCGAACCAGATCTTGCGGGAGAAGTTGGCGGGCAGCGGATGAAACCTTTGCGGTTAAGTTGCGTTATTAGATAGAGAGAATGAATCGCCTCCGAGACGCCGATTTCCTTAAGTGGCTATACCCGGGCATGCACATCAAGCGCTGGCTGGCGCTGATGATGCTGGGGGTAGTCATAATGGGACTAGGTATCGCTTATATCCTGCGAGAAGCCTATGTCTCCTACACGTTTCCCTCTTTCATCTACTATCTGACCCTCCAGTTCATTCCACGCTTCTGGCGAGGCATCATGTTCATGGTCGCCAGCACCGGCCTTACCCTCTTCGCCCTGTGGCACCTTAATAGCTCCCTCCTATCGGCTGTTCTCCCCCGTAAGCGCGATTCGAGCCTAGTGAACATCATCTGGGGCAAGCGCTACCTGCGGCGGGGGCCGAAGATCGTCGCTATCGGCGGCGGGACGGGGCTTTCCATCCTGCTGCGCGGCCTCAAGCAGTATACCGGCAACCTGATCGCAATAGTCACGGTGGCCGACGACGGCGGCAGCTCTGGCAGGCTGCGTCGTGAGCTAGGCATCCTGCCACCGGGCGACGTGCGCAACTGCATCGCCGCCCTGGCCGACGCCGAGCCGCTCATGACCAGGCTCTTCCAGTATCGCTTCTCCGACGGTTCCGACTTGGCCGGCCACAGCTTCGGCAACCTGTTCATTGTGGCCATGAGCGGCGTGCTGGGCAACTTCGAGGAGGCCGTCAAGCAGACCAGCCGCGTCCTGGCCGTGCGCGGCCAGATCGTCCCCTCCACCCTGGTCGATGTGACCCTGGAGGCCAAGACAGAGAACGAAGAGACCATTCAGGGCGAGGTCAAAATCAGCGAGAGCTCCAGCCGTATTAAGAAAGTGAGTCTCCAGCCGCCCAACCCTCAGGCATGTCCGGAGGCGATCCGGGCCATCCTGGAGGCAGACGTGATCGTGGTGGGGCCGGGCAGCCTGCTAACCAGCGTCCTGCCCAACCTGCTGGTGGACGGCATAAAGCGGGCGATCAAGGCCTCGTCTGCCGTGAAGGTGTACGTGTGCAATGTAGCCACCCAGCCCGGCGAGACTGATGGCTTCAACGTGGTCGACCACGTACGGGTCCTGGAGAACCACGTGGGTAAGGGTCTCTTCCGCCACGTACTGGTCAACAGCAACATCGAAAACGGGCTGCCCGAGACACAGCGGTCGCAGCCGGTGCGGATCGACGGTGGAGATTCTATGACAGCGAATCTCATTCTGGCCGACGTGATCAGCGAGGAGAACCGCTACCATCACGACTCCAAGAAGCTGGGAGAGGCCTTGATTCGTTTGTACTACGACCGCAATCACCTGGACCAGGCTCTTGCAGCGGAGGAGAAAGCGGCGGAGGCCAAGGTGGCCAGCGCTATCGAGTGACCGAGAGCGCGACCTTCCCCCTGGAGCGAAGGCGACAAGACATGGAGTTCAAAGACTATCTCAGCATCGTCCAAATCGTCATCTCCCTGACCTTGATACTCATCGTTCTCGCCCAGGCGTCGGGAGAAGGGGGATTCGGCACACGGGCAAGCTCCATCGTCCGCACCCGCCGCGGTGTGGAGAAGACGCTCTTCCAGCTGACAATAGTCCTGGTGGTCATCTTTCTCCTCATTTCAGCCGTGAGTGTGCGCGCCGGCCTATAGGCCGACGCTCTCTCCGGGTCATGGGCGCCCCGTGAGAAACTGGAGCCTTCATCTCCCCTGCCTCTAAAGCGTCCTAGGAGGCATATCAGTGAGCAGACGCTCCCGTTGGCCGCTATTGGCCGGTCTGGTACTGGTCATCGTCGGCCTATCGGCCCTGTGGTACGCTACCAGAGAGGGGTCAGGGCCGCAGGGGCCCGCCCACGGCGGGCGCTACGTGGAGGCGGTAGTAGGAAGCCCCCTGCGCGTCAGTCCTCTCTACACGGCGTTCAATGAGGTGGACAAGGACCTGGCTACCCTTGTCTTCTCTGGACTCACCAGACTAGCCCCCGACGGGACGGTCTTGCCCGACCTGGCCGAGAGCTGGGAGGTCAGCCCCGACGCTCGCGTCTACACCTTCCATCTGCATCAGGACGTCACCTGGCACGATGGCACAGCCTTCACGGCTGACGACGTTATCTTCACCTGGAGTGCCCTCAGCGACCCCGACTTCAAGGGCGAACCATCGCTGGGGGAGTTCTGGCAGCAGGTAGGGTGCTCCAAGCAAGACGATTTCACGGTCGTCTGCGAGCTGCCTGAGCCGTTCGCTCCCTTCCTTGCCCAGACTACCATCGGCATCCTGCCTCGACACCGCCTAGAGGGTTTGAGCGCCGAAGGGCTGTTCATTGCCCCCTTCAATGAGCAACCCATAGGCACTGGGCCTTTCATCCTCAGAACCCTCAACAGCCAGATGGCTCTTCTGGAAAGCAACCCCTCTTATCATTGGAGCGAGCCCGTGATCTCTGAGATAGAGCTTCGTTTCTTCTCCGACCACCGTTCAGCCGCTTCGGCTCTTCAGGATAGGCAAGTGCAGGGTCTTTTCCTGAGCCCAGAAGCCAGCCCTGACATCCTGGAGCAACTGGAACAAGACAGAGGGCTGCAGCGTCTGGCCAGCCTCCGCAACAGCTACACGCTTCTCTATCTCAACACCCGCATGGCCCCGCTCGACGACAGTTCGGTGCGTCAAGCCTTCCTCTACGCCCTGAACCGCGAGGCCATCATCGCCGATAGCCTGGACGGAAGAGCCCAGCTTGCCGACAATCCTATCATCCCCGGCACGTGGGCCTACAGCGCCGACATCAAGATCTATCAGTACGACCTCGAGAAGGCGCGCTCGCTGCTGGCGGAGAGCGGCTGGCGGATCAACTCGCGGGGGGTGCTGCAGAAGGAGGGTCAGGAGTTGCACCTGGACCTGCTGACTGATGACGACCCCGAGCGAGTGGCCATCGCTCAGGAGATAGCGGAACAGCTCAAGGCGGTTGGGGTGGATACCAGCCTGCAACCGCAGGCAGGCAACGACCTGGTGCATGACTTCCTCCTGCCTCACCGCTTCCAAGCGGTAGTCTACGGCTGGGATCAGGGATACGACCCCGATCCCTATCCGGCCTGGCATAGCTCGCAGGCACAGGAGCAGGGATTCAACCTGGCTGGCTACGCCGACCAAACCGTGGACCGAATCCTCAGCGAGGCGCGCCAGACCAGCGACGTGGAAGAGCGCAAGGCCCTCTACAGGGAGTTCCAGCAGATCTTCGCCGAGAAGGTGCCCAGCATCCTCCTCTTCTACCCCGTCTACAACTACTTCGTCGACAAGGAAGTGAAAGGGATCAGCCTGGGCGTCCTGTTCGAGCCCGCTTCTCGCTTCGCCAACGTCCACCAGTGGTACTTCACAGCGAACGGCATCGGCCCCTAGCCGAGCCCTCGATATCATGGCGAACCCCATCATCACCCTGACCACTGACTTCGGCCTGGAGGACCCGTACGTGGCCGCCATGAAGGGGGCCATCCTCACGATCAGCCCAGAAGCCACCATCGTGGACATTAGCCACGCGGTCCGCGCTCAGGCCATCGAGCAGGGGGCCTTCCTGCTGGCTTCCGCCTGGCCTTACTTCCCCCGCGGCTCCATCCACGTGGGGGTGGTCGACCCAGGCGTGGGGACCGAGCGACGGGCCCTGGCCGTGCGGACGCCGGCCGCCACCTTCGTGGGGCCAGACAACGGCCTGCTCTCGCCCGCCCTGCCCGACGAGGTGCGAGAGGCGGCTTGGAGCCACGATCAGCCTGTCCCCGTCAGGCTTCCGGAGGGCTATCGAGCCGTCTCGCTCACCAACGAGGCCTACTTCCGCCAGCCCGTGAGCAGCACCTTCCACGGCCGCGATATCTTCGCCCCTGTGGCCGCTCACATCTCACTGGGCGTGCTGCTGGAAGAGCTTGGCCCGCCGGTAGAGGAAATGCTAACCCTGGCACCCTTTCGCGCGCGCCGTCGGCCTGATGGCAGCCTCAGGGGGCGGGTGATTCACATCGATGTCTTCGGCAACCTGGTGACCGATGTCCGCTGCGAAGACCTACCACCCGAAAGGCCAAACGTGGAGGTGGCCGGCCGCCGCATCGTAGGCCTTAGCCTCACATACCAGGAGGGTAGCGAAATCGTGGCGGTCGTTGGCAGCAGCGGCCATCTAGAGATAGCAGCGCCCAAAGCAAACGCCGCTGAGTTGCTGAAAGCGACCTTGGGGATGCCCGTGCTCGTACGGCCGTAGAGCGGCTAGGGCATTCTATCATCGAGTTGCAGCGACACCCGGGCGCAGTATGCCATCTGGAGTGAGACCCTTCGCTACGCTCAGGGTGACAGCATGGCCTAGCGTCATTCTGAGCGGAGCGAAGAATCTCAGCAGCGATGTGGGCAAAGTGGCAAGACCCTGCCCTGAGCAAAGCGAGGGGACGCGTCGCCACATCTTGGAGACAGTACCGGCTAGGGCTGGAGCAACACGGGGATCTGAACCACGTGGATGGGGCTGCCGTCGGCCGCGCTCAATTCGAACACCTCCACGCACCCCGGCCCCTCGGCAATGGTCCTGAAGGCAATATCCGCCGCGAAGGGAGCGGAGAATTCGGTCAGCTCCAGCGTAGACGGGGGAATGCGCCCCTCAGCCGGCAGAGGCGGGACCTTCTCCTCAGCAACGGGCTCGCCGGTGGCGTCGTAGATGGCCACCTGCACCCCCGAATCCTCGAAGCCAATGCCGGCGCCCCAGCCGCGCACGTGAGCAGGGCTGGTCAGGACGTCGTCCTCCTGAGGCTCCTCCACCACCATGCTCTCGGGACTGGCGAGGTCACGGTCCTCAGGACACACATTGACCACAGGGGTAGGCGTGGGGCTGGGCGTCTCAGTCACTATCGGCGTCAACACGGGCGGTGGGGACGGTGTGGGCGTAACAGTAGTGAAGTGCAGGCCGATGTCGGAGGGAACCTCTCCGTTCTCCTCGACACAGGCTAGGAAGAGCAGAGGCAAAACCAGGGCGATGGCCAGCGCCACCAGCCATCGAGAGAGGACAACACGCCTCAGCATCAGTGACCAGTTCTCCGCATCTCACATAGTATAACACCTCAACAGCGATTGAGGTTGCCCTGGAAGGCGTGCTAGAATCAGCGCGCCTGCCGGACAGGAGCAGAGATCATGCGATTGGTGTTCATGGGCACTCCCGAATTCGCCCTCCCCAGCCTGCGTGCGCTGGTGGAAGGAGGATACGACATTGTGGGCGTGTACACCCGCCCCGATCGTCTCGCGGGACGAGGGCGCGCCCTGACGCCGCCCGCCGTGAAGACTGCCGCGCTCGACTACGGTCTGCCCGTCTTCCAGCCGCCCGGCCTGCGCCGACCGGAGGCTGTGGAGGAATTGACCTCCCTCAAGCCCGATGTCATCGTGGTGTGCGCATTCGGAGTGATCCTCCGCCAGCCGGTGCTGGACATCCCTGCCAAGGGTGTGCTGAATGTCCACCCTTCGCTGCTGCCTCGCCACCGCGGCGCCTCGCCCATCGCAGCGGCTATCCTGGCGGGCGACGAGCAGACGGGAGTGACGATCATGCTCCTGGACCCTGGAATGGACACCGGCCCCATCCTCAGCCAGCGGGCCGTACCCGTCTCGCCCCAGGACACCAGCGGCAGCCTCGGCGAGAGGCTGGCGGATGTCGGAGCCGATCTGCTGCTGGAGATTCTGCCGCGCTGGCTGGCCGATGAGATAGAGCCGCAACCGCAGGACGATTCGCTGGCCACCTACTCGGCCCTCTTGAGCAAGGAAGACGGAGCGATCGACTGGAGTCTGCCAGCGATCGATATCTGGCGGCAGGTGCGGGCCTTCAACCCCTGGCCGGGGGCGTTCACAACGCTGGAGGGGCAGACTCTGCGCATCTGGGACGCCTGGCCCCTATCGGTTGGCGGCGCGGGAGAGCCGGGGACTCTCTTGTCTCTGAGCACCGAGCAAAGGCAGATGCTGCCGCCAGAAGTGGGCGAAAAAGGAACCCTCGCCGTTCAGACGGGCGAGGGCCTGCTAGCGATCCTGCGACTGCAACGAGCGGGGCGCCGCTCCCTTACAGCGGCCGAGTTCCTACGGGGGCAGCGAAACCTCTTCGGCCGCCGGCTGGGCCCATAGGGCGCGGGCCGGCTATTCTTCCTCGCTCTCCTTCTCCTCCTCCGCTTCTGCCTTCTCTTCCTCGGCTTCCCCTTCTGGCACTTCGGCGCCTTCCTCGACCTCTTCCTCCACCTCCTCGACCAGGCGCGGCGCCGCCACCTTTGCCACCACCATCTCGGGCTCAGCCAGAATGGTGACTTCCGGACTCACGTCCAGGTCCTTCAGATGGACGGCGTCGTCGATCTCCTCCAGACCCGAGACATCCACTTCGATGTGGGGAGGCAAGTCGCCGGGCAGCCCCTCCATAGTGACGACATTGACGCTCTGCAGGAGGATGCCCTGGTGGACGCTAACCGCCGGCGCCTCGCCCACGATGACCAGGGGAACCTCGATCCTGATCTTCTCCTTGAGCGATACCTGATAGAAATCGATGTGCAGGAACTCGTCGGTGATGGGGTCGCGCTGAACAGTGCGGACGAAGACCGGCCGTCGCTTCTTCTCACCCGCTATGTGGAGCTGGAGCATGGTGTTGCGGCCAACCGCACGGATGGTTCGGGCCAGGTCAGGCGTGAGCACCTGCACGGCCTGGGAGGAAATGCCGTGACCGTAGATGTTGGCCGGTGTTATGCCCTGCCGGCGCAACGTCTTGACCTTCTTGCCCAGGATGCTTCGGGGCTCTACCGCAAGCTCGAGCTGGGTTGCTGCCTGTGTCATCTATGTCACCTCGCTTGTGACGGCTTCCACCTTATCAGATAGCCGGCGCTCAATCAAGGCCATGTGCTCGTCCGGTGCGAACGAAGGCCCCCTCAAATGGGCCGCCGAAAGCGCCCAGCCCGAGCGCCCAAGGCAGCAGACGATGATCTTTCAGCGCTGCGACCGCCAAAGTTCGTGTAACGTTCGCGGGACATCTGGCGTCTTTCTTTCCGAAGGGCAACCCGTGGCGCGGCTTATCACGCCCGCCAGCAGCCCGAGGTGGAAGACTTGCAGGACCCCAAGCAACCGCGACAGACGACGCAGACGCCTGTTGTGATCCGTTCGATGACCCTCTGCACGACGTCTGCGGAGAGAAGCGGCTGACATGGGGTCGCGTCTATGCGACCACTATCATCCTGCAGCCCATCCACCGCCTTGCCGTTCATCAAGGGGAGGGGAAAAATGGCGCCGATAGGCTACTCTTCGCTGAGCTTTCTTGGTCTTTGCCCCCATTGTGGTAGCACTCTGTTCGAGCTATCCGATATGTGGGGGCCCTTCTATGCCTGCGAAGACTGTGGCTACGAGTTCAGCCCTCTGGTGCTGAAGACGAACCGCGTTCAGCTACAAGACCAGCCGGCCTCCGTCGGCAGCCTCTGGCTGAACGACGACAACCGCTCGGAGCAGATCTTACACACGACCCGCGTGGCGTAAGCTCCCGGACGCTGCCCCTCTTACAGTCCGCATAGCGACACCACTCTGGATGTCAGCCATGTTTCTGAGCGTGATCAGGCGCCCTCTACTGGCGGCTATCACACCACGCGGGCTCTGGGCACATAGATGACCCCCTCCTCGCGGTCGCCCACGGCCTCCGCCTGGCCCTGTCCGTGCAGATAGGCCGTGTAGGCGGCTACGATAGCGTCGAGCTCGTCGTGGCCCAGGCGCCCGTGCTCGGCCAAGCCCGGCACCAGACGCTCCAGGCGCTCGCGAAGCCACTGACGGCCGGCCTTCGTGGTCTTCTTCGGGATGGGGCACCCGAACAGGCGAACCTTGGAGGCGTAGGGATAGACCTCGATCGCGGCATGGCCCTGCTCCGCCAGCGCCGGCCGTAACCGCATGGCCCGATAGACCATCGCCTTGATGATCGACCGCTTGGTCGTCCGGAAGAGGCCTATGCGCTCGTTCAGCAAGGCGCGCTCGGCAGCCCTGAGGCCGTCGGGCGAGGCGGCCACACAGGGGCAGCTCTCCTCCAGGCAGCACATGCCCTGCGGCAGGCTAAGCGGCGCATCGATGGCCAGGTAGCGAGGCCGCCAGCGGCGAGCGAGGGCCAGGATATCGTCGTCCTCTCGCACCAGGCCCAAGTCGCCCAGGCCTCCCTGGTCGTCCAGGACGGCGAAGGCCGAGGGCCGGCGCGACGCAGACGTAGGGTCGATGCCAAGGTAGAGCGCCATCGTGCCGCTAGGAGACGGCGTGAGCGATGACAACGATGGCAAGGCCAACGACGGCCACAGCAGCGAACTCAGCCGCCGTGGGCAGGTCGAGCTGGCGGAGGAGGTGGTTCTGGACGACGCCCGTCGCTACGTAGAGGCACAGCAGGAGGAAGGCGGCGGCCAGGAAGCTCTCCAGGGGCAGGAAATGGAGCGACCAGGTCGCCTCCGCCAGGAGCATTGCGATGGCGGTCGCATAGAGTAAGGTTGTCCGCAACTGCAGCTCCACCTCGCGCAGCAACTCCAGCGAGAGGAGGAGGCTCACCAGGCCCACGCAGAAGGCCGTCGCCAGCAGGCCCACGTCGAATTCGTAGACGACAGCGAAGAAGGCGAAAGCGGTGACGTAGGCGGCGATGTTGGCCACCAGGCGGGCGGTAGCGTAGGCGGGCGAGCGGGCGTCCACCGACAGGTACTGGCCGTAGAGCACGGCGGCGAACAGGGGCACGGTGGCGAAGGATACCCCTATCGACCAGTAGCCGCTGACTATGTCCTCCAGGAAGAGGCCGCCGCCGAGGGCAAGGAGCGCGGGAAGGAAGAGGAAGGCGGCGGTATCGTCTGGGCGGGTGAAGGGACTGGCCGGATGGGTGCGCAGGACGCCGTCGGTGCCGAGGGCGGCCAGGCCGGCCACGAGGAGGAGGAGCCAGGGCTGGGTGGGCTCGATGGCGAGGTAGAAGGCCATGCCCACGCCGAGGAGGATGGCCAGCAGGTTGGCGCGGTCCAATCGGGGGATGGGCTGGGCGAGCGTATCCACGAGAGCAATCTAGCTGAAGGCAGCGGGGCTGTCAAATCAGGGGGGGCGCGGGCGAATTCGGATCAATCCGTAGGGTTCCACGCACCTACTGTTGCAGCATCATTCAGTGCCAAAAAAGCGACCGCGGCCTCCGGCCATTCCCTGTAGCCACCTCGCCCGGAAGTCAGTGGCCGAGAGGGGGCTGAGTCCTACCCGGCCTCGAACATCATTGAAAACTTCATGACAAATAGCGAGCCAAGGGTCACCAACCAGTCCAGCGCGCTCTATCAAGCTGTTCAGTGCACCAACTGCATCCAATAAGGTCACCTCTTCGGCCCTGTCCAGCGATGACATTCGTTCATCCACATCAATGCTGGGATTATCCACCCAGTCTTCCAGGCAAGTTAGCTGCAGTCGTGCCCTGGCAATTACCACGGTCAAAGACTCGGTGGCCAGATTGTAGACTTCAAGAGCTTGTTTAGGTAGGCCAGAAACGTCAAATGCTTGATGCTCCGAGAGCATTTGTTCTGTGATTGCAACCTTCTTTTCAGACGCAGGCAAAGCATACCTGGCTACCAGTGACGGATTTTCAAGCAGACCCTTTGGTCGGTTAAATACCTCGTCTCCTCGTTCGATTGTTCCCGCCGCTAGCGCCAGCCCATCGTTATACGTTTCCATTGCTAATTGCTGGAGCGCGTATTGAGTTTGAAGATGGCGGATGAGACGAACAGCTTGGACTTTGTCTTTCCCACGTAATTTCCTACTCAATGGCCACGGCATCACTGATTCCCTCTGGCTACTCGCCGCCTTTTCTAACTAGGCTGCCAGTCTTCTGCTTCCGCAGCGTCCTTTGCCTCCTTCAACCGCCGCCGAGCATCTTCCGCGGACAGTCTTAGTCGCCGAAGTAGTTTCCCTTCCTCTTGCTCCGCCTTCTTCCGCGCTCCCTCCATCTGGCCAAACAGCTGTTGCACTCTCATCGTATGGGGCACGGCTCCGACCTCGTACCCCTCCAAGGCAAGAGCCGTAGCTGTAGCCCACTCTTGGTAGCCCGAGTAAACGAGCTCCCAGGCGAAATACATGCTGCCTGCCTCATCGGGCACAGGCTGCAAGTCTGAGTGACGCCGAACCAACTCATCCGCCACCTGTGAAAGCCGTCTAGCAGCCGAGAGTAGCTCGGCGAGCCCAGCACTTCCAGGTATCATAGCTCCGCCGTATTTCGTTGCGGCATTGTTGTACCGCTCGGCCTCTAAGTCCTGCAAGGCCGCAAGCCTCCACTCTTTGGCCAAGTAAGCCAACACTGCCTCTCGCTCCCCAGCGGGAATTTCAGCTTCCCATCCCAGCAGGCGGGCTAGCCATGATGCCATGCTCTGTCACCCCCTTGAATGGCAGGACCGTATTGCTGTCTGATCCTACTCGCAGGCGCGAGGGCTTAGGCACGATCAGCATCTCGCATGATCTCCATCATATCAGCAGCCGATACGCGTGCCGCCCTTCTGATGGCGTCTTTCTGGCGGTCTGCTTTCCGCTTCTCCTCCTTGAGCGCCTTGTCGGCTTTCTTCACGGCCTCCAGGTCGTCAGGGCTAAACCAAGGGGCTGCTCGATACTTCAGCTGCTGCGCTTCGCCCCAATGCATGTAGGCACGGTAGAGTAGTTCGTGAGCCAGGAAGCATTCAGCCGCTCGGGGCGGCGCCACAAGAGAGCCGTGCTCGCTTGATATGGCCTGTAGCGCCTGCGTGTAGTGATCCGCTGCTTCGACCATTTCCGCTTTGGTAACGTCGTCGGCAACACCGCTCAGCACCGTGACTGCACACCTGGCTGCGACGGAATTGAACTCGTCGGAAATCCTTCCTTGCTTCGCAGCGACCCTGTATTCGGACTTGATGTATGCCCGAAGTGCTTCCATTTCTTCGGGAGTGGGACGGACACCACCAAAGAGACGCTCTATCCATTGCAGCGCCATGCTGCGTGACCTCCTTCTCTACACAGAGCGTTGCTGACGCCCCCATCCTACTCGCAGACGGAAGGGTTGACAAGGGGACTACAGGCCCTTGGGCCTGGGCTACGTGCCCGAGTGGGCCACCGCCCCCGCCAGCTCCTCCATGACCCGCTGGAGGGCCTGCGGCCAGGCGGGGCCCAGGCGGGCTCGCTCTAGCCACAACGTGGTCCGCCCGAGGCGCACGCCCTCGGGTAGGCGGTCGCGCAGGGCGTCCGCCGGGAGCAGGCGGCCTTCCTTCAGACGCACCACGATCTCGCCGTCCTCCGTGGCGATCGACTGCACCCCCGCCTGAAGGGCCAGCACCCGCAGACGGACGACGTACAGGAGGTTCCTGGCCAGCGGCGGCGGCGCCTGAAAGCGATCGGTTAGCTCCTGGGCCAGCTCGTCCACCTGGCTCAGGCTGTCCATCTGGGCCATGCGTTGGTAGAGGGCCAGCCGCAGGTTGATGTCGGGCACGTAGCTCTCGGACAGATGGGCCGACAGAGGCAGGTCGATGGTCACCTCCGGGCCTTCCTTCGGCGGCGGAGGCGGTGGTTGCCCCTGCATCATGGCCCGCAGGCGCTCGACCGCTTCCGCCAGCAAGCGACAGTACAGGTCGAAGCCGACGGCCGCCATGGGGCCACTCTGCTCCGGCCCCAGGAGGTTGCCGGCGCCGCGGATCTCCAGGTCGCGCAGGGCAATCTGGAAGCCGGCCCCCAGCTCAGTGACCTCGAAGATGGTCTGGAGGCGCTTCTGGGCGGTCTCCGTCAGGCGGGCCTTGCGGTCGTAGATCAGGTAGGCGTAGGCCAGGTTTGCCCCTCGGCCCACGCGACCGCGAAGCTGGTAGAGCTGG
>Ga0315553_10001813_pt1 | contig 17487 bp, 12 predicted proteins | sample SalMarSW160140MG_FD_203099 | JGI IMG/M metagenome (GOLD analysis project Ga0315553, IMG submission 203099) | Salt marsh sediment microbial communities from the Plum Island Ecosystem LTER, Massachusetts, United States - Salt Marsh Sediment SW1601-40 ... | reverse complement strand
ACGATTTACTGTGATGCCGTGGATGATGATGTGACGATAATGGTTTACCGGGACTGGAGCACAAAATGCACCGGTTATAAGAAGTATGTTGAGGAGCTTGACCAAGAAACAGCCAAGCTGCTCAAGAAGAAAGCCGGGCGCCTGGGGAGGAGCCTTAAGTGCGAAGGCCCGCAGGACTACAGGGTGACCGACTACAGAGACAAACTGGCGGCTGAAAACAAATCTAAATAATAGACGATGGCTTATGAAGACTGAGAAGAAAGTTGTCTTACGGCTTGAAAACATCTCCCTTAGCTTCGGCGGCGTCAGAGCCCTTATTGAGGTTAGCCTGGATATAAGGGAGAACGAGATTCTGGCTATTATCGGCCCTAACGGCGCCGGCAAGACCTGTATCCTCAACTGTATAAACGGCTTCTATAAACCCCAGCAGGGCGAGATTTACTACGACGGGCAGAGAATCACCCGGATGCGCCCGGATAAGGTGGCTAAAATGGGCATAGCCCGCACCTTCCAGAACATCGAGCTCTACACCGGCCTAACTACGCTGAATAACATCATGGCTGCCCGGCACGTGTTTATGAAGCAGAACTTCGTCACCGGCGCTATCTACTTCGGCTGGGCACACAAGGAGGAGATTGAGCACCGCCGGACGGTCGAGGAAATCATTGACTTCCTGGAGATAAAGCCAATCAGGAATAAGGTGGTGAGCGTTCTGCCCTACGGGCTGCGAAAGAGGGTAGAGTTGGGAAGGGCGTTGGCCTTGGAACCCAAAGTTTTACTCCTTGACGAGCCTATGGCCGGGATGAACCTGGAGGAGAAGGAGGATATCGTCCGGTTCATAATTGATGTATTTGAAGGCCAGGGAGATAGCTACCCCAACACTCCCGTACTCAAAGACGGAGTTAACTGTATAATCCTGGTTGAACACGATATGGGAGTAGTCATGGACATCGCCGACCGGATTATCGTCCTGGACTTTGGGCGCAAGATTGCCGAAGGAACCCCTGCCGAGATTAAGAGCAACCCTGAAGTTATCAAAGCCTACCTGGGACAGGAAGTACAGGAAGTATAGGTACCGAGGGAGCAAAAGGTCAAATAGGTTAAATGAAATGTTAAAAGTAAACAACATTGAAGTTACCTATATGAACATAATCCAGGTTTTGCGAGGGGTGTCGCTAGATGTAGACGATGGCAAGATCGTTGCCTTGCTCGGGGCCAATGGTGCCGGCAAGACTACCACCCTTAAGGCAATATCGGGGATGCTAAAGATAGAAGAAGGAGAGGTAACCGACGGCAGCATTCACTTTGATGGCAAACGGATAGATAGACTTGATGCCGGAGATATCGCCGCCATGGGCATAACCCAGGTTATGGAGGGACGGAGGGTCCTTGAGCACCGTACGGTTGAGGAGAACCTGATGATATTCGCTCATCATCGTAAAGACCGCGGTGAGGTCAAGAGAGACCTGGAAAAAGTCTTTGGCTATTTCCCCAAGGTTAAGGGGTTTCGCAACCAGACGAGCGGCTATCTATCCGGTGGTGAACAGCAGATGCTGGTGATAGCACGGGCACTCATGGCTGCCCCTAAGCTGATGCTGCTGGATGAACCTTCGCTCGGCCTCGCTCCGTTGATGGTGCAGGAAATCTACGAAATTATCCGCAAAATTAATACCGAACAGAAGATGTCCATACTCCTGGTGGAGCAGAACGCTGTAGCTGCTCTCGGCGTTGCTGACTATGGTTACGTTATGGAGAACGGCAGGATAGTCCTGAGCGGGTCGGCTGAGATGTTAAGGGATAATGAGGAAGTCCAGGAATTTTATCTGGGGCTATCGGCGATGGGCTCCAAAAAGAGCTACCGTGAAGTTAAGCACTACCGGCGGAAGAAGAGGTGGCTGGCTTAAATGGTGAGTAGGTTGGAGATGACTACCGAAACAGAGCAGGTATATACGGATAAGGGCAATACCTGGCCCCAGATACTCAAATATAATTACGAAAAGTATGGCGATAGACACATAGCCATTCGCTATAAGCAGAATGGCGTATGGCAGCCCCACACCTGGAGAGACTACTATATCAACGTCAAAAACCTGGCACTTGGTTTACTGTCCCTCGGCCTGGAGCCCGGGGATAAGGTGCTCATTATCGGGGATAACGCCCCGCAGTGGTATTACGCCGAGCTGGCTATCCAAGCTAGCCACGGGGTTTCGGTGGGGGTATACTCAGATTTAATTCCACCAGAGATAAAATATATCGCCCAAAATTCCGAGGCTAGGTTCGCCGTAGTTGAAGACCAGGAGCAGGTTGACAAGCTTCTCCTAATTAAGGACGAGCTATCCCATCTCAAAAAGGTTATTTACTGGGACTATAAAGGCCTGGCCCACTACGATGACCCTATTTTGACGGGGTATGAACAGGTACTTGAGTTAGGCAGAAAGTATGAAGCGGAACACCCCGGGATCTTTGAGCAGAATGTGGAAACAGGTAGCGCTGACGATGTCTGCGCCATCGTATATACCTCGGGAACAACCGGGCCTGCCCCCAAGGGAGCCGTCCATAGCTATAGTACAATGAAGGCTGGTGCTGACTGCTATTTGCATCTCGACCTGTGGCATGAGAATGATAACATCTCGCCTTACCTGCCGCCGGCATGGATCACCGAGCAGTGGTTCGGGTTTGGCTGCCATCTGTTATCGGCCAGCATTCTGAACCTGGCGGAGGAGCCGGAAACCCAGCAGGATGATACCAGGGAAATAGGACCGAGCGTAGTGTACTACGGAGCCCGGCTGTGGGAATCCCAAGCGGCTACGGTTCAGGAGCGCAATCAAGAGGCTGACGCCATCAAGAGATTTGCTTTTCGTCTGTTAATGCCCATTGGCTACAAGATAGCCGATTTAAAGTCTAGGGGGAAAAAGCCGGGCCTGTTCTGGAAAATGCTCTACGCCCTGGGCCATATAGCCCTGTTTAGACCCATCAGAGATAGCCTTGGTCTGCCCAATGCCAGAATCTGCTATGCAACCGGGGCTATCTTAAGCCCGGATGCCTTCAGGTTCTACCATGCACTGAATTTCCCCCTTAAAAGCATATACGGGTCCACCGAGGGTGGGGCTGTATCCGGTGCTGATAACGACGACATCCGTATAGATACGGTAGGCCCCATCTACCGGGGGGTCGAGGTAAGAATAACCGACGATGGTGAGCTCATTTACCGGCAACCCGGCACCTTCCTTGGCTACTATAAAGACCCGGATAAGACTGCCGAGGTGCTTAAAGACGGGTGGTTTTATAGCGGAGACAGCGGCTACATTACCGATGATGGACATATTATGTTTCTGGACAGGGTGGAAGACCTGGTTGAGCTGACCAGCGGCGATAAACTGGCCCCTCAGTTTATTGAGAGCCGGCTGAGGTTCAGTCCTTATATCAAGGACGCTTGGGTTATGGCCGGCCCGGACAGGGCCTACGCTACGGCAATCATAGTAATTAACTATGAAAGTGTAGGCAGGTGGGCGGGACGAAATAACGTATCTTATAATAACTTTGCCGAGCTTTCCCAGAAGCCGACAGTCTGCCAGCTGGTGGAGAGAGATATAGACAGAATAAACCAGGATTTACCGCCGGGCGCCAAGGTGAAGAAATACGTCAATCTTTACCGGGAATTTAATCCCGATGAAGCTGAGTTGACCAGAACCAGGAAGCTTAGGAGGGCCTTTTTGGAGGAGCGCTACCGCGACCTTATCCATGCCATCTATAATGATAAGGCTGAGGTGTCGATAGAGGCTCAGGTCAAGTACCGGGATGGGCAGGAGGGAACAATAACGACTACCATGAGCATTAAATCTGTGGAGGGGGCCGGCTGATGGTTTTTTTCCTGCAATTCTTGGTAAGCGGTTTGGCCCAGGGTTTAATTTACGCCTTGCTGGCGCTGGGCTTTGTCATCGTTCTTAAGTGCTCCAAGGCATTCAACGTTGCCCAGGGTCAGCTTGTCATGATTGGGGCTTACCTTGGCTACACCTTTTTTGTGATGTTCGAATTTCCGGTATGGCTCAGCCTGATAGCGGCGGTAGGGGTGGCTATTCTCATGGGCCTGACAATAGAACGTTTTGCCCTCCGTCCCATGGTGGGTCAAGACGCACTGGCGATAATTATGGTAACTATGGGCCTGGCCACCGTGCTGGAAGGGATAGCGACCCTGTTCTGGTCTGGTCAATATCTAACTTTCTACGGGTATATGCCGGTTATTAACCTGAGCCTTGGCGTTATATCACTAGCCTCGGAAGTAGTAATCGGGATAATCGTGGCGTTTGTGGTGGTGGTGATACTCATGCTGTTTTTCCGCTATAGCAGAACCGGTCTTGCGATGATAGCCACCGCCGAGGATGAGCAGGTAGTGCAGAGTGCCGGTATTAGGGTAACGACGGTTTACGCCATCTCCTGGGTAATTGCCTGTGTGGTCGCCATTCTCGGTGGCATTCTCCTGGGCAGCCAGGGTGGGGTTACGGTGCAACTGTCAAGTGTAGGTATGAAAGCGCTCGCCGTGGTGCTCCTGGGAGGGATGGACTCAATCGGTGGGGCCATTGTCGCCGGAATAATGCTGGGTGTACTAGAGAATATCGCGTCAGGGTACCTGGACCCGCTGTTGCCCTCTGGTGGGGTGGTCAATGTCTTCCCGTTTATCGTTATGATAGTTGTGCTTATCTTCAAGCCTTACGGTCTTTTCGGCACGCGAAGGATAGAAAGGATTTAATAATGGGTTTGCCCAGCGGAACCTTTAGCCAGAGCTATGCCCAGGATATGGCGATTGTCCGTACCAAGACACAATGGCTGCTGCTACTGGTCTTGCTAATCATCGTTTTCACCACCCCGCTGTATCTAAACCAGTCCTTGCTTGCCATAATGATCGTCATCGGCATCACCATTATCAGTGTTCACGGCCTCAATATTCTAACCGGCTACTGCGGGCAAATATCGCTGGGGCATGCCGCCTTTATGGCCGTAGGTGGTTATACCTCGGGGATTCTTGTTGCCAAGCTCGGCTTATCATTCTGGGCAGCTCTGCCCTGTGCTGCCCTGGCCGCGGGAATTGTGGGGTTAATCTTCGGCCTGCCGTCACTCAAGATTAAGGGCTTCTACCTGATTATGGCGACGGTAGCCGCCCAGTTCATCATTATCTGGGTGATACTCCAGCTATACAGTATAACCGGTGGCGCAACTGGTTTATCCGTCCCCAGGCCCGAAATTGGCGGTTTTGTTTTCGAATCCAGAGCCAGCTACTATTACCTGGTTATGGCATTTGCCGTCCTGGCTACGTTCCTGGCAAAAAACCTAGTCAGGACCAGAATAGGCAGAGCCTTTATTGCTATCAGGGATAACGACCTGGCGGCTGAGGTTATGGGGGTTAACGTATTTCGTTACAAGCTGCTGGCCTTCTTTATCGGCTGTGTCTTTGCTGGTGTGGCTGGCGCGCTGACGGTCCACTACGTTACTTATGCCTTCACCGCCCAGTTCAGTTTCCTGGACTCGGTATGGTATCTGGGCATGCTGATTGCCGGCGGCATGGGGAGCACCACCGGGGCTATCTTCGGTGTCATCTTCCTCAAGGTGCTGGACTACGTTGTCACCCTGATTGGCCCACCACTATCCCAGATTTTACCCGCGTCTATTGCCAGCCAAGCGTCGGCTGCCCTCGGCCTCATTACGCGCGGACTGGTAATCATACTCATTGTAATATTTGAACCCAGGGGGCTGGCACACCGGTGGGATCTTATCAAGTCATATTACCGGCTATGGCCTTTCTCACACTAAAATGTTAAAATTACCAAGTTGAATAATAAAATATAGCTACTGTCAATAAAAGTTCGTCCCGAGGTCGAAGGGGATTAAAATAGAAACACAATATATAAGATATTAAGGAGGTGAGCAGATTCAAGATAATAAAGATTTAAGGGAAAAACTAGGTAGAAAATCGGAAAGGAGAAATAATGATTAAAAATAAGTGGGTATTAGTAAGTTGTCTCAGCCTGATTCTGCTGATAGTGCTGCCAATGCTGGCTGCCTGCCCCGGCGGCACAACAACTCCGGCAGCACAGGAAACAGTATACATCGGCGGCGCTTTCGCGAATACCAGCCCCTACGCTGAGGACAGCTTGGCGACCATGTACGGCTATCAGGACTATGTCAAGTGGGTAAACGAAAACCACATAATAGCCCCGTGGTACCCGGATAAGAAATTCCCCAGCAATCTCACGTTAGAGGTGCTCTGGCAGGATGACCAGTACCAGGCAACCAACATACTGCCTATCTATGAGTCACTGATGGCCAAAGGAATGCTGCTTTACCGGAATTCGGGAACGGCGCCGGAAGTACTGGCGCCCCAGCTTATGAAAGACCGCGTGGGTGCTGTCAGTATGAGCTGCGAAGCTTTCCTGCTTTCGCCGCCAAAAACCATCTTTACCCAGTTCGTCGACTTTGTTGATTGTCTGGCGGCCGATGCCGAGTGGTTCAAGTCGCAGTGGACAGAAACCAGGAAACCAAGGTATGCCTTTTTGACCGCCGATAACGAGGCGGGCCGCTCAGTGATAACCCCCGAGCTTAAAGGGTTCATGGATGATTTGGGGTATGAGTTTGTCGGCAGCTCCTTTGTGGATTTCGTGGTGACCTCGCCGCCGACCACTCAGCTTCTGTGGCTCAAGGAAAACGAGGTTGACCTTACCATCGGTTTCTGCATCCGGGCTGCTACCGAGCCGATACAGAGGGAAGCGGCCAGGCTGGGGATGGGCTGGGGGCCGGAGTATGACTACCAGATATGCTTTGGCTGGAACTACCCGTCTTCAATCTCGCCGTTTTCGGCGGACTTGGGCGAGCTTGGTAACGGGGTTATCAGCGGCGGCAACCTCCCCGACTGGGACTACCAAAACGAGGCGTGTCTCTGGGTCATAGGCTTGCTGGAAGAATATCGCCCCGACCTATATGCGAATTACCATGCCTTTAGCCATGGCTACCATCATGGGTATATCGAGGCCATGATCCAGGTTGAGGCCATAAGGCTTACTCTTGAAAAAACTGGTAAGTCTATTGACGAGTTGAAGCCGGTTGATGTACTGGAGAACGGTTTCTGGAACATTAAAGACTTTGACATGAAGGGCCTGAGACCGACAAATCTGAACTATAGCGAGACAGAGGTCTGGGGTCTCAGCGGTGTGAACGTTACCCAGTGCCAGAATGGCAAGCCGGTAGAGGTAGGCGTTTTCCCCTACCATCTGCTGCTGCCAGGAACCGGGAAAGGCTTGAATCCCTTAGAAGGGTCATAGGTTATTACTGTACCGGGGGTTCCGTGTCTGGAACCCCCGGACTCCTCCCCTTTTAAACCAAGGGCCAAAAGATAACTTCCCAGATGACCCGGGAGTAATAGCGGAAGACCTTTTTACATCTAGTCCGGCAAGGTGGGAAATGCTGTACTTTCGGCCGTTTTTTCTTAAGAAAAGAGGCAGCGGCATCCCATGGACCTGGTACCAGAAAAATAAAGTGGGAAGCTGGTGTGGCGCCAGCAATTACAACAGGCTGGTGGTAACCTTAATCTAAGGTCAATGATAAACACATAAGGGTAAAAAAATGACATTCGGTTATATGGGTAAGCTTCTGTTTGTAAACCTTTCCACCGGGGAAATCAAGGCGGAGACGCCTGACGAGAAATTCTACCGTGATTTCATTGGAGGTTACGGCATCGGGGCCAGGATAATCTACAGCCGACAAAAAGCCGGCGTTGACCCTTTAGGCCCGGACAATACCCTCGGCTTTTTGACCGGCCCTCTCACCGGAACTGATTACCCCTTCGGTGGCAGGTACACCGTAGTGGTTGGGAAATCACCGCTGACCGGGGGGTGGGGAGATGCTAATTCAGGTGGTGACTTCGGCCCTTACCTGAAATTCAGCGGCTACGATGGTGTATTCTTTACCGGAGCGTCAAAAAAGCCGGTCTACCTCTTTATCAATGATGGTAAAGCCGAGCTTAGAGACGCCAGTCACCTGTGGGGGAAGGATACATATGAAACCGAGGACATACTTAAAAATGATTTAGGGAAAGAGGCAAGAGTCGCCTGTATTGGGCCCGGTGGAGAGAAACACTCGCTGATTTCCTGTATTATAAACAACAAGGGGAGAGCGGCTGCTCGCTCCGGCGTAGGTCCTGTCATGGGCTCAAAGAAACTAAAGGCAGTGGCCGTAACCGGAACAGCTAAAGTCCCTGTAGCCGACAAGGATAAGCTCAAAGAACTGAGAAAAGAGGTTGTCAGTCAGATAAAGACAAAAGACGTGGGAGTTATGTTTAGAGATTTTGGCTCTTCTGGTATAACCGTTCAATTCGCTGAGAGTGGTGAGTGCCCGGTTACAAACTGGGGTGGCGTTGGTATCAGAGACTTCCCCAATGCCAGCCTTATCAGCGGTGAGAGTATTAAAGCCCGTCAAGAGAAGAAGTATGGCTGTTACCGCTGCCCTATTAGCTGCGGCGGGCACATGAAGGCGGGGATGGGGGAATATAAATATGAAGCGGGAATCCATAAACCCGAATATGAAACAGTCGGTGTCTTCGGGGTTTCCTGTCTCAATGATAACCTCGAATCTATAATTAAGCTCAACGATATTTGCAACCGCTATGGCCTGGACACTATCTCTGTTGGCGGCACGATTGCCTTTGCCATCGAGTGCTATGAGAATGGAATTATCACCAAAAAAGATACCGATGGCATCGAGCTGACATGGGGTAACCATAAAGCCATTGTGGCTATGGTCGAAAAAATGGCCGAGAGGGAAGGCTTTGGCGATGTGCTGGCCGATGGCTCCAAGGTGGCGGCAGAAAAAATCGGTAAAGGGTCGGAGAAATATGCCATACATGTTCACGGGCAGGAGCTGCCGATGCATGACCCCAGAAATACGCCCAGCTTTGCCACTGTCTATCAGTCCGACCCAACCCCCGGCCGCCATTTTCAGGGCAGCTGTGCCCACTTTGAGATGGGTTTATTTCCTGAGGGTTTGGAGTTTCCCCACCTTGGCATCAAGGTCCCCGTCTTCGATAAGTACGATTACGCGATAAAGGGGAAATGGGAAGCCCTGTTTAGAAACCATAGCCATTTGGGCAATGCCGCCGGAGCATGCCTTATCGGTGACCTGGGACCGGGCATGATTACACCCGTTGATACGATACCTACCGCTCTTAAAATTGTTACTGGTTGGGATATCACTGCTGAGGAGTTCACCAGGATGGCCGAAAGGATATCAGCCCTGCGCCAGGTGATTAACGTGCGCGAAGGCCTCAAGCCTGGAGACTTTAAGATGCCTGATCGTGCCATTGGAAAGCCACCTCTTGAGGAAGGGCCAATCGCTAATGTCACCGTGGATGTAGAAACGATGGCCAGCGAGTATTTCAAAGCCATGGATTGGGACCCGGAGACGGGCAAACCAAGCAAGAAGAAGCTGCTGGAGCTGGGGCTGGATGATGTGGCCCGTGACCTCTGGCCTGAAGCCAGCTAAAACCAATTCCCTTAAGCCGGGCAGCGTGGCTGGTGGTCGACCTCGGTAAGAGGTAGTTTTTTAGATAATCTGCAAGATTCAGTTAACAAGGTGGGAGGTGCAATCATGGAACTATACGGGAAATATGATGTGGTTGTGGCCGGTGGTGGCACATCTGGTGTAGTTGCGGCTATCGCCTCAGCCCGGACTGGTGCCAGCACGCTTCTGATAGAGCGTCTGGGTTGCCTTGGTGGCCAGATGAACGTTTCCGGGCCCCCGGGCTTTGCTTACGCCCACATGTTTAACCTGCGCGGAGAGCAGGTAATTGGGGGCTTTATGGAGGAGACGCATAGCCGGCTGCTGAAACAGGGGCATGCCCTGCCGCATATCAGGCCAGACTTCCGGGGTAGCTATACCTTCTCGTACGTTGACCCCGACTGGTGGGGCCTTCTCATGTTCGAGATGATGACGGAGAACAAAGTCGACCTTCTGCTGCATTCCCTGGTGGTCAATGTTCTGAAGGAAGGTGACATCGCTAAAGGCGTTATCGTCGAGAACCCCTCCGGCAGGCAGCTCGTCCTGGGCAAGATAATCATCGACTGCACCGGTGAGGGTGAGGTATGCGTCAGGGCCGGCGCGCCATACGAAAAACTCCCGCGAGAGCAGCTGCAACCCCACACAATCGCTTTCACAGCCGACGGTGTTGATTGGGACAAAGTCCTGAAATACATAAAAGAGAACCCGGAGGAATTCTCCTACGATGAACTCCTGAGCGACCCCTACTCTAGCTGGACCAGAGAGACAATCATAGAACGTATCAAGAAAGTCGATGACATGACCGAAATCGGCGAGATAATGGGGTTCCTGTCGCTTAAGGAGGCAGCCATAGCCAAAGGGGAGTGGCACGGCTTTAGCGGCGTAGGCTTCTTCCTGATACCCAGGGAGGGCGGTGTGATACAGGCCCACTTCCAGCACTCTTCACACGTGCCCAACTCCGACCCCACCGATGTACGCGACCTGACCTACGCCGAAATTGAGGCCAGGAGGCAGATTGTAATAGCCTGGAAGTTCGTCAAGAAGTATCTGCCGGGCTTTGAGAAGGCTTACATTACCAGAATCTGTACCGAGTTGAGGATACGGGAGAGCGGGCGCGTTATCGGCGACTATATACTAACCAGCGACGACGTCGCTCAAGCCAGAAAGTTTGACGACGTCATCGGTAAAAGTGCCTTTCCGGCGGGAGGCCACCACGTTGCCGCCAAAACAACGCTGGCTTTGAAGGGGATATATCCCAAGGAGGGCGGTTCCCACGATATCCCGTACCGGTGTCTGGTGCCGAAGAACGTTGAAAACATGCTGGTAGCCGGCAAGGCACTTTCAACCGATAGGGACGCCTATCAAAGATTCTTACAACAGACGATGGTCACTGGCCAGGCCGCCGGTGTGGCGGCAGCCCTCTGTGCTGAGAAAGGGGTCACGCCACGGCAGCTGGAGGAAGATGTCTCAGAACTCCAGAAGATTCTGGTCAAGCAGGGGGCCATACTACACGGGACTCATTAATACACCGTTACTAAGATGAGATGAGAGGTACAAGCATGGAATTATTCGGTGAATATGATGTGGTGGTGGTCGGTGGCGGTACAGAAGGCGTATCCGCAGCCATATCATCGGCCAGAGCTGGAGCTAATACGCTCCTCATAGAACGTCTCGGCGTTCTGGGCGGTCAGATGAATGTCCAGGGGCCTCCCGGATTTGCTTATGCCCATATGTTCAACCCCCGCGGTGAGCAGGTTATTGCTGGCATTGTAGAGGAAACACATAACCGGCTGCTCAAGGAGGGGCATGCCCTGCCGCACCTCAAACCCGAGTGGCGAGCCGGCTACACCTTCTCCTACGTTGACCCCGACTGGTGGGGCCTGCTCATGTTCGAGATGATGACGGAGAACGGCGTCAACCTCCTGCTGCATACCGTAGCCGTGGATGTGCTGAAAGAGGGTGACCTGCTTAAGGGCGTTATCGTCGAGAACACATCCGGCAGGCAGCTGGTCCTGGGCAAGGTATTCATCGATTGCACCGGAGAGGGTGACCTGTCGGTGAGGGCCGGTGCGTCGTACGAAAAACGTCCGCGCGAGGTCCTTATGAGGCCTTCCATCGCCTTTACCGTGGACGGCGTAGACTGGGATATAGTGCTGAATTACTTAAAGGAAAACCCGAAAGAGTTCGAATTCAGGACTCATCCCTATCTTAAGATGTCTGACGAAGAGATGTGGAGACAGATCAAGGCCATCAAGAAAATCGAGGAAATCGGCAATATCCCGGACGGCTGGTTTTCAATCGTGGAAAAGGGCGTCAAGAAAGGTGAGATGCACCAGTTCGGGACCATAGGCTTTTTCCTGACGCCGAGAGAGGGCGGTGTGATACAGGCTCACTTCCAACACTCGGCTCACGTACCCGACTGCGATGGCACCGATGTGCGAGACCTGACCTACGGAGAGGTCGAGGCCAGAAGGCAGGCGGTGATGGCGTGGAAATTCGTCAAGAAGAACATCCCGGGCTTTGAGAAATCTTACATCACCAGGGTTACCCCCGAGTTGAGGGTACGAGAGACCAGGCGCATCACGTGTGACTACAAGATAACGGAGGGGGACATTGCCGCGGCCAAGAAGTTCGAGGATGTAATCGGCAAAGACCAGTATCAGGCGGGAGGCCACCACATGAAGATGTCCACCATGCTGGACCCTAACGCCATTTACGCCAAGGACGGAGGGTCAACCGACATTCCATACCGGAGCCTGGTGCCGAAGAACGTTGAGGGCTTGCTGGTGGCCGGCAAGCCAATCTGTACCGACGAGACCACCTATAAAAGGTTCATAGTTTCGACGATGGTGACGGGTCAGGCCGCCGGTGTGACCGCCGCCGTCTGCGCCAAGAAGGGTGTCACACCGCGTCAACTGGAAAGCGATCTCTCAGAAGCTCAGGATATCCTGGTCAAACAGGGGGCCATACTGTTCGGGACCCACTGAGCTCTTTCAGCTGGAAGGTACTGTTACCAAGAAGGGGTTTTAATGGGTAGCGGTAAGCCGTGAACTCATAAAAATAAAAAAGGAGGAAACGAAATGTTATTCATGAAGGTTGTCAACATAGACCCTGAACACAAACTAGAGGCTATCAAGCTGCGGACTGGCGGAGGTATACCGAGCTCAAATGCGAAGTTCGTGGGCGAGTGGAGCGCACTCGACAACAGCAAGGTATTTTTGTTGCTGGACATAGAAGACCCCCATGATCTGGTAAAGCTGCTTGCCCCCTTTCAGCATTTGACCAAGGACGAGCTATATCCGGTGATTGAAACGGAAGAGATGCTGAAGCTTCAGGCCACCTTACTGAAATAGGCTTTAGACAGGATTAAAGGATTAATAAGAGGCTTACCGCCAGCGGCGGGGATGTCTTCCGAACAGGTAGGCTGTACTGGGGTTTAGCCATTTTCGGCCAAGCTTTAAGTAGATTAAGTTCTCTCGCCAGAAGCTCATTTGTTCAATGAGAGCATCAGCGTTTCATTTGCTGAACCCCCAAGACTAGTCGAGACCTAGCATAATCACTAGAATCAACTATATTAAAAACAAGCTCAAAGGTTCTACCTATCGTACAGTACCGCCCACCACAGCCTCAATTTTAGCCACCCACCCCACCATTAGCCCGAAAAAGGGCACCTGCTTTCCCAAAATACCCGCAATATAGCACGGCTTGCCCTTTCGTAATCATTCACCTTACTTCGCCAGTTGTCCCAATGCCAATTTTCTTGACAATATGTAATTGTAACAGTAAAATATTTTTACAATGCCTAACCTACGAATGCAACAAGTAAAGTCCCAGCAGATGCGGCAGGAACAAAGACAGGTTCTCCGAATGGAGCAGGCTAACCTGCTGGAGATGCCTGAGGATGAGTTTCAAAGACTCACTGTCGAGATAGAAGGAAATCCCCTTTTCCAGAGGCTTTACCAAAAGGAAAAGCTAATCCGCCACCAGAGATTTCCCAGAACTGGCATCGCCTCCGGTTTCTACGAACTTAAGGAAGAGATAGTAGCCGGTCAAGGCTCCGCCGATGTTGAGTCCCTTTTGCTAAATAAAGAGCATATAGTTAGTCAAGTACAGAGACTGGGGCTGGAGAAATTCAAACAGTATTTCCTCTTCCCTGAATCAGGGATGACGGCGGAAGAAATCGCCAGGGAATGTGATTTAGCCGTTTCAGAAGTTCAAAAAATTAATAGCCTTATTGATGAGCTCTCTATCCTGAGCGAGTTCTATAACCCTTCCGCTCTCAACTCAGGGGCGCTCCACTATTCCAAAGTCGCCACCGTAGATAAGGACAAACAGGGCTTTATTATCGGCTACTCTTCAGCCTCCCTGGCTCGAGGTCGGTATTCCATCGATTATGGGAGATTCGAGGAGTTAAAAACGGCTGGCGCCTTCACCGAAGCCGAAAGCAAGAAAGCAAAGCAATTATTCAAGAAGCTTGAGCTAATCAATAGCCGTAAGGACACACTAACTCAAATACTGCAAGCTATTATTGACCAGCAGGCACTTTACCTGGAGTCTGGTGACTTGAAGGCTCTTTTGCCCTTCAGCCAGAAGGAGCTAGCCAAAAAGATTGGGCTTGCCCCCAGCTCGATAAGCCGTGCCATCACAGGCAAAAGCATTGGCACGCCGTGGGGCGACGAAATCCCCCTGAAACACTTTTTCCCCAGGCCGAAGCGGTTCAAAAAAGAACTCTTAAAGCAACTCCTTGAGACCGAGGAGGGGCTTCTCTCCGATGAAGCCATCCGGGCCAAGCTGCTGGAGAAATTCGGCGTGGCTATCTCCCGACGCTCGGTGGCCAACCTGAGGAAAGAACTGAAAATACCGGCGGCTCGCAAGAAAGGCAAACCGATGACGGAAGCGAGGAAATAAAATGAGCATAGTCTTCACCGATAGAGAAAAATGTAAGGGGTGCTATGCCTGTGTCCGTAATTGCCCAGCCAAGGCAATACGAGTAAGGGAAGGATTGGCTGAGGTAATAATGGAACGCTGCATCGACTGTGGCACCTGCGTCCAGATCTGCCGAGCCAAGGCAAAGTATGTGGAGAGCGACCTGGGGTCAGTCTGGGAGCTGCTAGCAAACCATCAACCAGTAATTGCTCTTCTTTCCGCCCCATTTCCTGCGGCTTTCCCCGAGGTTCGACCAGGGCAGCTTGTGACCGCCCTGAAAAAACTGGGGTTCAGCGAGGTTATGGAGGATTCCTTTGGCGCTGAGCTTATCTGCCGTGAGTATGCCCACCTTCTGGACAAATATAAAGATAAAACTTTTTTGTCATCTACCTGCCCGGTCATAGTAGCTTACATCGAGAAGTACCACCCCAAGCTAGTTGACAACTTGGTACCCCTTGTTTCGCCTATGATAGCTTCAGGAAGGCTGATTAAAAGCAGGTATAATCCGGAGGCCAAGGTAGTCTTCATCGGCCCCTGTATAGCTAAGAAAGCTGAGAGCAGAGATGATAAGGTGGCGGGGGTGATAGATGCCGTCCTGACCTTCGCTGAGCTGAAGGAGATGTTCGCCGCTAAGAAGATTACCCCTGAACTTGAGGAGGAAGGGCAACTCTCTGGCCCCAAGCCTTACCTAGGTCGTCTGTTCGCTGTGTCTGGGGGCCTGCTCCGAGCAGCGCAGCTCTCAGATGACATCCTGACAAATGAAATTATCAACGCCTGCGGCAAGCAGTATATCCCCAAGATTCTCTCGGAGTTTGCCGAAGGCAATATTCCTGCTAAGCTCATCAGCCTGTGTTTCTGCGAAGGCTGTATCGATGGGCCTGTAATTGACAACGACCTAAGCGTGTTTAAACGAAGGGAAATAATCAGCAACTATGCTATGAGACAGGCAGACCCAGTCCAAACCGAGAAGGACATTGAGGAGTATGCTGGCATTGACCTCAGCCGAAAATTTACCAATCGCTCTGTCATCCTACCTACTCCAAGCGAACAAGATGTTCAAAGAGTTCTGGAGAAAATTGGTAGAGTAGACTCTAGCTACCGCGTGAACTGCGGTGCCTGTGGCTACGTCGGCTGTCGTGAACTGGCTGTTGCTGTCTGTCAAGGACTGGCTGAGGTTGAAATGTGCTGGCCATACGTTCTTGAGAAGCTAAGGACCACCCAAGGAGAGTTAATCCAGGCTGAGAAATTAACCTCTCTGGGCCAGATGGCGGCTTCTATTGCCCACGAGGTCAATAATCCCCTGGCCGGTGTCCTGGTCTATACCCAACTGCTGGCTAAAAAGCTGAACAGCGGCACTTTCACCAAAGAGGTCGCCCTTGAATCCCTGGCTAAAATGGAAACCGGACTTACCCGCAGCACGAGATTAATCCGCAACCTGCTGGATTTTGCTCGACAGTCGCCGCCGGCGTTAAGAGATGTGCAAGTTAATGACGTGATGGACCAGGCTCTTAACCTGGCCGCTTTTTCGGCCGAGCCCAAGGGCATAAAGATAGAGAAAGAGTTAAGCCCCTCCCTGCCCCTGGTTATGGCTGATTTCGACCAGCTTCAACAGGTTAGCATCAACCTCATTATGAATGCCCTTCAGGCCATGCCGGAAGGGGGCACTCTGACCCTGCGCACCTCGGCCGATGACAATCAGCTCAAGATAGAGGTTCAGGACACGGGTCAGGGCATCTCTAAAGAAAATATGCACAAGCTATTTACCCCCTTCTTCACCACCAAGGAGAAGGGGAAGGGGGTGGGCCTGGGTCTGGCGGTAGCCTACGGCATTATCCAGCGCCATAAAGGCCGAATAGAAGTCCAGAGTGAGGAGGGAGAGGGGACCACCTTCACCATCTATCTACCACGGCACCATGAAGAAGCAAGCTAAAGTACTGATCACTGATGATGAAACCATCGTTCGCGAATCGCTACGCGATTGGCTGGGCGATGTTGGCCACCAGGTGCTTACCGCCGAGAATGGCACCCAGGCCCTGGAGATTATCCAGAAAGAGAAGCCGGCAGTCCTTATTACCGACCTGGTGATGCCGGGAATGGACGGTATTGAATTAATGAAAAAGGCCAGGGAGCTAGCCCCCGGCATTGAGGTAATTATCATCACCGCCTATGGCAGCATTCCCACGGCTATTAATGCCATCAGGGAAGGCGCTTATGACTACATCGAGAAGCCCTTCTGCCCGGAACGGGCCGAGCTATTGATTGATAAGCTGATGGAGCATCAATGGCTACTGGAGGAGAACATCGCCCTGCAGCAGAAGCTGGAGGAGCGCTACCGGTTCGAGAACATCATCGCCAAAAGCCCCAGGATGCAGCAGGTGATTGAGGTAATCAAGGTGGTAGCCAAGAGCAGCGCTACCGTACTTATTACCGGCGAGACCGGCACCGGCAAGGAACTGGTGGCACGGGCCATCCACTCCCAGAGCCACCGCCGTGACAGGCCCTTTGTTGCCGTCAGTTGCGCTGCCCTGCCCGAGAGCCTGCTGGAAAGCGAGCTCTTCGGACACGAGAAAGGCTCTTTTACCGGGGCTTACGCCCAGAAGAAGGGGAAGTTTGAAGTGGCTAACCGCGGCACCCTGTTCCTGGATGAGATTGGCGAGATGAGCGCCAATGTCCAGGTCCACCTGCTCCGGGTACTGGAGGAGAAAGAATTCAGCCGGGTTGGCGGTAACGAGCCGATTAAGGTTGACGTGCGGGTTATTTCCGCCACCAATAGAGATATGAAAGAGGCAATAGCCAAGGGGCAGTTTCGGGAAGACCTCTACTACCGGCTGAATGTGGTTAACATTGAACTGCCTCCCTTGAGAGAAAGGACCGAGGATATTCCCCTGCTGGCCGAGCATTTTTTGAAAGGATTTGCCCTGGAGAACCGGAAAGAGATAACCGGTTTTTCCCCCCAAGCCACCGATTTTCTGTTGAGACACGAGTGGCCGGGTAACGTCCGGGAGTTAGAAAACGCCATTG
>Ga0315553_10001810_pt1 | contig 17506 bp, 12 predicted proteins | sample SalMarSW160140MG_FD_203099 | JGI IMG/M metagenome (GOLD analysis project Ga0315553, IMG submission 203099) | Salt marsh sediment microbial communities from the Plum Island Ecosystem LTER, Massachusetts, United States - Salt Marsh Sediment SW1601-40 ... | reverse complement strand
AAGGCCCAGCGGCCCTGCTCCACGCAGCTCACCGGGATGTCGAAGCTGGATTTGGCCGCCGCCAGGATCGAGGTGTTCAGGGTCCGGTTCTGTTTGGCCCCGACCAGGGCTTCCCCGTCCATCAGGAACACCAGCTGCTCGGTTTCGTTGATCAGATGCAGCTCCGGGACACTGGCCTGTCCCCGCTCCGTGACCCGCAGCTTCCCCGTAGCCAGGGCTTCCTCCAGGAGCAGATAGGAGAGGGCTTTCGAGTGGCCGTCGGTCACGGGAAACAGGGTCAGATTCTCGTGGGTGATCGGCCGGCCAACATTGAGGGACCTGAGATAACTCTTGAGGGTTTGAATCGCTTCCATACTTTTATTATAGTGAATTCCGTGCCGATGCAAGGAAATTGGAAGTAAACAGCGTCAGCGGAAGACCGAAACCGTCCGGCCGAAGACCAATACAGTTCGCCGGGCGATAGCCCGGTCGCTCCCGGTCAATTTTCTTGACAGGCGGATCATCCATGCTACAATTGAGCCATCAGTCCCTCCTGGAGATATAGATGACCTCTCAGCAGCGTGTGTTGGCCGCACTTGCCCATCAACAGCCCAACCGGGTACCCATCGACTTGTCCGGTCACCGCTCCTCCGGGATCAGCGCCGTCCTGTATCCGCGCCTGCGCGCCGCCCTCGGACTGCCTCCGGCGCCCGTTCGGGTGTACGACCCGATCCAGCAGCTGGCTATCGTGGACGGGGACGTTCTGGCGCGCTTCGGGATCGACACGGTGGAGCTGGGACGAGCCTTCGCCCGGGAGGAGCGCTGGTGGGCGGACTGGACCCTCCCGGACGGCAGCCCCTGCAAGATGCCGGTCTGGGCTCTGCCGGAGCGGGAGGAAGGCCGCTGGGTGCTTCGGTCGGCCCGCGGGCGGGTTCTGGGTCAAATGCCGGACGGAGCCCTGTACTTCGAGCAGGTCTTCTTCCCCCTTTTCGAGGAGCCGGGCATGAGTCTCCAGGAAGCCCTGGAAGAGTGCATGTGGACGGGAATTGCCTCTCCGCCGGGCCCGGAGGTTGCCGGTCCGCACGGAGGGGAGCTCCTGGAGCGGGGCGCCAGCCGCCTGCGGGCAGGCACCGAAAGGGCGATCATCGGCCTGTTCGGCGGGAACCTGATAGAGATCGGAGAGTTCCTGTATCGGATGGACAACTTCCTCAGCATGCTGGCCGCCGAGCCCCGGAAGGCGCACCGTTTCCTGGATGCCCTGACGGAGCATCACCTGGCCGCGCTGGAGAGTTTCATGGGCAGCGTCGGAGCGCACGTTGACGTCGTTCTCTTCGGAGACGATCTGGGCATGCAGACAGGCCCGCTCATCTCACCGAAGATGTACCGGGAGTTTTTCAAGCCTCGCCACGGTCTGCTCTGGAAGCGGACCAAGGAGCTGGCGCCGGTCAAGGTCATGCTCCACTGCTGCGGCGGCATCCGGCCGCTGATCCCCGATCTGATAGAAGCGGGGCTGGACGCGGTCAATCCGGTCCAGACCAGCTGCGACGGAATGGATCCGGCGGAGCTCAAGCGGGAGTTCGGCAAGGACATCGTGTTCTGGGGAGGGGGCTGCGACACACAGGAGGTGCTGCCCTCCGGCAGCCCCGAAGAGGTGCGCCGCCACGTTCGCGAGAGGGTCCGGATCCTGGGCCCCGGCGGGGGCTTCGTTTTTCAACAGGTGCACAATATCCTGGCGAACGTTCCGGCCGAAAACGTTGTGGCCATGCTGGAAGCCGCCTCTGAACCGGTGGAACTGTGAGGATCCGAGTGCTCGCGGACATTGGTGCCATGGCGGGCAGTAACGTCGCAGGCGGGGAATCGTGGAGATAGGGGCGCCTTGAATGCGCCCTGCGGATAAAAATCAACTGAGGAGGTTTGTATGATGAGTTCAAGGAGACTGCTTACCGCTGTTCTGGCCTGCTCGCTCCTTCTCGCCGGGACGGGGATTGTCGCCGCCGGCGGCGGAGAAGAGGCGGCTGCCCCAGAGCTGGTGATGATGCACGACAAAGGAGGCAACCCTAACTATCAGCCGTTCTACGAGGCTATGGGAGAGAAGGTCAAGGAGAAGATCGGGTTCGGCTTCACGCCGACGCCGTATCCGACCACGGACGTATTCATCTCCCAGGTGCGGGCCGCCCTGCCCACCAAGCAGGCCCCGGATCTGTTCACCTGGTGGTCCACCTACCGGATGAAGGACCTGATCGATCAGGGGCTGGTGGCGGAGACCACCGACCTCTGGGACAATCACAAGGACGAGTACGCCCAGGGTCTTCGGGACGCGTTCACCTTCGGAGGTAAGGTCTACGGCTTCTGCTACGTGGTGGAGTACTGGGGCGTCTGGTACAACAAGGAGGTCTTCGCCAAGTACAACCTGTCCGTGCCCAAGACCTGGGCCGAGTTCCTCAAGGTCTGCGATACCCTGAAGAAAAACGGCGTAGCCCCCATACAGCAGACCGTGCAGGCGCGCTGGCCCACCTTCATCACCTTTGAGGAGATGGTGGCCCGGGAAAGCCCCGACCTGTACGTGGACCTCTGCGAGGGCCGGGCCAAGTACAGCGATCCCCGGGTCAAGAAGGCCTTCGGGGTCTGGGCGGACCTGATCGCCAAAGGCTACTTCACCGATCCCTCTACGGATCTGTTTTCCGACGCCCCCAGGCTGTTCAATCAAGGCGAGCTCGCCATGGTGCCCTGCGGCTCCTGGTACATGACGGTTCTGACTTCCAACGGTGTGCCGGAGGACAAGATCGGCATCTTCGTCATGCCCCCGCACAACCCGGCGGCGGGAAAAGTGGCCATCCTGGAGGCCAGTCCCATCCTGATTGCCGAGAACGCACCCAACCTGGAGGCTGCAAAGAAGGTGGCCGACTACTGGATGGGACCGGAGGGCAATGCCTTTTACGCCGAGCTGGTGGGTCAGTACCCTGCGAACTCGAAATCGGACACCAGCTACCTGGCTAAGGTAAGGGTGGACTTCCGCAAGACCCTGGTAGATGAGAACTACCGGATCCTGAACCGTTTCTGGGAGGCCACTCCGACTCCGATCTGCGAGCAGGCGGTGGACAAGTTCGCCGAGTTCATCCTGAACCCCGCCTCCGTGGACAAGGTGCTGGCGGACCTGGACAAGATCGCCGACGAGTACTGGTCGAAGAACCGGTAGAGGCGATCCGCTACATTAACTAACGGCATTCCGGGGCCTTGCCCCTTGCGGCAAGGTCGTCGGCGACAAGGTCCCCGGGATGCTATTTTTTCTCGAACGGGGGAACAAGCGCTTGAAGAAAGGCGAGGTGGCTGTAAGCTATCTGTTCGTACTGCCCGCTCTGGTGCTCGTGGTCGTGCTGTTGCTGGTGCCGATGGCGCAGAACATCTACTACAGCTTCTTCGAGTGGGACGGTCTGAGCAAGCCTCTGTTCAACGGCCTGTCCAACTATACACGCCTGGTGGTGGATCGGGACTTCCTGATCTCGCTGCGCAACACTCTGATCTGGGTCGGGTTCACACTGGTCTTTCCGGTGATGGGCGGACTGCTGGTGGCTGTGTTCGTGGACGGAGTGGTCGGCGAGCGCTTCTTCAAGTCGATCTTCTTCATCCCCCTGACCATTTCCTTCGTGGCCACCGGGATCATCTGGACCTACATGTTCTCAAAGGAGCTGGGGGTGCTCAACAACCTGTTCGAGCTGATCGGCCTGCCGCTGAAACCCTCGTGGCTCACCGGTGTCCCCTTGAACACCTTCTCCATGCTCATCGCCTGGACCTGGCAGCAGCTGGGCACCAACATGGTGCTGTTTCTCATGGGGCTGTCCACCATCCCGGTGGAGCCGATCGAGGCCTCGATCATCGATGGGGCCAGCAACTTCCAGACCTTCGTACACATCAAGTTGCCGATGCTGCGGCCCATCACGACGGTGGTCATCACCATGGCCATGGTCAATTCCTTCAAGGCCTTCGACATCATCTACGTGATGACCCGGGGCGGCCCGTACCATTCCTCCGAAACCCTGGCGGTCACGATGTTCCGGGAGACCTTTACGTTTTTCCATTTGGGCTATGGAGCGGCCATCGCCGTAGTGCTGTCGATCATCGTCATCGGCGTGTCTGCGCTGTACATCCGGCGGATGGCCAACAAGGATCTGCTTTACTACTAGGAGTGTAACAGGAGGATGAGAATGTGAGAGGCGGAGCGCGGGCACGGAAGATTCCCACCTATGTAATCCTGATCGTTCTGGTGCTGCTGTGGGTGCTGCCCGTCTGGACCACGTTCCTGGTCTCATTCAAGAGCTCCCAGGACTTCGTGTCCCAGAAGTTCTACCAGCTGCCCACCAAGGTCTCGTTCGTGGACAACCTCAAGAACGTTCTCAAGATCTACCGGCTCCACGAACATTTCCTCAACTCCGTGCTGTATGCGGTTGCCGGTGCGGCCATCGCCATCGCGGTATCCTCCCTGGCAGGCTTCAGCCTGGTGCGCCTCAAACCGCCGTTGTTCTTCCTGCTGTTCCTGATCATCTACTCCGGCACGCTGTTTCCCTTCCAGATGTACCTGATCCCGGTGTACCGCCTGTACAACGTGCTGGGGCTGTACAACACCCGCGTGGGGTTGATCCTGATCTACGGGGCCATCTGTACGCCCTTCGCCCTGTTCGTGTACAGGGGGTTCTACACCACCATCCCCAAGGAGATCGAGGATGCCGCCAAGATCGACGGCTGCGGACCGGTGCGGACCTTTTTCTCTATCTTCCTGCCCCAATCGTTGCCGCCCACGGCGGTGGTGGCCCTGTTCCAGATGACCTGGATCTGGAACGACCTTCTGTTCGGGATGGTGCTGTCCCGGACTCAGAACATCCGCCCGATCATGGTGGCGTTGGCCACCATGTCCGGCTACGGCGGCGGGAACATCCCCTACATCATGACCGCCGTGATCATGACGGCGATCCCCACCATCCTGCTGTTCGTGCTGCTGCAGAAGTACTTCATCAAAGGGATGACCCTGTCGGTGGCCGGCGGCTGAGCGAAGCCCCTGGACGCGGGCCGGGAGCTGAGCAAAGCCCCTGAGGGTGGCCCCTGAGGGCGCTCCTCGCCCCCTACCGATAACGGCCCAGCTCTCGGAAAGCTCGGATGCAGGCCCGGTAGTTTTCCCCACTCATGCCGATGGAGCTGTACTCCTCCACGTAGCCGATCAGGCCCCCGTTGTGGCTGCCCAGACGCTCCACCAGGACTCGCACATCGGCGTAGATCTCCTCCGTCGTCCCTGAGATCGCGGTGGTCTGGTAGCTCACCGGGCAGACGAAGCACACCCGGCCGCCGAAGCTGCTGCCGAGCTCCAGGATGTCGTACAGATTCGGCTGGCTCAGGTTCAGCATATCCACGCCAATTTCGATCAGCTCGGGAACCAGTTCCCGGATGTAACCGCAGCTGTGAAAGTACACATCCAAACCCAGCTGGTGAGCCAGGGCGAACTGGCGGCGGTAGCGTTCCCGGAAATGCCTGCGCCACAGCGCCGGGGCCAGGATCAGGTTTCCCTGGGTGCCCCAGTCGTCGTAGAAGGCCACGCCGTGGAAACCCCGGGCCGGAAGGCGGCGGATGACCTCCTCCTCGAAGCCGAAGACCCTGTCGGCCAGCAGCGACACCTCCGGACGCTCCTCGGCCAGATCCACGAGCAGCTCGGCGAAGCCTCGCAGGAAGCTCATCACGGTGAAGCCGGTCAGCACCAGGCTGGCCAGGTAGTAGCGCTCGCCGTACTCATCCATGACCCCGGTGACGTGGGCGAAGCGCCGAGGATCAGCAGGGTCCGGAACTTCCAGGCTGGCCAGCCGCCCCCAGGCAGGCAGCAATGGCTTCAGGGGTTGGCCCATGGTTCGGTCCAGCTTCTCCCAGGCGAAGCCCCACTCGGATTGGTCTTCAGAGGTCCCCATAAAATGTCGGACCACGTCGACGACCACGATATCGGACTGCTCCTTGTCCTGGTTGAAGAACAGGAGGGGCACGTAGTCGGGCCCTTGGCGGTGTATCGCCCGCCGTACCTGCTCACAGCGGCCGGCACAGTCCCGGCTGCGGGCGCTCATACCTCCGGCCCCTCCCGGCCGCCCGCACCGCTGCCCTCTTCGCGCCCGGCGCTGCCCGGGGGGCCGCTACCGTCTGCTCCCCCTGGGGGGCCGGCGCCGCCTTCCCTATCGACGGCGCGCGCCGCACGTGCTGCGCGGCGCAGGTCTGCCGCGCGATCGAAGATTTCCTGCCTGGAGATGCCGGCCACGTCGTACATGGCGAAGATATTCCTCTCCGGGGTCTCTGGAGGGATCGTGTGGGAGGCAGCCAGGATGTAGCCGCCTCCGCCCTCGGTCATGGTCCGGATCAGCTTTGTGATCGCCTTCCGGACCTGCGCCTCAGAGCCGAAGGGCAGCAGCTCCTGCGTATCCACTCCCCCCATAAAGGAAAGCTGCCGGCCGAACTCCCGTTTGAGCTCAGCCGGCTCCATGCCCGGACATCCGGCCTGGACCGGATTGAGCACATCCAGGCCGATCTCGACCAGATCGGGGATGATCGGAAGCAGAGCCCCGCAGCAGTGGAAGGCCACCCAGAGCCCGGCCCGCTTGCCGACCGCGAAGATATCGGCCAGCAGTGGCTTGATCAGCTCGCGCCAGGCCTCAGGGCTCAGGATCATGCCGTTCTGACCCGCCACGTCGTCGCCGGTCCACAGCCAGTCCAGGGGCAGCTCCCGGCAGGCCCGCTCGGCCAGCAGCAGGGCAAACCCTGCGCAGCGTTCCAGCATGGCCCTGGCCAGCTGCGGCCGGGCGGCGATATCGATCAGCGTCTCCTCCAGGCCCCGCAGCCGCCAGTACATCTCGAAGGCGCAGGGGGAGACATCGCAGCCCAGGAAGTACTCACCCCCGCGCTGAATCAAGGGCTTCATGCGCCCAAGGAGGAAATCGATCTTGTCGGTTGGGAAGCGGTAGCTGAGCATGGCGCGCTCGGAGGCTGCGGCCAGCGGGAACTCCGTCGGTTGATTGAAGGCACCCAGTTTCTCCCAGCGGATTCCCCAGAAGTCCCTGTGCCCCTCCCCGTCATGCTCGTGAACGATCCCTTCCATGGCGTAGTTGTTGTTGACCCAGGTTTGCAGCACGTCATTGCCCATGGCTTCTCCGACCTGCTCGGCGGGTACCTCGAGGAGCTCGGCCAGCTGTCGGGTAGTGTCCGGGTGAAACCACATGAACACGGGCACCCGATCCGCCGGTTTGCGTCGCAGAGCGGCGTGAACCCGCTGTTTCGGGGTTTCCATGGCCGGTACTGTACCACCGATCGACTCGCTTCGCAATCGAGGTGTTCGCCCCGGAACATGCAGCCCGCAAACGGCGCTCCCGTTTCCTTTACGAATGGGAAAAAACGCCGTAGAGTTGGAGACGGAGGGCAAGCCAGGATGACCAATAGAGAACGCGTGCAGACTGCACTGAACCGTCGGGAGCCGGATCGGGTGCCGATGTTCGAGCTCACCGTTGCCAACCCGGTTCTCCAGAGCGTGCTGGGCAGGCGGATCGAGGGCTTCGGGACGGGGGAGGCCAAGGCCGCCGGCATCCGGGCGGGCATGCAGGGGGCGGAAGCCCGCCGGGCTCTGATCAAGCGGAACGTGGAAGGCATGATGGAGTTCTTCGAGAAGGTCGGCTACGAGATGTTCTGGTTCAGGCCGCACGATTTTCTCGTGACTTTCGCCATGGGTCTGCCCGACGACATCACCGCCAACTCGATTTTCGACGTGTCTATAACCGAGACCGAAACCGACACCTTCCGCATCGAGAGCCTCGAGCACGGCTTCTGGTCCATAGAGAAGTACGAGCCGGAAAGCGACACCTGCGTGACCGTCACCGACTCCATCTCCCAGGGGGGGATCGCCGAGCTGCGCCGCTACGTGGACTACCTGGAGGGGACTGCGGATGTGCCTCTGCATGAGAGCCTTCAGGATGGAGTGGGGGCGATCCGGCTGGCGGTCCAGCGGCAGAAGGCCAGGGGAGAAGAGGGAATGTTCGTGCTCGGAGCGGCGGACATCGCCTTCCCTACCTTCATCCCGTACCTCCCCCTGTTCCTGGAGACCATGATCGACGACCCGAAGCTTATCGCGCGCTACATGGCCGCCACGACCGAGGGGATGATGACGATCCTTCGCGCCCAGCTCGAACTGGGCGTGAACGGCATTCTCGGTGCGGAGGACTGGTGCTTCGGCGGAGGCCCGCTCGTCTCTCCCGAGATGTTCCGCCGCTTCATGGCCCCGCACCTGAAGCGGATCGTCGATGAGTGCCACCGCTGCGGCGTACCCTACCTGAAGCACCTGGACGGGAACACCATGGTGCTGCTCGACATCCTGGTTGACGAGGTGGGCATCGACGGCCTGCACAGCATCGAGCCTCCTGCGGGGATGGACATCGGCTGGGTCAAGAAAACCTACGGCGACCGGATCGCGGTTCTCGGGAACATCGACTGCGCCCACCTGCTGACCTTCGGCACCCCGGAGCAGGTGGTCGGGGCGGTCAAGGAGATCCTCCGGACGGCTTCCCCCGGAGGAGGGCACGTCTTTTCTTCGAGCAACAGCATTCACAGCGGGGTGAGCCCCGAGACCTTCTGGACGATGGTCAACGCCGTGCGGGAGTACGGCACGTATCCGATTTCCATCCCGGGCTGAGGGTGTGCCGGGTATGCCGGAGGAGGGACAGGCCATGGCTTCGACGGACCACGACGTCCTGGAGGGATTTGTAAAAGCGGTGCGGCGGGAGCGGCCTGACCGGGTGCCAGTGGCATTCTGCATCAGCTCGCAGTACATCTGCCGGCGCTTCGGTGTGGCGGTTAAGGACTACCTGTACGATCCGGCGACCAAGCTGCGGGTGCAGTGCGCCTTCCAGGACGCCTACCCGCAGGCGATGATCGTTCCGGGAATCTACCCGGATTTCGGCTGCGGCGTGGTGGAGCCTTCCGCCTTCGGCTGCAGGCTGGTACAGCGCGAAGACAACCCCCTGACCCCCGAGCCGGTCTGTCCGCAGGCCCTGCACGCCCAGTCAGGGGAGGGGGGGATAGAGGCGGCGCTGAAGCTGGATGTACCCGATATCCGCAAGGACGGTCTGATGCCCCAGGTGCTGGAGCACTACCGCTACTTCTGGAAGCACCTGGACCGTAGGTACATCGACCGCTACGGCTACCTGGAGGGTTTCGCCTTCGCCATGGGCCCGGTGGAGACCGCCGCCCTGGTCGCTGGCTACGAGAACTTCCTGATGGGCCTGGTCGACCACCCTGAAGCAGTCCACCGGCTTCTCGGCAGGGCGACGGAGCTAACCGTAGCCTGGCTGAGAACCCAGGAGAAGATCAACGGGACTCTTCAGCGGATCTACCTGCTCGATCACACCCCTGCCAGAGTGGGTCCCGCTCACTTCGAAGAGTTCGTGTTCCCCTATCTCGCCCGGGTGTGCCGGGAGTTCTCTACGGCCATCAAGATCTACCACATCTGCGATCACGGCATCGCTCATGTGCTGCCGCGTCTGCCCGACATGGGGATCGACGTGCTGTACTTCGGCGCCGATATCGCCGAGGTCAAGCAGCAGGTGGGGAGCAGGGTCTGTCTGATGGGAAACCTCAGTCCGATCGGGCATTTCCTCCAGGGCAGCCCCGAGGGTGTGGCGGCGGAAGCAGGACGCTGCATCGAGATCGCCGCAGAGGAGGAGGGGGGCTACCTGCTGGCCCCCAGCGGGGCTTTCATCCCCGGTACGCCGGATGAGAACATCCGGGCCGCGTTCAAGGCGGTGGAGTAGGGGTGGAGCAGGGACCGCAGCAGCGGATTCCTGCAGATTTCATCAGGAACACCATCCTTTTATCAAAGCGAATTCCGTGCCGACTCAAGGGAAATGGAACGCTTTTGAGTGATTTCTTGAATTGGCACAGACACTGCACTATACTAGAATCGTGAACCCCGTGGAGGTGAAGTCTCGCGTCACGGGAAGTAGAACTATCTTCTCTCTGTTTGGCAGCATCCAACCTCTGTCGAGGGTCTGACTCAGGAATATGGTATTGAGCCTCCGGAGGAAATTCAGATGAACAGTCGCATTCTAAGATATTTGTTGTGTCTGGCCATCCTGGTCCTGGCCATGGGCTGCACGACGAGCGCCGTTCCCACGGGGGGTGAGGAGCTTCCGATTCTGAGTGCCATGGAGATCTATGAACGTATCAGCCCTTCCCTGGCTTTTATCAACACGCCCAGAGGTTCCGGAAGCGGTGCGTTGATCGAGAACAACTATATCGTAACGAACGCCCATGTTGTCGGGCCGTATACGAACGTCGGCGTGACTTTCCCGGACGGATCCGAACTGAAAGAGGTTCCTGTTGCCTTCATTGACTATATGGGAGATCTCGCGTTGCTCGGTCCTGTTTCCGTTGACCTCCCGACGCTGGAGTTCGCAACCCGGGAGGATATAGAAGTTGGCAGCGATGTCTACCTCATTGGCTATCCTCTGGAAAGTGAATCATCGCCGGTGCCCACGATCACGAGAGGAATACTGTCACGTATACGCGAATGGTCTATGATTCAGTTGACGTTATTCCAAACAGACGCTGCGATCGCCGGGGGACAGAGCGGGGGCGTTCTGTCCACAGACCGCGGTGAAGTGATCGGGATCTCGAGCCTGGCTGTGCAAGGCGCGACGTTTGCCCTGGCCGCCTCTTCCTTCGACGTGCTCGAAAGACTGGAGCAGATGATGACGGGCGTCGATATTGCCGGGTTGGGCAGCCGGGGCGATCTCTCGGAGAAGGACGGCAAAAACACCCAGAAGTTTACAATCGAGAACAAATGGGATCGTCGCGTTTTCCGGGTCGAGCCCGATGCAGGCACCCCGATCAATTTGACAGCCGAGAGCGAGCAGGACATTGCGATGTACGTGATGGATGAGTTTGGCAATATGGTCCGTTCGGTGGATGAGTTTCAAGACGGCAGGGCGGAGAGCCTGCAGGTGAGTGCGAAATCCCATCCGCATTTCGTCGTAGTCAATTCCAGGGCAAGGGAAAGCGGCGGCGTTGTGCTGGAAAGCAATCAGCCTCTGTTTGCCGTTCCAGACCCCGATGATGGCCGGACACTGGAATTGAACCAGTCATTCCCGGCAAACCTGGATTTTGTTTTCGATTCTGATTGGTTCCGTATCTATCTGGACAAAGGGCAGAAGATCACCGTTGCGGTCGAATCGTTGATGATAGATCCGCTTGTCTATATCGATCAAATCGAGGTTGAAACACCCGTTTCCGACAACGACAGCGGTGGAGGTATCCTGGGGACAAACTCTCTTCTCACCTTCGAGGCAACAGAAGCCGGAGAGCATCTTTTGATCGTGACAGGTTCACGCCGGTATTCGACGGGAGGCTACATTATCGATATCCGGGAAGCATCGCCAGGAGTTGTTGCGCAGACCTTCTCGCAGGAGGATCCGGATTCACTTGAATCCGCCGATGTTCCTGAGTCCGGGGAGCGGGAAAAGATACGCGACCCGGAGTCCGAGAAAGAATGGAGCAAGTATTTCGGCTATGTCCCGGACGGTTGGACCGCAGACACCCAGTATTTCGCAGAGACCTCGGGTTTTGGGCGGCCTCTGCAGTTCGGCGGAGGTATCTGGACGGGACTCGGATATGATCCCAACATCGTCGTAGCTCGTTTTCCGATGCCCAAGTATGTCGTACAAACGCAGATTGTCGACCAGATGATCGACCAGATGATCAACCAGATGCCGAGCGATTTCTCCGGAGTCACGGTCCTATCGCGAAAAGCGGTGACGATTGATTCCACCTCTGGGGAAAGGCTTGAGATACTTGCACAGAGTCGGTTTGGGTCCTTGAGGATCATTCAGTGTTGTCTTTTCCGCGACCATGAGATGTGGCTGATCCAATGTGCTACAAGCAAAACAGACGAAGACACCGAATTGTTGCGGAAAATCATCACTTCGTTCCATTATCCGGAAAACTACACGTCGGAGGATCCGTCACTCGAAACGTCAATGGTAGCATTTGGATTTTACTCGCGTATCATCGCCCTGTGGGAATCGGGGGAGAGGCAGAAAGCCCGGGAGCAGCTGGACCTGTTTACCCAATTTGCCGATTCCCTGGAGGAGACAGATCCCAGCTATGGAAAAGTCATCGCTACTATTGGGGACCTCAACAGCGAGTTTAAGAACTACGAGGAGGCGATCGAGTATCTCAGTCTAGCGGTCTCTATCTTCTCGGCGAACGACCAGGACAGCGAGCTGGGATCAGCCCTGAACAGTCTTGCCTGGGCATACTATTTGACGGGGAATTATGCCGAGGGCGAGGCGCATAGCCGTCGAGCGGTCTCCGTCGACAGAGATATCAAGGGTCCGGAAAATCCTTCCACCATTGCAGCCACGCATACACTGGCGATGTTGCTGGTGGGATTGGGGCAGTACCAGGAGGCCGAGAGACTTTTACGTTTCGTCATTGCCCAGGAGGAGGGCAGTGACAAGGAGGATCAATCAACACTTGCCGGATACCTCACTGACCTGTTGACGCTGCTGAACCGTGTCGGGAAAGAGGCTGAAGCGCGGGAGATCGAGGATCGCCTATCGAACTTCCAGGTGACGCCCCCGGATTGGGCGAGTGTGGGGGGTGTGCTTCCCGCGGAGAAGCGTTGAGCCCCGGTGTGCCCGATGAGAACATCCGGGGGCAAGAGGCTCAGATCCGGGCAAGAGGCCCGGACCCGGGTCTGATCCGTCAATCCAGATAGGATATCCGCTTGCTCTTCTCTTCGAGCAGGCCATCTCGAAACAGGTTCTCGATCAGCTTGTTCACTTCTGCAGCCTTGATGTTCTTCTGAAACGTGGTCTCGATGAACGACGTGAGGGTCTTTCTGCTCTTCGGTCTCCTGGTCCTCTGCTGCTTCATCAGGATCTCTTTGACTTTCCTGTATTTGGTCTCCAACTCCTTGCCCAGTCCGATCTTCTCGAACACGTCGGCGAAAGACACGACCCGCCTGACCTTCTGCCCGAGCCCCTTCGCATGGGCGATCAGCGGATCGAAGCCCGCGTCCTTGGACACGATGCAGTGTTCGGTATCCGGTTGCGCCCTTTGGAGGGCCAGATAGTAGGCTATGTGAAAGTCCAGAGCATTTTTCCCGGAGCCGGTGATTTGAACCCACTCTACGTTCTTTCCCAGTGGCTGGATGGCCCTGACGATGTTTGTTGACAGCCTCTTCTGGCTCTGTCCGATGAATAGCAGGATCCTCGTATCGCTGGTTTCCCGGATCTCGACGTTGGGCACGTTCTCGAAATCGACATAGATGATTTTTTGCATTTTTTAACCTCTCCCTTGCCGCCGGGTTTTCCCCTGTCTCCCCCAGGAAACCGGGGCGGCTCGCCTTCCTGCATTTATTCTAGAAGGTGCATTGATTCTATCAGGTTTTCCATCGAGCAAACACCGTGGCGTACACGATCCTCTGTCCCCGCGGCAGCCGCTTCGTGTGAACTGTCCCTGGGGGGAAAGAGCCGGCAGGTCTGGCGCCCGATGAAACGGCCGGAGATCGATGTCAGGCGTACTCGTAGAAGGTTTCGATCATGGCCATGAAGTTTTCAACCGGGACGTCGAGCTGAATGCTGTGGACCGGTGTGAAGATGAAACCACCCCCCGGGGCCAGCTCTTCGATTCTTCTGCGCACCTCTTCGCGCACCTCAGCCGGTGTGCCGTAGGGCAGGGTGGCTTGAGAATCCACGCCGCCGCCGTGAAATACGATGCTGTCGCCGAACTCCTTTTTCAATTCAGCCGTGTCCATACCGGCGGCGCTGACCTGCACCGGGTTCAGAACCTCCACACCGGATTCGATCAGGTCCGGTAGGATCTCACGGATAGCTCCGCAGCAGTGAAGCTCCACGGCGGCGCGGCCTCCAGAGCAGTCTTTGATCATTTCGAACAGCCGGGTGTGTCGAGGCTTCACCAGCCGTCGGTACATCTGCGGGCTGATCAAAAGTCCCGATTGGGAGCCCAGATCATCGGATTCGCTGATGATGAAGAACTCGACACCGACCGATCGCAGCGCACCGATAGCGGCGCGGTAGTACTCGAACTTATGCTCCAGCACCCTGTCCATGATCGCCTCGGACAGGGTAGGGTTCCCGGCCAGGTCCATCATGGCTTTCTCATAGCCGCAGAGAACCGAGCACATCTCGAAGATCCCAGGGCTAGTGCGTCCCAGCACGACTGCCCGCCGATGATCGTCCCCTATTTTCCGCGCCTGTTCCGCCATGTGGGAGAGCATCGCCGGGTCGTCCCCCGGCGGCCAGTCAAAGCTTTCGAGGTCCTTCGGGCTTTCGGCCTCTGCCAGCGGAAAGCGGCTGAGATCGAAGTAGGCGCCGTCTTTCGGCATGTACCACCCGCACCCCCACATGTCGGTATAGCGGGCACCGCCGTTTCCATCCTGCTTTGTTTCGGTTTCCCGGACGAAGGTTTCAGGGTCGATGCTTTCCAGATCGACCCCGAGGACTGAACGGAAATCCTCCTCCACCCGAGGCAGCTGGAGGTAGCGGACCTGAAGTGCCGGCTTGCTCGGGGGCAGTCCCAAGCGGGCTCTGTAGCGGTGGTAAGCCTGCAGGTGTATACCGGTGACCCTGGTTCCGCCGATGTCCAGCGGGATCCGATCCGACTCCTGGTGGCGCAGCGCCTGCTCCACGCGGCGGCTGCCGTTCCAGCCGGGCTCACCGTTACGTTTTGCAGGCAGGTCGATGATCCTGCGATTGGGCTCGAAGCTCATTTTCGAGTCAGAGACTCGCCGATACTCCCCGGTTTGTCAAGGTGATAATTGGAGCTGCCTGTAGGTGAAAAAGACATGGTACCCCCGCCCTGCGCCGCAGCCGCTTCACGCGAACTGTCTTTGAGGGGAAAGAACCGGCAGGTCGGGCGGCCCATCGAAGCTGTCGAACCCGTACGGGCAATCCGTCCACTGGAGAGGATGCGGATTTTGGAGTACCGTTTTTACTGAAAGAGGAGGTGATCCGTTGGCGCCGGCGCCCCGCTACCTGACCAAATCCCGCTTCGTCATGGCCCTCGAGTGCCCGACCAAGCTGTTCTACACCGGCAAGGGGGAGTACGCGGACCACAAGAAGGACGACCCGTTTCTATCCGCCCTGGCCGAAGGGGGTTTCCAGGTCGGGGAGCTGGCCAAGCTGTACTTCCCCGGCGGCCATGAGATCGAGACCCTGGCCCACGAAGAGGCTCTGCGCCAAACTCAGGAACTGCTCCAGCAGGAGTCGGTGATTCTCTATGAGGCTGCGATCCGCCACCGCAATCTGTTCCTCCGGGCCGACATCCTGATCAAGGACGGCGGCTGTTTCGAGCTGATCGAAGTCAAATCCAAGTCCTTCGATGGCATCAGCGCGGAGGACATGCTCAAAGACAACGGCACGATCCCTGCGAAGTGGCAACCCTACCTCTACGACGTGGCCTTCCAGAAGCACGTGCTGTCGCTGGCCTTCCCGGAAATGCAGATCCGTTCCTACCTGCTCCTGGCCGACAAGAACGCCAGAGCCACGGTGGACGGGCTCAATCAGCGTTTCCTCATCTACAGGGAGAAGGGACGCTCCCGGGTCCGGGTGCGGGAGGGAACCACCCCGGAGACGCTGGGCCGGCCGATCCTGATCCGGGTTCCGGTGGACCGGGTCCTGCAGCTGATCTATGCCGGCCGGGACGGTTCGAACCGGGATCTGCCATTTGGCCGGTGGGTAGAGTTCCTGTCCGAGCACTACGAGCAGGACAGGAAGATCCCGTCCGAGTTGGGGGCGAAGAAATGCAAAGGCTGCGAGTTCCGCTGTACCGTGGAGGAGGAACGGATCGGGCTGAAAAGCGGCTTCAAGGAGTGCTGGCGGGAGCAGGCCGGGCTGGAGGAGCCGGATTTTGCCGAGCCCCTGGTGATCGATCTCTGGAAGTCGAACAGAAGAGACAGTTACCTGAGCCAGGGGGTCTATTTTCTCCGGGATATCGAACCGGAGTCGCTGCAGCCCAGGAGTCGCGGAGGCGCCGGCAGGGCCGAGGCCAAGCCGGGGCTCTCCAGGAGCGAGCGCCGGCGTCTGCAGGTAGAGAAAGCCCGCAGCGACGACCCGAGCCCCTACTTCGATGCGGAGGGGCTGAAGGCCGAGATGGACCGCTGGGTCTATCCCCTCCACTTCATCGATTTCGAGACCACCCAGGTGGCTATTCCCTTCAACCGGGGCATGTCCCCCTACGAGGGGATCGCCTTTCAGTTCTCCCACCACAAAGTAGACGCCGACGGCCGGATCACTCATGCGGGGCAGTATCTGCACGGGGAGCGGGGGGAGTTTCCCAGCTTCGCGTTCCTTCGGGCCCTGAACAGGGAGCTGGAGGCGGATCAGGGCACGATCTTCCGCTATGCCGCCCATGAGAACACCTACCTCAACATCATCTACAACCAGCTGCAGGAGGCGGACGCCGCGGAGGTGCCGGACCGGGATGAGCTCTGCCGGTGGATCACCACCGTGGCGCAGCCGACCGAACGCAACCAGGGCTGCTGGGTCCCGGGCAGGCGCAACATGGTGGATCAGCTCGAGCTGGTTCAGCGCCACTTCTACCACCCGGCGACCGGCGGCTCGAACTCTCTCAAGAAAGTGCTGCCTGCGGTCCTGGGAAGCTCGGAGTACCTTCAGGGGAAGTACGACCGTCCGATCTACGGCCGGGGACAGGAGATCCCGAGCCTCAACTTCGAGGCATGGTCGTGGATCCGCTTCGACGAAGCGGGCATGCCGATCGATCCGTATCGGCTCCTGCCGCCGATCTTCGAAGGGGCCGAGGAGGATTATCTGGAGGAGGATGATCTGGAGCATCTGATTTCAGATGCCCATTTGGCCGACGGGGCGGCGGCCATGATCGCCTACGCCCGCATGCAGTTCTCCGAGATGGGGGAATCCGAGCGTCAGGCCATACAGCAGGCCCTGCTGAAGTACTGCGAGCTGGACACCCTGGCCATGGTCATGCTCTGGGAGTACTGGAGTCGGGAGCTGATGGCGGGCTGAGGAACCTGGTGCCGGAGCTCCTCCATGATAAATAGTGCAATCAATATAACCCACAGCGCGAATTGATCGGAGAATGGAATCAGTCCCTCAATTTATCCCGTTATTCCGCAATGAAGCTCAAGAACAGAGGGAGGTTCGTTTCTATGCCCGTAATCAGTCGTTTTTTGGCATAGTGATCTATATGCACTGGGGTGATCACAGTCCCCCCTCATTTCCATGCCGGATACGAGGGTGAGGAAGTAATGATTGAGATCGAAAACGGGAACACGGCAGGTAAGATCAAACAAAGGGCGCTTGGTTTGATTCAGGAATGGCAACAGCTACATCAAGCGCAGCTTATGGGTGGGAATTCGCAAGCCGGCAACACCCACTTGACAAAAATCCATCAGGCAGCCTTTTGGCCGCCGGGGCGGGTTCAAGGAACATCACACCCCGCTTCCAGGAGCCCGCTCACCGCA
>Ga0315553_10001807_pt1 | contig 17547 bp, 18 predicted proteins | sample SalMarSW160140MG_FD_203099 | JGI IMG/M metagenome (GOLD analysis project Ga0315553, IMG submission 203099) | Salt marsh sediment microbial communities from the Plum Island Ecosystem LTER, Massachusetts, United States - Salt Marsh Sediment SW1601-40 ... | reverse complement strand
ACTCGTTTGATGTCTTCTGTGAAATCAAAAGTCCTTGTTACATACGTACGATCCTGAGGAGGATGATCTCTATACGATACAATTCCAAAACGGATTGACAGCCCTATAGTTTTCGCGGTGATTTGACTAACAATTTCGAATAGTGAATCCCTAACCGCATTGATATCGTCCTTCATAGATCCTGTTGTATCAACAACAAATGCAACATCAAGCTTATCCATCAAATCAAATGCACCCTTTAAGAAACGGTCTTACTTATGATATGAAGCAGTTTGAGTACAGTTAAGGTTTTGCCGAAGATTCAACATAGAACATAAGTGGGTGAATGTTATTTGATTTCTTGTGAGTGAAATGCTTGAGAGTGATGTACCACTTGTACTAGATTTTGATGGGGCTCTGATGCTAGAAGCTGTGCTTGATAGAGTTCTAGGACCAATGATTGTGGAAGATATCAAAGCAGTATTACCTATTGTAGGTAGGTCCGCCTTTCTTCGAGGTGAAATGAAGATTACTCTTGGTATTAATCGAGGAAATCTCAAACCAACTAACAAGGTGAAAAAAGGAGATATAGCATATATGCCCCTGGGGGATTCCTTGTGTATCTATGTACAAGATATGCAGACAGGTAGTAAAGTTATAATTCGGAAAAAGGTTTAGAAGACTGCTATAGCCTTTGGATGCTTTTCAACAAATCCTCCGTCTCATCAATCTCCTCTTCAGTTGGATCAACAATCATACCAGGTTCGGTTGTTTCGATAATGACTTCCATACCGGAGTCCTTCACTCGTTTGAATCCATTTCTTGATAGAGGACGCACTTTTATTTGGCAGGTGTTGAATTCAGTTTTTTCCATTGTTTCAATTGCTTCAACATCACGACGAATTTTTAGTCTGGTGACTCTAAGCTGCTCTTTTAATTCAACAACTTGCACCTGCAATCCTTTTCTGGTCTCTCGTTCTGTTTCGAGTTGTTGTTTTATATCATCATAACTATCCTTAGGAACGAAGTTTCTGAATCGGTCAATCCAGGATATCGTGGTACCATTATACCGTCGTGTTGTGCGAATATTCCCTAGTGCTCTCAGAATAGCAATAATATCATAGACTCTTCGCTTTGGTGTTCCTAGTGCTTCTGCGAGTTCGTCACTGCGAATTCCTTCAGACCCACTCTCACGTAATAGACGAATAGCCTCCCCGGCAAGTTTGACCAGTTTCACTTGAGCACCCCAGCATAGCGCTACAGATGACCTGTGTTAGGCGCATCTCCTTTCAATACGTATAGGTCCTATTTAGATGTTTGTGTTGCATTGCGATTTTTCGATAAAGGAATCAGATAACGCGAATTAACATTATTTGGAGACTTTTTCTTAAAATCGAACAATTGAATTCGGACTGTTCGTACCGACCATTTTATATCGTGCCTCATTGGGGCAGTGTGTGATGTCAAAATCCATTGAGTAGGACAGGATATGTAAATGACTCGTAAGAAAGTAATCATAATGGGAGCTGCTGGCAGAGATTTTCATAACTTCAATACATACTTTAGAGATAATGAAGACTATGAGGTCGTTGCTTTTACAGCTGAGCAAATTCCTGGTATTGAGGATAGGATGTACCCACCTGAACTCTCAGGTAAGCTGTACCCTGATGGAATAAAGATCTACCCTGAAGAGAGATTACCTGAATTAGTAGAAAAGTTTGGAGTTGAGCAATGCATACTAGCATACTCAGACCTTTCCTACGACACAGTAGGAGGTAAAATTGCATGGGTCAATTCAATAGGTCCTGACATTCGTTTGATGGGTCCTGATACTACAATGATAAAAAGCAACAAACCAGTGATTGCAGTTTGTGCTGTGAGAACCGGATGCGGTAAGAGCCAAACATCCCGACGCGTCAACGAAATTCTGGTAAAAATGGGACTGAAACCAGTAAATATTAGGCATCCGATGCCATATGACCCAGATTTAACTACTCAGATTGCTCAAAGATATGCTACCCTTGAAGATATGGACAAATACAAGTGCACCATTGAAGAGAGAGAGGAATACGAACCGATGATCAACATGGGGGTTATCCTCTATGCGGGTGTTGATTATGGTAGAATATTAGAGCAAGCGGAACAGGAAGCAGATATAATCACATGGGATGGTGGAAACAACGATTTTCCATTTTATAGACCGGATTTGCTCATTGTCATCACAGATCCGCACAGACCAGGTCATGAAATATCCTACTATCCTGGTGAAACAAATCTAAGAATGGCAGATGTGGTTATTATCAACAAGATTGATACTGCGGACTATGAGGATGTGGAGATGGTTCGTGAGAACATCATGGAGGCTAACCCATCTGCAACGATTATCGATGCTGCTTCACCTCTGGGAATTGAGAAAATGAACACAATTAGAGGAAAGAGAGTTATCGTTGTTGAAGATGGACCAACCGTTACTCATGGTGGTATGCCTTATGGTGCAGGTTACATAGCCGCACGAAAAGCGGGTGCAATAATAGTGGACCCAAGACCTTATGCTGTTGGTAGTATCGAGGTTACATTTGAGAAATATTACCACCTAGAGGATGTTCTTCCAGCGATGGGATATGGCAAGAAACAGATGAAAGAACTTGAAGAAACAATCAATAATGCAGATGTCGATGCTGTTGTGATTGGTACACCTATTGATCTTGCACGTCTTATTGATATTAAAAAACCAAGTATACGAGTCAGATATGATTTGCAGGAGATTGGACGACCTAACCTTGATGATGTATTAGGTGAATTCCTTAAGAAACATGGACTCAAATGAATGGAGAGGTGCCAGGAAACAGGTCAGGCACCTTTCATTTCTTTTCATTTTACTCTAGAGAGTAAATCCCTATATACAACTACACTAAATATCGGTCGTAGTACAGCGAAGAGAAGCAAAGAAACATTGAATGGAAGAAGAATAGCAATATAGCTGGTTCCAAATATCGAGAAGATATTCACAATGAAGAAGAATATCATGAATTCAAAGAAAACCAAACCTAGAAATCCGATTGCAATATGCATGAACTGACCGCTAGTGAGATCGAAACAACGCTGAATTGCATCTCTAATGGAAAGATTTTCTCGTAGGATAATAGGAGCAGCTGGAATGAATCGCACATGAATATATCCGACAATGAAGACAAGCATTAGAGACATTGTTTCCCCAGTTATAATCAGGTTCAAGTCCCCTATACTATAACCAAAAAGAAGGATGAATAGAATGGGGAGTATAAATGCAAGTTCTATAAGGATAACAATCAATCGAAAACGAATGAAAGCGCCTATTTTGGGCTTCGATTCGACAATTGCTTTGTCAACTTCAGGAGTATTCTGTTCGTATAAATCAAGGGTGAATTTTGTTGTGGGGGCTTCAATAATACCCATGATGACTGTTGAGAATAAAAGCACAATTACATTGAAGATAATCAAATCTGAATAAGCAGGAATTCTCAATACAAATCCGAATCCGTCAAAACTTGTGAAATATATTAGTTCGGGATTAAGAAAAATATACGAAAGTAATGCACTAATCACAAAAGATAGAGACATCATTCCAAGTCCAAATAGTATTATGAATCTTGATAGTCCACGATACCAGACTGTCAAGGACCTACCGAGTAATTCAATCGCACCAGAACGATATAGCATACCATCATCTGTGGATTGCGTAGCCTCTTCCATTGCCATTTCTTTCACCTATGTCACGATACTGAATTCTTACCCTTATGCAGGCTTTGGTCTGACATCAGATACTTCCATGAATTTCATACCACCCGCTTTATCAAGAAGTTCTTCAAAACCAATGATGAATACGTAGGGAGTAACTTCGGTACTATTCTTGGTTATCCTCTGAATCTCAAGAATGAGGGACGCATAATTTCCATCTGGAGACCCCTTTGGTGCCACATGGAGATTGAGAACATCCATACTATATGGATCTTTCATATCTTCCTTTGCCACCTCTATTTGTACTTCTTCAATTTCTCCTAAAGCAAGCAGGTCAGTTCTCAAAGCTGAGAGATTCACAGTAGAACCTTTAATTTTCTTTTCACTCAATCCCATGATTTCCATTTGTGCTAGAGCGTCATTTGTTCTTCCAACATCCCAGAAGAAGAGTCCATCCATTCCGCAGTGTGGACACTTACCAGCTTCATGACGTTGGGCAACATCTCCAAGGAGAAATCCTTCAAAAATAGTACCGCAACTATCTAGATGGAAAAGAGTTACATGACCCTCTTCATCTTCATCACAAAAATCGTAAGTTCCGTCAGAATTGAATTTGACAAACTCCCAACTCATCATTAGTGGAGAGAGATTATGGTATGGACCTTCATACTTACACTGAACCGCAAATGATACCTTGCTTTCAGAAGAGGCATAACCACCGACAAGCTGAACTTCTTTAGATCCTTTCTCGAATAGAATCTCACGAATATCATCAGCAACACGTGGATAGATCTTTTCACCAGCCAATAGTACAACTACTTTCTCAGGAGCCTCATAATCAGCTTCTCGCATTTCCCTAAAGAAGCGATTTCTCATGTAACTAGGCATTCCTGCAAAAGCATTAACTTTGAAAGCCTTTGCAAGTTCAACTAATTTTTCAGTCGGTATTGCACCTCCTGCACTTGTAGCTGTATAGAATTTACTTAGTTGTTTGAGCCCAACATTGACTGCATGCCAACCTAAATGAGGAGCATATGGGAAGAGATTCATACTTGATACTTCCCAGTCACTTTCAATAAATGGATCAACTGCAAGTTGACCACACTTTACACTATTCTTCTCCAATAGCTCATTATCATATCTTGTAAGAAATACTGGTGAAGGTAAACCAGATGACCGGCCTGAGCTCAACCAAAACTGAAGAGGAGAGTAATTATACGTCAATCGCTCCTTCAAACGTTCTGTTGCTGCGGATGCACCAATCTTTAGTTTGACTTTAGCCCCATTATTTCGAATGAATTTGTATTGCTCAGAATTACCTGATTCTTTAGAATATTTCATCATGTTGGTCATTATTTCAGCTGGAGGCCTATCAGCACCATCTACCTGGGATGGGTTTAAAACAAATTCAGTTAGGTGGTCTTTGTAATCTATCTTCCTAACGAGCGGAATATTGTATTTCGCCCAATCCTCAATTTTTGTAATGTTAAAGGGGTCTATATTGTTCTCCTTGAATAATCGCCTGTAGTAAGCATGATTTGGCCACACCTGATAACGAATAAAGGCTCTGAATTTGCGCTCCTGCATTTCTTTAATTTCTTGATGATTGGTTCTCTTTAGTTCTTGAAATGTAAAAGTGGTCTTAGTCATTATTAGACACCCCAAGCAGATTGAATGAGAGATATGCAAAATCGGGAGAGTATTAAACCTTCTGAACCAATGATGTTATGTAACACATTGACTTTAGTATACTAAAGTAGAAACTCATAAGTATCTCTGCATATCATCACGATAGAGAAAATATAACATTGGAGAGTGCCGCGGTGTCTGAAAGCGACGAGAAGCTACAGAAAGGGATTATTGAACTTGACAAGGGTAATGATAAGAAAGCATTTGGTTATTTCAAGGAAGTTTTCGAGAGCAGACAAGAACGACTTCTGAAAAAGGTGCAAGAAAACCCGAAATCACCCACACTGATGCTTGATGCACTTTATATGATTCATGCGTTAGTATGGCTTCGTGTTGCTGAATCTGGAAAGGAGAAAGAGTTTGCTGTTGAACTCCTGGGGAAAGCTGTTGGTACAGTTGAAGCGGCTAGAACTGCATTAGGACCATTGGTGACAGGTCTTGCACAATGGGCAAAGGAATCAAACATTCAAGTAGTGCAAAACAAAGCGCTAGGCCTATTAGCAGCCACAAAGGACCTAGAGGATATGGCTAAGAAAGCACTCGAAGCAAGAAAAAGAATGAGCTAGGAATTAAAAAAAGAGAGATTCAATTCATTTATCTTTCAGAGCTTCACGCCATTTCTCAGCCGGAAATCTCACTCGCATTCGTTCAAGTTCTTCTAAAAAGCTTGTTTCCAATTCAATATCAAAATGGATGGCTAATTGCAAAAAGAGATTGAATGCCTGAGCGAACTCTCTTGGTAACTCCTCTTTAGACAAATCCTCATGTCCAATACCTACAATCTTGTATCCTTCTTCTATGGATATATGTCTGGAAATTTCCCCTAACTCTTCTACAAGATGAGTGAAGACCTGAGAAGCCGAGAATTTATTCCAATTGCGTTCTCTCAAGAACAGCTTGAAGGCTTCCTGTATATCATTCAGATCCATCTAGGTCATCCTCTTCGTGATTTCTAGAACTTGTGCTCTAGCTTGATTCATTGCAGATGCGGGAATGGCATCTAGAAGTCCTAAATCAACCGAATCAGCAAGTAATTCGCCTCCCAAGAACATAGCTTCGCTTATTACACCCATCATTTCTACAGGAGGAAGTACACCGCATACGAGCTTCGTTCCCTGTTTGATATTTTGAATGTTTGTGACGATTGGCCAAATCCTGGATCCATCTGTACATCTACATTCAGTGAGCTTATCTGAATCTTTCACAGGTTGTATTTGCGTTACTTCTACAGCGAGAACGTCGATTGCATACGCAGGGTCATCATCAAAATGGCGAAGTTTCTCTGGAAATCTCCTAACAATCCGGAGAGAGTATCTGACTTCAGCCAGGACGAGTTTATCATTTAGGGTCTTTGGGGAAAAAGCTGACGAAGTAAAAGATTGTTCAAATAATGATTCGAAGTCTGAGATAGCTTCAACCAGGTTCTTGGTTGCCTCCGAATCTGCGAGTTGCTCAGCTGACTGATAACTGTATTTCACCTCGTAGATTAAAGAACCAGCAACCTTGAGTGCTTGTCCTAGTTTTGAATACTCAATATGAAATTTTAGTTTCCTATTATTTACTACTTCATTTAAACGTCGGAGAGCATCTTCTAACACTAAAATTCTAGCATCCTTTGCAGTATCCAATCATCTCACCAAATTCACAAGTGTGCAAATACCTGATAAAGCACTCGATAAAAGGTTGAGTATGAAACGAGAAGTGATATAAAGCTTGAAGGTTTAATTCGTTTAAGTAGTCCTGACGGAGATATGTACGTTGATTCAAGCCATCTACATTCTCATTGCCGACAGTGGCCTTTGTGTACTCGATAGGAAATATGGAGAGGCCGAGATGGACCCGAATTTAATCAGTGGGTTCCTTACAGCACTCATTCAGTTTGGTAGAGAGTTAAGTGAAGGAAATCGAGTTCATGTAATTGACTTCGGCGTCTTTGACATATGCCTCTCTCTCAAAGAGAACGTGATCGTTGCTGCATCAGTTGATAAGACCGATGATGGGAATGCTGCAATGGCAGTTCTAGCTGAAGTCAACAATGCATTTGTTGGAATGTACGAAAATATACTTGATAGCTGGGATGGTAATCTTGAACCATTTGATAAGTTTCGTCCTCTGCTTGATGACATTACAAAAAATGGAAAAGCTTCAGAATTGAAAACAATTGTTCCAATTTTAAAAGGAAAGGTATCTCCAATGCTTGTACGTCTTGGACAGTTAACACAAGAAACCTATGATGTCGCTCAAATGTGCAAGGGAAAATTAACTTCTTTAGACATTGCTGATCAATTAGGATTCAAAATGAAAGACGTACAGAAAGCAATCCACACCCTTGAAGACCTGAAGATGCTTGAATGGAAGGAAATAGGAGAATAACTTCGAGCATTTCCTTTTTCCTATATCTCACTACTTCTTGATTTCATCTGATTTTAACTTGGTCAATCTATTGCGATTGTGCTCGTTCATTCCCTGCTGCGATCAGTATAAGAGCGACTACGATTAAACCAGGAGCGAGTATACCAGGTATCGTAATTGATCCCCCAAAGAAGAATGTGGCAAGTTCATTACGAGCTGAATGAATCAAACGACCAGCAAAGAGTACGAAGAAACCGAGACCAAGTATAAAATTCGATTCCCGTAATATTCCTCCAGATTGCCAAGCAAGATACCAGAATAGTAATGGTATGAACAGCGCATAAATCGCCCCAGCACCACCAGTGATAATCTGACGAAGTGCTTCATCAAGAGGAAATAGAGCTAGAATTACGGCAATCCCTATAGCTGGTACAGCAAAAGCAATTTCCGCCCATCTCTTTCCAAAAATCATGAATCCGGCAGTTGCAGAAAGCAGAGCCAGAGCCATCCATTGGAAGAAGGCGCCACCCTGCAAACCAATATTCATTGTAGGGTCCATACCTAGAAACTCAGCATAGTAATCGTTCACGAAATAAAACACTCTACCGATAGCTAATAATAGAAAGAACAGAGACATTGCAAGCTGAAATGGATTATGCGTCTTACGCCATCTGTAGAAGAAAAGGAATATGAAGATATAGAAATAATATCCTACGACTAGAAACCACAATCCAATATGAACTTCACGAATAGCCATGTCTACTGTTTGCAACATCGTATTCTAACCACCAGTAGTTGAATCAGTCTTATCGGTGGATAGGCATCCTAACAAATAAAGCTATTCCGTGTACGAAAAATTGGTAAGACCCACAAAGAAGCTCTATAAAACAAATAAGTCCATATTAAATCGCATGGTACAGTGAAGTCTGAGCTGATGATGAAGTGACAAAGACAAAAACTTGGAAATTAACCCTCTCTGATAATACAGTACATGAGTTTTTAGATATAAGAAGAAAAGTTGGTAATCAGATAATTCGCGCTTATCTACTTGAAAATATAATTGGACAGAATCTCGTAGAACGAATGAACGGAAAAATGCGAGGCCCAAAAGATGAGTTCAAAGATTTTGCGGATTTTCTTGTTCTCACATTCCAGCGCAATAACCAGAAATTTCGAATCCTTGCAGAATCAGGCGTATATGAAAACCTTCGTATTGTTGGAACCGATAATGATGTTTTAGATTCATTTTCAGCTGATGAGATAATCACACTATTTACAAATGCATTGAAAGAGCCAAAAGAGTATAGTGCAAGAATGATATTGAGTGAGGACTCAAAAGTAGCAAAGCCATCTTAGGGGGACTGAATCATGGTTAAGAAATTAGTAAGATGCCCGGTGTGTGAGGAGATTACTCCAATCGAGGTTGCATCAAAGATAGTAAAAAGTGCCAAGAGATTTCCAATAAGCACTAAAATAACGCACAAGGATCATTATTTCTACGTTAATCTTGATAGTAGAGGGTCAATTACAGATGTACTGCACCCAGAAATGGTAGAGTAAATCAAATTCCATAGAATTTTTTCGCATTAGCTGTAGTCTGAGATGCCACATCATCAACATCAATTTCTAGCAAGTCGGAAAGAGATTTACACCCATATTTTACATTGGATGGCTCATTGCGTCCTTCAATGGGTGAGAGATAGGGACCATCTGTTTCTAGAAGGATCTGTTCAAGAGGCACAGTTTTAGCAGCTTCAATTCTGTTTCTATATCGATTAAAATTAGCAGGAAGAGTAATTGACCAGCCATTGGATATTATCCGATTGGTGACAGAAGAATCACCATCATAACAATGCATGAGAACACTTCCACTGAAATGTTTCTCAAGGAGGTCTGTTGCGTCCTTCTCTGCTTTCCGTGAATGAATAACAAGAGGTAGCTCAAGTTCCGATGCCAGTTCAATGAATTTCAAGAAGAGCGGTTCTTGGGCTGTGCGTCCTGCATAGTCTTTAATCCAATGATAGTCAAGCCCAACTTCACCAACAGCAACAATTTTTGTAGAATATTTACGTGTAAGCTGGATGATAGAATCAGCTTCATCAGATTTCAATTGGGATACGCTGCAGCCTGCAGTTTGATAGATATAGTTCTTATGTTTCTCGACAATGCCCAGGGTTCTTCTAAATGATCCTACACCAATCGATGAGGTCACCATACCAATCACACCAGCATCCTTAGCACGACCTATGACTCGTTCTCGATCATTTTGATAATGCTTCATATCGATATGTGTGTGGGCATCAAACAATTCCATGTAAGATTCATCCTGTGAGGAGCTCACCCGAGATTTCCTTTTTAACTCTAGACTTAGGACTACACCTGCTGGGTTGTATTATGTCAGATTTGAATGAAAAACTTCGCGATAAAACCATGCAGATTGCCCAACTAAATCAAAAAATGCAATCACTTGAAGCACAATTAAGTGGTAGTTATGGAAGAGCGAATGAATTGAAGACTCGTGTGGCATCATTAGAAAGTGATGTTGTTTCGCGGGATAGCGAGATACAAATGCTTAGAGGAGAGATTCAAAAATATAAAGGAGCATTGGACTCTGTAGGTCGTGAAGTTCAGACAATGAAAGCTGAACAGACACAAGTTTTGAGTAGGAAACAACCTGGTGGAGATGAGTACTCACTCAAACAACAGCTGGTAGATTCGGAAAGATTGATTGAGGCACTTCAAAGAGATTTGAGAACTCTATCAGCAGCAGCTTCAGCAGTCATCAACAATGAACCTGATGCTACAGAGAAACTTAGAGAGATTGTGATGGAAATTGGAGACCCGAAATATCGGATTTTGAGCCTTGTTTTACAACGACGTCATGTTCGTCTTGACGAAATAGCGGCCATTCTAGTCACAGATATGTCAGAAGCTATTACTCTCTGCGAATCACTCCAAAATGAAGGAGAATTAGAAATTAGGGAAGGAACTACAGTAATTCCAGCAAAGAAATATCGAGTAATCGAAGCACCTGTTGAGGAGTGGAAGGTCTCTCAACCGAGTCAAATTTTTGATTCATTAGAGAGTATAGTTGAAAGAACTGAAGGAGGAGAGAGTGTAGCACGTGCATTGGAGAGCGCTGCAGAAATTCTAGAACAAAAACTCTCTCGTGGAGGTTCTCTCATGTTTGAAATGCGAAGAACTTCGTCAATCTGGAATAAACAGGAGGGCGACAAGGAGGAGTTGAAATACAAAATTCGAGAATGGAAGAGTCGAACATAAGCTGATTACTAGTTCTGTTCTTGATTTTTCTTCAATGCATCCCGAACGTATGAACCAAAATCGGAAGTTTCACCATCTCTTTGTACTTTTATAGTTGGCCCTTCACCCTTGATTTGGCGTTCGATGTACCTAATATCAAGTTGTTTTATAACTTGACGAAGACCACGGTAAACAATCAAGTAGAGGATGACTTCTTCAATTCGTGTTCCTACCGAGGGCTCATTCGTTTTGAGATGGTCAAGGTATTTCAGCGCTTCAGGCTCTAAGAAGCGGTTCAGTAGTTTAGCTCGTTCAGCGCCAACTTTCTCTTGATGTTCTCTAGTTTCCTGAGCTTTTTTCTCACGAGTAATGAATTGCGACATCTTCTTTCTTCGCAACATTGCCAACTCAGGATCGTCATCAGACACATCAATTGCCTCCCATCTGGAGCAAGACTATTCGTTGAAAAGGATAACGATACAACGAGGATGGTTTTTTAGGGTTTGAAGTCAACAGAAAAGCAAGAAACAATTAGGTGATTATTCATTGGAAACCCAGATCAATTGTGTGTATCTATCGTTATCAGCCAAGGGAGCAGGATGTAAACTCAGGAACACCTTATTGTCGAATGCTGAGGTAAAGGCGAAGTGCTCAATACAGGATCTTGCAGTCATGTGTGTTGATGCATATAATGCGCTCTTCAAGGCACAAAGCCTAATCAAAGAAAATAGTACGGACGCATTTCTCTGGGTTTCTGAATCAGCAAATCAATTTGAGAACCTACAAGAAACCGATAACGCGCTACAGGTTATTGTCAGGGGTATTGAGTTTGCAATAGAAAATACTCTATTTGATAAGGGATATGAACTCTTTCGATATGGTAGAAGTATGTATGAGGCTGGATTACTAAGAAATGATACAGCCTTAACAAATCCGGAAATAAAACATGCACTAGTAAAATCAGGAGAATCTCTAATCGAGAAGATGAGGGAGATAAGAGAAGGATCAGATGTTGCAGATATGCAAGCTGAACTGAAAGCCGCTGTATTAGGAGGAGTTCAACTCAAAAAGGCTGAGAAAGAAGAGGATGAAGAATCGAAAATTGTGATTGTTGATGGTAGAAGTCTATATGAGAAAAAAGCAAGAGAATATCGAGAAGGTGCAGAAACCTATGCCAATAGTGGCATGACATCTAATGCCATTACTTTTGCATGCATGGCTGCGTTATCAGAATTGATGTTGGGTAGACCGAAGGAAGGCTTGGTATATCTTACGAAATTTGTGTCAAGTTCAGAGAAGCAACATGAGTTTCATGAAGATGCATGTTTTCAGTGGACAAAGATTGTATTCAGGGCACTTGTTGAGCGCAATGAGGATGATATTCAGAAAGCCAACGTAATGTTTTTTAAAATCCCATGGAGCTTCAAAGATGATAGAGAATTCGCACGCAGGGTGATGGATTCGGTTCAGAGAAGACTTAGTTCTTAATTCTAAAACGAGCAATAAAAAAATCATGCGTTTCATGCTTATAAGAAAATAATCGTTTAACTTTGGAGGAACAGATAAAACCTGAATATCCTGTTTCGCCCGGAATGTCTGGCTCTATTAATTCGATGGGATATTTCTTCAAAATGGAATCTATTTGTGATTCACCCTCATGAGGAAGAACTGAGCAAGTAGCAAAAACTATCTCAGTGTCAGGGCTCTTCTGATATGTCTTTATTATATCTTCAAGGATTTTATTCTGCAAAGTCATCATTGTCATTAATCGGTCTTTATTTAATGCCCACTTAAACGACGGATGCGTCTTTATCATCCCAGTTGAAGTGCATGGTGCATCAATCAGTATTTTGCTTACCTCGTTTATGCTGGAAGAAGCACCATCATGCTGAATCCACTGTATCCCCCATTCACCTAATTTCTCTAGTCGTTTCTTTGCGTCCTGAATCCTATTAAGATAGAAATCTCCTGCAACCAAACGTCCTTCCCTATTCATGAGTTCCCAGATATATTGTGTCTTTCCTCCAGGAGCAGAACATACATCAAAGATTGTTTCACCGGATTTTGGATTAACAGCCCGAACTACTAATAGACTACCTTTATCCTGAAGGACGAGATTTCCAGCATTATACAGATTAGATGATTCCAATTCTTCTAAAGAGCCATCCAATTTTAACAGATTCTCAATATCAGGGTCAGGAGTTACAATGATACCTAGCGATGCAAGTTCCGCTGATAGAGAGTCTACATCCGTTTTCATTAAGTTGGGACGTGCATAATAACATCTAGGAGAATTATTTGATTTCAACAGAGATACGGTTTCTTGTTCACCTATCTTCTCCAGAAGGGTTTCTATAAGAAATGTCGGATGCGAATATTGAAGGCTCATTGAATTTATCTTAGGCATGTCTTTAATGATGTTCTTCAAATTTACCTCAATTGCTCTCTCTACTATCTTAAAGAGGGTCTTGTCATCTACGTATGCTGACTTAATTCTTTCAATTGGGATGTTAAGCCATTTTGATTCATAAACACCAAGACGAAGTTGTTGAAGTGAATGTGAGTCAAGAACCGAAATCAGTTTAGGTTGTGATTGTGTCAACAAATAATCGATTGTATTTAGATACCTGATAACGCCTAAAGTCAGTGAGAATACCGTACTTCTGATATCTGAAGTTAGACCAATACTGAGACTATCCCTAAGTATGGATCTCATAGTGAGATTTTCAGCACTATATCGTTCTAATGCACGGATAGTCGCCTCCCGAGCACGCCTGTATAGAGTGAATTCGAAATTCACCTCATTTAATCTCAAGATAGTATTTTATCTCAATTCACCTTGTTAATCGTTGGGGTCAATAACCGTTTTTAGAAAATCCCAGATTCTGGGCTTGTATGTACATATTTCATTCTTGATAACATTGTGGTGAAGTATTTTCCACCAATTATGCCAGAATCTTTGTATCCGCCTAAATGCGGCATGTAGGGATCATAGTAAACGTGGTCTGCACCTATTCCAACACCAGCAGCTTGAATTTCTTTTACCCATCTACGACGGACATTAATATCAGTAGTAAAGACAGACGAACGTAAGCCAAATCGGGAATTATTCGCAATTTTTAATGCAGAATCTACGCTCTCAACAGGCATTATCGGAAGTGCAGGTGCGAATACCTCTTCGTTCATGATTCGCATATCGGTTGTAACATTAGTCAATACTGTTGGTTTGTAGAATAATCCAGCTAAGTCCGGTTCTGAAAGGTAATTGCATCTGTAACCGCCAGTTTCAATTTTTGCTCCTTTTGAAGAAGCATCTTTGATTTGGTCAATCAATAGATATAGTGCAGTAAGTCCAACAGGTGGTAGAGTAACCTCCGGATCTGATGGCAAACCCATCTTCAGTTTTTCAACTTCTTCAACTATTAGTTCTACCAAGTCATCATGCAAGGATTCTTGAACAAGTAATCGCTTCACAGCCATGCAAGCTTGTCCGCTACCAAGATATCTACCACTCACAATTAAATCAACAGCTTTTTCTAAATCAACATCATTTCCCCAAACAAGAAACGCATCACTTCCTGCAAGCTCAGGTGCCATCTGAATTCGTCGTTGTATTGCTTTTGCCCAAAGATTGAATCCAGTATCACTATCACCATACCAGGCAATAGCACTAACACGCGGATCTGACATGAATCGATTCATCATCCGTTTCCCACCACCTGTCAATACTTGGATCAATGTCGGAGGAAGTCCCAGCTCAAGGAATTTTTCTAAATAGATTTGAGCAAAGAAAATAATACTCAGCGGAACTTTATTAGGGGGTTTCAAGAGGGAGGCGTTACCAGCAAGGAGCGAAGAGGTAATGCTGAAGATTCCAAGAGCGATTGGCGCATTATACGGTGGAAATAAGGCGGCAACTCCATAAGGTTCTCGAAATCTGTAATTCTTACCTCCATCAACAGCGGGTTTTTCTATTACATCAAGAAGACTTGCCCACTCATCAATGGAAGCACGGTAATCTTGCCATGCCTTCAAGTCCCAAGCCCATTTTAATGTCTTTATTGGCATTCCTTCCTTGACTGATATATCACTTAGGTCAGTCCAGCGTTTTCTAAGTGATTCGCCTGCTTCAAAAATTGCATCCGCTCGTTCCTGAAGTGTGAGTCCCATCTTTGGATGATTGAATGGATTGAAAAGTTTCTCATGATCCCTCTTGCCTGCAGCTATTGCACGTTCAATATCGACCTCACGAGAAATGGCTACCTTCGCAAAAACAACTTCATCAAGTTCGTCCTTGGAATATTTTGGTACTCCATGATATTTTCGGTAGTCACGTAGATATTTCATTTCAGCAGTTTTTGAGGTTATTAGCTGTGGCAGTTTGGAGAAGACAAATTGCTGTCCACTTGAAGCCTCTCTCAATTGTAGCGCAATTGCGAGCCCCGGATCTGCAATGACTTTGTTCATATCGGGAAAAATCGAATACGTACCAGTATCGATTTCTTCGCCATCAACTAGAATCGGATAAATCTCCATGATACTGCCTCTACACGAGGGGGCACGATATTAGTGGTCTAATATCCTTTCGGATGTGTTATTTTCTAGAGATTCCTGAGTTGAATGGCTGGGTCTGTCTTATTTGCCAATCTTGCTGGTACTAAACACGCAAGAGCCATTAGTGCACCCTGAATCAGCAGAAGTACACCAAGAACACTATAGGGAATACTTAATGACTGATTTAGAATTGGGATATATGGGGATAGATTGAAGGCCATACTGCTCAGGAATCCTCCAAAGAAGATACCCAGAGCCATACTCAAGAATACTACTGCAAGAACGATAGAAAGAAATTCCCCAAGTACTAATCTAGTGATATCATCCCTTGTAGTACCGATTGCTCTTAAAATGGCATACTCGTTTTTTCGAGAATCCACAGATGAACTCAACATTGTAAGAACGGCAAAGATACCCATTCCTGTTGATATAACAAATGTGATTGATAGAAGTCCAGATAATCCCTGCAAATAAAGACGAGATCTAAGTCCTGTAAATAAGAAATTTCGAGTGAGTGGGGACCTTACTTTTGCTGATGGCAGACGGTTATTTAATTCGCGGATAGTACTTGATACATTTGCATGAGGAAAGAGATCAACTAGAAAGAGATTAGCTCGAGACTTATGTGTTACATTCATAAGATATTCGAGGTTCACAATTGCGAAACCAGCTCCAATCACTTGAGTATCCATTGCTTGAGGAAGTGTATTTTCAGGGTAAGCAGAAGAAGCTGCAACACCCAGACCGGGAAGATGATCCATCAGGCCAACAACGATAAAGTCAGCAAATATAGAGAGTGTATCTCCAACACTCATATTCCATAAATTAGCATGATAAGTACTAATAACGATTCCATTTTGCTGTTGATCTAATATTTCAAGGACGTCTTTTGCAGCCCCAGAACTAAAACTGTCTTCTTTGAAATAAGCAATACGAGAGAACGCGGGTGCATCAATTCCAATGAAGTAGATAGGTTCGGTTGCAACAATCCGATAGTATTTCATTAAAGGTGTTATCTCTTTGACACCTGGAACCTGATAGACTGTCCAGTTGATTGATAGGGGAGAACCATCCGTTTCGATTCGTACATCAGCTCCGATAGAATACTCCATTTCATTACTGAGATGAACAGTGTAGTTATTGTATTGTACAACAAGCATGGTTGAAGATGTAAGAATAAGTGTCAATAGAATTAATATTGGTAGATGTTGGCCTTTACGCTTCTGTAAACTCCTCGCAAGATAAAGACTCTTTTCACCCATAGTGAATCCTGCATCATTTGCAATCTTACCGATACCCCTACGTGTTATTTGGGTTCCAAAATACGAAGCTGCATAGAGAAGGAGGGTAGCAAATAATATCGCTCCAACAGTTGCTACAGATTCAGTAGGTAGAATTATTGGTCCTACAATGATAAACATCATTGAAAGCAAAAGTCCTACATAAGACCCAGTTCCTCGCGTTTCTTCTTCAACATCAGCAGACTCATCTTCGAGGGGACGTCCAACCTCTCCTACTTCGACAAGTCGTGCAACGTGTATCAAATAGGTCATAGGGAGACATAGTGAAATCCCAGCTGCCAATATTAATCCAAGATACGGAATGAATGGTTTTGAAATGAATATATCGAAAGACTCAGGATCAGTCTGGAGAAAACCTGAACTTGATCCAATATAAGCAGCTAATGGAGTAGATAGTAGGATTCCAAGAAACAGTGCGATTACACTAAGAAGAACTGATTCCCACATAAATCCTGAGAGTATCTGATTATAAGAGGCTCCTTTTGATCGTAGCAATGACATCTCACCCTTTCTGCTTGTTACACTACTCTCAGATGTATTTACAGCGAGGAAAATGGCAATAAGCAGAGTAGGTAATCCTAACGCAAGAATGAGACGACTACCAAGATAGACAGAAATGTAAGACTCAAGATTATCTGTTTCCTGAACACCCCATGCATTTACTGTGATTTCCTCATTGAATCGTGAAATAAGA
>Ga0315553_10001806_pt1 | contig 17548 bp, 13 predicted proteins | sample SalMarSW160140MG_FD_203099 | JGI IMG/M metagenome (GOLD analysis project Ga0315553, IMG submission 203099) | Salt marsh sediment microbial communities from the Plum Island Ecosystem LTER, Massachusetts, United States - Salt Marsh Sediment SW1601-40 ... | reverse complement strand
CCAGAGGATAGGGAGCGAAAATTGAAAATTTATCGGGGCCGCTCTGGTAATCGAAGTCGAATTTGCCCTGAAAGGGGATGTAGCGAAAACCGAAGGAACCTGTAAATCTGACACCCTTAGCGCGGTAAAAGTGCTCCCCGTACCAGGCTAAAGCCTCCGCCTCATTTGGTAACCCCTCTTTAGGGATACCCAAGCGCTTCCTGATTCTGATAATTGCATTTTTATGTATCATTTATTTTGCTATACTGCAATATTACTCCTGTGATACCATGAAGTCAAATGCAGTTACACGATTATGAGGTATAGCAAAATGGAGGAACAATACCCGCCAAAGCATCCGGGCAGACCCAGGGTTGAAGTGGATTATGCCCTAGTTTTGCGCTTGCGTGACGTGGCTAATTTAGGGTGGTCTCGTGGGGCCGCGGAATATCGCAGACTAACCGGCCAGTGGCTCAGCCGGGACACCTTTAAACGCCGATATTACGAGGCAAAAGCCATTTAGTTAGCCTGGGAAAAACTCTTTGCGAACCGTGACGATGGTAAACATAGGATTAACAGACAACCGCAAAGCCCACGAGGGCTATCTACCCCTTTTCCTGCGATCAAGGCAGGCGATAGAGGTAATGCCGGGCACCCTGATTTTTTACCAGTCAAAGCTGGGACGGTTCCTGTCCGAGTTGGATGTCGATAAGGCACAGCGGCCTGACATCGAGGCGTTCCTGCTCCAGTTCAAAAATCCCGGTAACCGCCACGCCTACTTCCGGGCCATCAAGACCTTCTATAACTGGCGCGCCGAAATGTCCGGGCTGCCCAGCCCTATGAAGCACATGCGCGCCCCCCGCCTGCCCAAGCTGATTCCACCCAGCCTAACGCGCGAGCAGGTATTAACCCTGATCGACAGGCTTGACAACGTCAGAAACAAAGCCATCGTCGCCCTGTTTGCTGAAAGCGGCCTCAGACTCTCAGAGCTCGCTGGCATACAGCCCGACGACATCGATTGGATCAATCGGACGGTCCAGGTAATCGTCAAAGGCAACAAGGAAGCACTAGCCCCCTTCGGCCCCTTGACCAAGCGTTACTTACAGGCATGGCTAAATGAGTACAAGCCGGAGGGCAATATTTGGGGTTTGAATACTTGGGGTATATCATCTATGCTGAGACGTCTAAGACAAGCTACTGGCCTCCCCTGTAACCCACATACCTTCAGGAGGACCTTCGCCTGCCTGTTGAGAAAAGCCGGCATAGATAGCATGACAATCAAGGAATTAGGCCGTTGGGAATCTCTGGATATGGTGCAGAGATATACCCGTTCAATAACCTTTAATGATAGCTTGAAGTTCTACAAGGCGCCACTTGAAGAAAAAGAATAGTCCGGAATGAAGACATATCTCGATCCCCATGATGTAGAACTAATAGAGAAATGTGCCATTTCTGTACGGGATAAGCTCCTGATAAGGCTTCTTTTTCGCTTAGGATGTCGGGTATCAGAAGTCCTGAATCTGAAGGTGTCCGATATAGACTACGAACGAGCGACTATAACAATCCTGCATCTCAAGACACGTTCCAAACTGATATGTCCCGGTTGTAAAGCAAGCTTAGCAAGAAGGCACCGCTTTTGCCCAGAATGTGGCAAAGAAATTGGGAGGGTTATTAGCGGCGAAAGGCAACAAAGGAGAATCAGGATATTACCTGTTGATGAGAATACCCTCAATTTGCTGAGAGAATATATTGCGAGTAAAGAGCCTGTTTCTGTCGGTGATATCTGGCCGATATTCTGCATCAACCGGCATCGGGCCTGGCAAATAGTAAGGGATAGTGCTAAGAGAGCAGGGCTTCCGAACTTGGTCAATCCAGATACTGGAAGGGTAAGAGGAGTTAGTCCTCATCGTCTTAGAGATGCTTTTAGCGTACACGCAATGAAACTGGATGACTCTGGTGATGCACTACGAGTCCTACAGGAGCACCTTGGTCATGCTAGCTTTAATACGACTGCGAAATATAGAAAGATTGCCGGGGCAGAACATCGTGACTGGTACAATAGACTCTGGCGTGAGAGTCCATAATATTTCTAGACAATAAAACAAACTACCGTTGCACAAAAGCCTCTTTTGTGACCTAGGTTAAACAACCCGCTACATTGTACCGTCGGGCTCAACATTCTGAGTTTTCGTGTAATGGTCACTCAGCGCATTAACCAGAACACCGTCCTGCTTTTGCTGACCAAATATACTGATGAAGATAGGCGACTAGATCCGCTAGATCTTTATTCACTCCTGGCAATTAGCAGGCACCGCGTTGCTTCCTCTCTCGCATAGCTCTAAATGTTTTACGCTGGATGAAATAAAGACATAAGAAGAACATAGCGAGAAGCCCGACGGCAATTAGGATTGGCCAGCTAGGTTCCGTTGCTGAGATGAAGATAGCCAACGCTATCATAAAAAACGCCAGGGCAAGTGCTGCTGACAGGATCACATCAGGTGCAAGCACGAGGTCCCAAGGAAACTCGTTTGACTTTGGCAGCCCTAGGGTTCCGAAGAAGTGGTTTTCGGATTTATAAGTGTTTGCTTGTGGCGCGAGTCCCCATCGCAAGACTGCGTTGGTTGCAACGTCGATGTTCACGTCCCCATCTTGCCCCATTAGGATTAGACGTTTCCAGCGAAATCCGCCTAATGCGCCGAAGAGGGACAATGGAGCCCAGGCCAGACTTACTATTACGAGTAAGTACAAGGCGATGTACCCTAGAACCTTCCCGGCGGTTACCTCGAGACTAGGAATGACTGAAGTACCTAAATATGCGGTCAGCACTGGTGCAGCTACCGCCACCATCCATCCTGGCAACCTCAACCAAAACGTTCTCCTTTGGGCAAGGCGCTTATCATAGTCGCGGAGTTTGGTAATGATGTCATCAAGCCGTTTTGATGTATTTGCATCCATATGCCCACTTGCAAATCGTTCAATCTCCAAGTGGTTAGCGATGGTACGCAGCTTGGATCGGATGTGGGAGCGTAAAAACATCCTAGCGAGCGGGCGAACCGCGAAACGACTCCTAATCCAATCTACATGACGAGTTCTAGCTTGCAGCAGAGATGTTCTCAGGCGACTTATTCGGCTCTGCGGTTGGTCAGCCGGTGGTGTTATCTCCACGAGGTATTCGCTATTTGGCACACGAGCACAAGTAGGCAACAGTTCAACTGCGCGGAGTGCTTGACGATAATGCTCAAGCAGTTCATCTAGCGCAGTTTCTATCGCTTCGATGTCGAGCGGTTTTGCAGGATCTTGTGTCAAGTGTCCTCCTGATTTTATTAACGTGATCTTCCCGATAACAGGGCTAATTCCATTATACTATGATGGCATTCGAAGAACCAAAGATCATGTAGATGTCGCCATTTCCTAACGATGCAATACTTGGCGGGAAACGCCAGATGGGGATTGTCCCAGGATATGTTGAGCACTTGGCACGGTGACGACTGGATAAATAAGCTATATCTTCTGATTTAACTTGATGACTCTTTGCAGGACCAAACGAGATTGCACAAAAGTCAGAATTGTGTGACCCTGAGTGGTCAAAGGCTCATGGTTTGTATCTGTATGGAGCTATAATCATGACCGTTACAGGTCAAATCGACTCCATCTGATCGATATTTGAAACGTCTGAGTGGTTGCGGCTACGCTGATGCAGTAGTAGAATTAGCGGTATCAGAAACCCTTGTTCGACTCTCTCACGGCAGAGTGGTTTAGCAATGAGCATGAATCAGTTGCTCGGCACATTTGCCTCTGCAATCGACGCCGAGATTGCTCTCCTAGAGAAAGAGAACCGGGAACAAGCATACGAGCTGCTTTCCGGTGAACGAGAAGAGAAATCTACTGGCACTCTCTACGTTTTCGTTCTCGGTGATACTTTGCGCCTTCCAGAAGAAGCAGCAGGCGTGCTCAAAATCAATAGTCGGGATGTCAATGCCATGGTTGTTTCTCAAGAAGGTAATCGTATCTGGCTATTGCTTGAATCCCTCGAACCTCTACCAGAATACATCCCGTCTGCACGGCTCGTAGTCAATGAGACTGACCTGTTGAAGCGCCTCAAAGAGAAGATCGATATTCTGAGATCGAGCTCGGAATTAGGTCTGGCGCCAAAGGTATTTGGCTTTGAACAAGCGACAGCTGACTCAGCTGCGCTCAGGTTCGACTTTGGAGAACGATTGGATGAGCAGAGCAAGGGGGTCTTACAGAAGTGCATTGGCTCGGAGGTAACCTTCGTATGGGGGCCGCCAGGGACTGGGAAAACTTTCACAATCGCAGCGCTGGTTGCGTCTCTTACTGAAGCTAATGATACGGTTCTGGTGACTTCCCACACTCACGCCGCCGTAGAGCAAGCACTTTGGGCGCTCGTTGAGCATCCGTCCGCCGACAGAAAAGCAGGCTTTCTATACGACAATCCATTGATTGGGGAAGGGCGGATCCTCAAGGTCGGTGAACTCAAATCGGACAAAATTCCACGGTCAGTGCATCTCCAAAGCTACCTGGAAGACAAAGCCAATGAGCGAGAAGACACAATGCAAATTCTGCGGGAGGAGCGTGAGCGTATCTCTCAGCATTTGAATGAACTGAAAGAGATACAGGCTCCTTGGTTGGAGTTAAAACAAGCTCAGATTACCTATCAGAGTCTGCGAGAGAGACATGAAAACGCGATGGTGATGAGAAATGTCGCCGCCGCAGAGGTCGCGAGTGCCAAAGCAGACGTAGACCGTTTTGAAGCTGAACATCTGAGAGCACAGCGCTCATTCTTTATTGGTCGACGCCGTAGGGTTCAAAAGTCACTGGAGGTGCTAACTTATGGTAAGCAGGCACTAGTAAACGCCGAAGCTGAAGCAGGCCGTGCGGAGGCTGATGCTATCAAGGCGGAAAGAGAATCAGCAGAAACTCACTCGAGTTTGTTAAGGCTGCAACAAGTAACCGCGAACCTCAAACCCCGTGCCGAGGTGGAAGAAGAAATCACGGCTGATGAGAAGCGTGACGCGACGCTTGCGTCTGAAATTGAAGCGATTCAGGCTTCGGCTAAGGACGATGCAAAACAAGTTATTCAGAACGCCCTTGCCATTTTTGCCACATTAACAAAGCTATATGTTGATCGAGACCTATTGGCAGACATAAGGTGGGATACCGTGATAGTTGACGAGGTTTCGATGGCGATGCTCCCACTACTTGCCTACGCGGCGTCACGCGCCAGAAAAAGAGTCATATTAGTTGGCGATATGTATCAACTACCACCCGTCGTAAATAGCCAGCGTGGCACCGCTGGCGAGATTCTCGCCAGTGATATCTTCGAGTTTCGCGGCATCACGAAGATGGTTGATTCTGGTACTCATCAGCCGGACTTGGAGAAGCTTACTACACAGAGGCGCATGCATCCTGACATTGCTGCGGGTGCCAAGGTTCTTATTGACAGTTATAGCTATCTTGTAGATAGCAATGATGTAAAGACGCGCCAACGACCCAACTTCATCTCAGCTATCGGTACGGATGCTGCTCTCGTATTCGTTGATGTCAGCGACTTTAACCCATGGTCGGGAAAGATGCCGGGTAGCCTTAGCAGATTTAATTTCATATCTGGGCAGGTAGCTGTCGAAGTGAGCTCTTTGTTCGCTACGAAGCTCGGTCAGCCAGAGAAGGAAGTGCCACCGCGAATTGGGATCATTACTCCGTATGCAGCACAACGCCGTTACCTCAACAAACTGATTCAAATGTTCAGACTTGAGCGGTGGGTCAGCGCCGGCACCGTTCACACTTTCCAGGGTAACGAGTGCGACTTAGTTATCTTTGATAGCGTTCTAGGAGAGCCACATTGGACGGCACGTTTCACCAATCCCAATAGATGGATAGAGGTGCGACGTGACCTTAACGTGGCTTTGACTCGGGCGCGTCATCAATTCGTCTTTATCGGAGACAGACACTGGCTGGACAAGTATGCAAAGACTGGTACTGGCTATGGGAACCTGTGGTCCTTTTTGAAGGGTAGGGCAGTACAACTGAATGCATCGCATATTCTAGGTGAAGGCTTTAAAGAAAGGGTCGCTAAGACGGTCGTTGGAGTGAAGTGCTGGGATATTAAAGGCACCGATAAGGCCATTTTCCTAACTGAGGCCGATTTCTACCAACACTTCGTCGCAGACCTCCTGAAGGCCAAACGTAGGGTTGTCTTATACACACCGTTCATTGGTAAGATTAGATGGCCTTCTGTGGCTCCTTATATTGCAACGCTGCGAGATCGTAATGTCGAAGTGTTCCTTCTACACAAACCTTTGACTGATCCAGAATGGAGAAGTTACGACAGGAATTTCGGTAGGAAGGTATTTGATTCTCTTGCTCATCTTGGCGTCAGGCTAATACATATGTCTGGGGTGCATGCAAAGACTATTGTCATTGACAGTGAGATAGTCTATGACGGTAGCCTCAACTGGGCCAGCCAAACTTCAAGCCGTGAACACATGTGGCGTTTCGAAAGTCCGGACATGGCAAAGTTAGTTGAGAAGATGCTTCAAATTGACCCCGTCACCAAGGCCTTTAAGCAAGTCAACGTAGGTGATCGTTGCCCAAATTGCGGTGGACCATTAATCCTGATTAACCAAGCCAAGCAGCAGCTTAAAGATCGTTACCCATTGAGATTGGGGTGCGAACGTTGGAATGAGGATAAGCGAACTTGCACGGGCTATTTGCGACCTGTTGATGGCCGGGTTCCATTCCTCAAGCCTCCAAGGTGCCCCCGAGGTAAGGTAATGCACGTACACTATACGAAAAAGGGGAAGCCTTGGGACTGGCGATGTGATCATAAAGGCTGTCGACCCATTAGGTGGGTCAGAGGGGATTGCCCTGAAGATTCTGCTCTTAAGACTAGAGGACAGAATAATAAGGATCAGACAGAGGCAAAAGAGCTAAAGATGATACAATTAAAGTTAGAGCCGAAGTTGCCAAAAGACTTGCTTATTCAGGTTGAAAAGTTAAGCCAACAGGGTCTCAGCCTGGGTGAGATTGCTAGCAGATTTGGTGTATCGACTGAAGTACTCCAGCAAAGTATCAACAGTGTTCGGCAAAAAATTGATAAGCTTATGGAAGAAATATTCAAAAATGAGTAATCCTCCGCTTTTCAAGCAATACTTTGCAAGTGTCAATAACATGAACGTAAAACAGAGGAAGTTTTATGAGGACTGGCTAAAAGCGTGGCAAAGTGGCAAGCAGATTGATGTGGCGGGACAGATAAGTTACTTGTTTTGCTATGTATATTCCGTTTTAGAGCAGGGAGCCCAAAAGGCGCTACCAGAATTTATAAAGCTCAGAGATGCATATTCTGGCGAAGAAGATTTTGTCCCATATTGTAGCCAATGGATTTCAGATTGTTATGTGCTCCTTGGCAAATATCAGGAGGCTGTAAAGGCATACCCTATGCTTTCTCCAGATTCACGTTCCAGTTTGGCTACAAGTCACCTACTTAGCATCAAAGTTCTTATTGGAGAACATGCTACTGGGAGAGATATATTGACACTGCTTGGGCCAAAAGTCACTGAATTTGGCAGAAAACACCTAAGTGAAGTTGCGAAATACACCGATATTCTTCTAATGAATTATGAACAGGCAAATAGGATAGATATCCTGAGAGAGTGGTTGAAGGACAGTCCACAATCTCGCTATTCTGTGTTTCGGGGAACCTACTCGTCCACGTCTGTAAATATAACGGCCTATGATTTCAGCAGGAACAAGAAAGTTATGGGCTTTATAAGTCGGCTTACACGAGAGGCAGAAAATACAGTTAGGGAAGAGGGCGGACTACCTAAAGTTGGAGAGGGTTGGATAGCAGAAACCCAACTATATTATGAGATAAAAAGTGCATTGCCGAGCATGCAAGTTCTGCATCATGCTCGCCCAGAGTGGCTACGCAATCAGCATTTGGATATTTATATCCCTGAGCTCTATACTGCTATTGAATATCAAGGAATACAGCATAAAATCGCTGTTGAACACTTTGGTGGAGAACGGGCATTTAAACGTAGAAAACGCCTAGACGCTCTAAAGAAGCGCCGCTGCCAGCGTAACGGTGTTCGCTTAATATATGCATATCCAGGCTACATGCTCCCGGATATAATTGAGAGTTTGATCGTTGAGTGAGCATTAATTAAAAGACCCATATAGAAACTTTTCATTATCTGGTTACTTCAACCAATTTGTTCTTGAGAAAACAAATACATGTGTTGTGATACTTAGCGGATGCACACTTCGTCATTATGTGCGATCCGGACACGTTCAGATAGAGACTTTAGTCTTATCTCTCAAATATCCAAGCAGGAGAATGCTGACGAGGGTTCCAAAGAATGGATAAAGACTTGACAATCTATTCTATAAATGCTATAGTTACCATCCTTTTATGGTTTCTATATGAGTCTATATGAAGAAAGGAACAGTAAATAATGCTAACGTTTGGGGAATCCCTACGTGCGATTCGCAAGCAGAAAGGTATAAGCCAGCTACAGCTAGCAACTAAGACCGGGATACACTTCACCTATGTCAGTAAAATTGAGAGGAACTTGGTACCTCCACCCGCAGCTGACACAATAGTGAGGCTTTGCAACATACTTGAGGTACCACCGGAGGAACTGCTCGTGTTAGCACAGAAGACACCTAATGGGTTCATTAAGGCGATCAGTTCAAACCGGTCTGCCCTAGAATTCGTCAGGCATGCCCAATCAATGAGTCTTAGCGATGACGAATGGCAAAAGCTTACTGGGGAACTGAAGCGCTTGCGAAGTCGCAAGATAACTGACTTGCAGCCGGGAGAACACGTTTGCTGTATCTATGAGACGGAGAAAGAGCACAAGGCTCTGGTCACTTCTTTCCTCCGCCGAGGGCTTGAGCGAGGTGAAAAGGTATTGTATATCGCTGATACACACACTGCTCAGGACATCCAGGATTATTTGCGGGATGATGGGCTCAAGGTTGAACCCTACCTCGCGACAGGGCAACTGGGCATCCGCGGCAGTAATGACGTGTATATACAGGATGGCGTCTTTGATCCTGATATAATGATGACCCTGCTGCGCGCTGAAACAGAGCGCGCCTTGTCTGAAGGCTACTCCGCACTGCGTGTCACTGGCGAGATGAGTTGGGCTCTGAGCGGACCACCGGGCTCAGAACGACTACTTGAGTACGAAAACAAGTTGAACGATTTTTACCCTGGCGCGCGGTGCCTGGGTATATGCCAGTATGACCGGCAGCGTTTTAATGCGGCACTGCTACTGGATGTGGCAATCGCCCATCCTACCATTATTCTGGGAACAGAAGTCCATTCTAACCCATTCTATCTGCCGCCTACAGAGTTGCTGGGGGATAAGCAGAAGGTGGCCGTCATGTACCATCGGTTCAATCGTGTGGCAATGCCACTCAAGCAACCGAAGGCTAGTGGCGGTTCAGATAATGCCTATGTTACCTGATTCACTCTCCCGACTTTAGGGGGTGATAAGAAATGGAAGACACGTATAGAAAATCCGGAATTGATACCATAGGCGATATTCCCTGGGGCACACACACGTGCCAACTCTACCGGACTAAAGGTGACTTACTTGATATTCTGGTGCCGTATTTCAAAGCAGGACTGGAGAACAACGAGTTCTGCATGTGGATTACTTCAGAACCTCTGGGAGTTAAGGAAGCAAAAGCAGCACTGGGTAAAGCCGTAAAAGGTCTTGACGATTACATATCAAAAGGTCAGATAGAGATACTCGACTATAGTGAGTGGTACACCAAGTCGGGCGAATTCAATGCCGATGAAGTGTTGCACGGCTGGGTTGAAAAAGAGATGAAAGCCTTGGAAAAAGGATTTACTGGGCTTCGTGCCACCGGAAATACTTCCTGGCTTGGGGCTGAGGATTGGGTAGCCTTCAGAGAATATGAAGCGGTTATTGATAGTGTCATCGGTGAACACCGGATGATAACTATATGCGCCTATTCCTTAGATAGATGTGAATCATCTGAAATGTTGGATGTAATGAACAACCATGAGATCACCCTTATCAAAAGAACTGGTCTTTGGAGGACAGTTGAAAGTGACGAACGAAAGAGGCTAAAGAAAATATTAACTGCTTCTGAGGTTCGCTTCCGCCGTCTTTTTGAAACAGCTCAAGATGGCATATTAATCCTTGATGCAGACAAAGGGCGAATCACGGATGCTAATCCCTTTCTAAAGGAAATGTTGGGCTATACCACTGAGGAATTGCTGGGTAAAAGGCTCTGGGAGATCGGCCTTTTCAAAGACATTGCGAAAAGCGAGAATGCTTTCAAAGAGTTGCTGAAGGAAGGATATGTCAGGTACGAAGATTTAAAGTTGGAAACAAAAGATGGTAAACCTGTTGATGTGGAGTTCATCAGCAATGTTTATGACGTTGACCATAAGAAAATAATTCAGTGCAACATCCGAGAAATTAGTGAGCGCAAAGAAGCGGAAGAAGTATCGGAGCAGTACAAGAAACTGCTTGAGGAATTAGCAAAGCAACGCACGCGCGAATTGGCAGATTCCAATAGAAAATTACTACAGGAACTCACCGAGCGCAAGCGGGCGGAGAAGGCGCTTCAGGAGGAGAAGAACAAGCTTGAGTCGGTAATAGACGCCATGGACTACACCCTTACCATACAGGATAAGGACTTTAACATTATTTATCAGAATGAGTCGTCTAAGCTAGCCTCGGGTGGCGACCATATCGGGGAGAAATGCTATCGAGTCCTTGAAGGCAGAGAGGCGGTCTGCGATGGCTGCCCGGTAAAAAAGGCGTTTAATGATGGTGAGTCGCACACTGCGGAGAGGCAGCGTCTGGAACCTTCGGGAGAGATTACCTACTGGGAGAATACGGCTAACCCCATTAGGGACGCTAAGGGAAAGATTGTTTCCTGTCTTGAGCTTGCCCGTGACATCACCGAGCGCAAGAAGTCAGAGCAGGCGCTGGCTGATGAAACCACCCGGCACCGTATCCTTATCGACCAGTCCCTGGACGGGATAGTTATCCTCGATGAGAACTCCAAAGTATACGAGGCAAACCAGCGATTTGCCGAGATGCTCGGATACACTCCCGAGGAAGTCCGTGAGCTCCATACCTGGGACTGGGATAAAAACTTTCCACCCGAGCAACTGCTCGAGATGGGGCGGACTGTTGATGAGAAGGGCTTACATTTAGAGACACGGCACCATCGCAAGGATGGTTCGGCCATTGACGTTGATATCTGTATCAACGGAGCCATGTGCACAGAGCAGAAGCTCATCTTCTGCGTCTGCCGGGACATCACCGCGCGCAAGCAGGCGGAGGAGGCGCTGGGAAAGGCGGAACAGGAGAAAACCGCTATTCTCAATAGCTTGAACGAAATTGTGATCTTTCAGGACCTGAAGCATCGGGTTATGTGGGCAAACAAGACCGCTGCTAAATCAGTTGGCTTATCTCCCAAGCAGTTGGTGGGGCGGTATTGCCATAAGGTATGGGGTGGGAGTAATAAATCCTGCCCGGGATGCCCGCTGGAGAAGGTTCTCGAAACGGGACAACCGCAAGCTGGTGAAATAACTAGCCCTGACGGCAAGATATGGTCAATACGAGGCTATCCGGTTCGGGACGCAAATGGCGATATTGCCAGCCTGGTGGAAATGGCGCTGGACATCACCGAGCAGAAAAATATGCAGGAGAAGCTAATTATCACGGACCGGCTGGCCTCTATTGGCGAGCTATCAGCCGGTATTGCCCACGAGATTAATAATCCACTTACCGGAGTTATCGGTTTCTCCAACCTACTGTCAGACAGGGATGATCTCCCTGATGATATAAGGGAAGACCTGGAAGTGATAAACAAGGAAGCAAAACGAACCGCTGAAGTAGTAACAAACCTGCTCACTTTCGCCCGAGAGCATAAGGCACAAAGGGCCCTCACCGACACAAACAAGGTCATCCAGGGCGTCCTCGACTTGCGCGCATATGAACAGAAAGGCGACAATATAGGGGTTAAGACGTCTCTTGCTTCCGATCTGCCGGAAATCAATGCTGATACTTTCCGGCTGCAGCAGGTGTTCCTGAACATTGTTATCAATGCCGAGTACTTCATGAAAGAGGCTCATAATGGGGGCACCCTGACCATCACCACGGAAAAGGTGGGCGACAAGATAAGGGTTTCCTTTGCCGATGACGGACCCGGGATTGCCAAGAAGGCCCTGGGGCACCTCTTTGACCCCTTCTTTACCACCAAAGAGGTGGGCAAGGGAACGGGGCTGGGCTTAAGTATTTGTCACGGTATTATTGCCGAGCACGGCGGCAGGATATACGCCGAGAGCGAGCTGGGTAAGGGCACCACCTTTACGACTGAGTTACCGATAGGCGATAAATAAAAAGTAATGGAAGATATTTTACAAATGGGGAATGCAAACGGTCCTGTGAAACGAATACTGGTAGTGGAAGATGAACCAGTCATATGTGCTCTTTGTCGTAGAGTCTTGACAGAGGACGGATTTAAGACGGATTTCGCGAACGATGGAAAAACGGCACAAGTAAAGATAGCAGAACACCAATATAATCTCTTGTTCTTTGATATCAGACTCCCCAGGATGAGTGGTGAAGAGCTCTACTTATGGTTGCTTCAGGAACACCCGAAGTTGGCTGACCAGGTGGTATTCACTACTGGTAACTCGATTGATGGTAAGACTCTGGATTTCTTGAAACGTTCTGGGCGACCTCATTTGTTTAAACCATTTGGCCGCAACGAACTCAAAGCCTTTATCGGGGGAGTGTTGGGGCAAATAGAAAAGTAAACTGATGATGCGTTATCGGTGTCAGAATCGTTAGCCCTTTGCACGAAGCTGTCGTCACAAACCATCTTTTTGTTCAACCAGGAGACAATCTACTGAAATATAACCCACCTCACCCCCTATATATAAGAAACAAGCCATCGCCCATCCTTATTTCCCTACTACTACAGCCTACTACTAGCCCTACTACTAGAGCCTACTACTAGACCTACTACTAGAACTCCACAAACTATCCTAGTATATACTAGACCCTTATTACTTATAAGAAAAATAGACCTCGCCTACTTATATATAGATTTCTTCCTGTGGTTCCCTACTTATAAGGACCTCTCACTCCTCACGATAAAGGCGCCTTATAGAACCTCAGGCTGTCGCTGAAGGTCACCGACCGCGTGTACCGCTGCACCATCTCCAGGCTCTCCCACCGACCCAAATCTTTGATGGTCATCACGTCGAGCCCAGCTTTTCTGAGCAGGCAGGCAAAGGTCCGGCGGAAGGTGTGGGGATTACAGGGTAGTCCGGTACAAGACCTCAACCGCCTGAGCATTGAGACGACACCCCACCGATCAAGGCCCCAAATGTTGCTGCCATCTGGCTGATATTCTTCCAACCAGCCTCGGAGGTATTTCCTCGTAGTCTTACCCAGCGGGGCCAGCGCCTCTTTGCGTCCCTTCCCCATAACCTTCACCGTGCCCGTCTCCCAGTCTAAATCCTGGGGCCTGACGTTGACCAGCTCGGTAAGGCGGAGCCCACTCTCGGTGAACATAGCGATAATGGCCCTATCACGGGCGTTGTCCACACTATCGATAAGACAGGACACCTGCTCCCGCGTCAGGCTGGGCAGTATCAGCTTGCTTAGCTTCGGAGCTTTAAGGCGTTTTATGGGACTGGGCAGGTCGAAGGTCTCCTCCCGCCAGTTGTAGAAGGTCTTTATTGCCCGGTAGTAGGCATGGCGGTTTCCGAGGTTACCAAACTTGAGCAAAAAGGTCTCAATATCCTGCCTTCGAGCTTTATCGGCATTTACCTCGGACAAGAAGCGACCAAGCTTTATGCGATAGAATTGCGCGGTTCCTGGGGATACTCCCATCGCTTCCCGCGACCGGAGAAAGAGTGAGAGATAATCGCGCTCTGTCTTGGTGACTCGATAGTGGCCAGCCAAGGCTTCGAGGAGTCTCTTTGAGGGAGGACGGTTTCCGTGTCTTACCTGTGAAATATAGGCTTTGCTTAATTTGCTTAACTCGGAAATTTCGGTCACGCCTAAATTGTTAAGCAATCGTAGCTGGTCCTGAGCCTCATAAGCCTTTGGCTTTTAATGACATTCCCTCTTTGATACTCTCTATCATCTCTTCGCCTTTGAATTCAGGCTTCCTCTTCTCGATGAAAGCCAAAAGCCCTTCTTGAGCATCACTAGTCATCATAAGCCAACTGGAAACTTCAGACTCAAGCTTACGGGCGCTTGCCCAGTCCATATTAATCCCGTTATTCAGCATTAACTTGGCTGCCTTTAATGCAGCCACAGGTTTTGATATAAGTTCTTTTGCCAAAGCTTTTGCTTCCTCCATGAGACTAGCCGGTGATACTACTTTGTTCACTAGTCCCATCTCCAGTGCCTCCTTGGCATTATAGATTTTTCCCAGCATGATGGCTTCTTTTGCTTTAGCCAGTCCTATGATATAGGGTAGTTCAACCGTACCCCCAGTGCCGGGAATTATCCCAAGGTTTACCTCAGGCTGTCCAAAGGTGGCATTTTCTGAGGCGATGCGGAAATCACATGTACAGAGGAGCTCTAATCCACCTCCCAAAGCCATGCCATTGGCTGCCCCAATTACTGGCACCTCAAGTTCCTTGATCTTTCTTAAAGCAGCACCAGAATTAAGGCTATATTCCCTAACATTAACAACCGACCCTCTTAACTCATAGAATGCTCGAACATCAGCCCCACCACAGAATGCCCGTTCACCACCGCCGGTAATGATAACCGACCTCACTTCTTCATTGGCCGTAATAAAGGTAGCAGCTTCCTGAAGTTCAGCGTATGTTTGATATCTCATAGCATTCACTGGAGGTCGATTTAAAGTTATGATGGCAATTCCTTCTTCTTTAGAAAAGATTATATCTTCAAATTCCATGTTCCCCTCCTCTTCCCCCCGGTCTCGACGCCCCGGTAACAAGAGCTACCTTCCCTTCTAAAGACATATCTTCTTCTCCTTCAATCAAGTTACTGGCAGCTTAGTATTATTTTCGCTTATTTCACACGCTCAAAGGCGTAATATACCCGGTCGCGTATCTGGGTTTCCCGCTTAACCTCTATAGGGTGTGACGGGACTTCAAAGACGACCAGCTTAACTTCATCGCCCTCTTTTAGCTCGCCCTCAGCGCAGTTCACGATGCGCACTAGCAGGTGCTTGAGCGGGCTATCCTTGCCGAAGTTAAGCCAGGCCAGGATTAGCGGTGGGGGAAAACCGAGAGGAGCCCCGGCCTGAGTCTCGGTGAAGGTAACGACCCTGGCCTTCCGGGGCAGGTCTACCCACTCCAATTCTTCAGACCAGCAGCGGGGGCAGATAACCCCCGGCGGGAAGGCGATATGCCCGCACTTTTTACACTTGGTGCTGGTAAACCTGCCCTCTCTGAGGTTATCGTAAAACTGATGGAGCCGATTAAATTCCGGGCATTCCAACGGCCACATATCCATTTCCGTAATATATCGGCCATCCAGAGCTGGAGTCCCGACTATTGTTGCCTCTTGTAATTCCGCCATCTTCTTTCTCCTTATCCTAATTATTTATTATTCAACCGGTTCCGTCCCGTAGATTACCACCGTGTGCTGGGCACAGGTACCGCTCAGATTATGCGCCAGGGCGAACTTGGGATTTTTGGCTTGATTTATAGCCCTCCCCTGAAGTTGCTTACAAAGCTCAAGGGACTGGCGGGCGCCGGAGGCACCGAAGGGGTGCCCGCAGCTGATAAGGCCACCATCGGTATTTATGGGACGTTTACTGCCAAGATTGAGGGCGCCTGAGGCTACATAAGCACCGCCTTCTCCCTTCTCACAGAAACCAAGCTCCTCCATCTCTATAATCTCGGATATGGTAAAGCAATCATGGACCTGAGCCACATCTATATCGGCGGGGGTAAGCTGGGCATTTTTGAAAGCCACCTCACCCGCCTTCTTCAGATGGGGCCACTCGGCCAGGGTTTCCCCCGGCCACCCGGCCGACATGCTGTGGGTGGCGTGCTGCCCCGTGCCGCGAATGTAGACCAGCGGCCGGTCGGACATCTCCCTGGCTCTCTCCTCCGAGGCAATGATAACCGCCGAGGCGCCATCAGTTAGGGGGCAGCAGTCGAAAAGACCGAACGGGTCAGCAATTAGCCGGGCATCCAACGCCTCTTCCATGGTGAGCGTTTTCGAGTAAAAGTGCGCCTTGGGATTGGTTGAGCCGTAGTTATAGTTGGCTACGGAGACATGAGCCATCTGCTCCTTGGTCGTCCCGTAGCGCTTCATGTGCATCTTGGCAATCATGGCAAAGAAGGGCGGGGGTACGCCCAAGCCCATGGCGGAGTCCCAATCATGGTCATTGACCGCCAGTTCTGTATAGTTTGTTTCCCATCGCTGGGGCAGGTAACTCTTCTCGGCGCCTGTCACCAGAACTACCTCAGAAATACCACTTTCTACCATTCCCTTGGCCAGAATAATCCCCGTGTTGGAGCCGGCGCACAGGGTATCCAGCCTGGTGCAGATTGAGGTCGGTTTTAATCCCAATCTGTGAGCTATAAGAGGCGCTGTGTTCAGGGCGTTGGAATGCCTCCCTACCTTTGTGGAACAAAAGAGGAGGCCATCGATGTCTCCGGGCTTCAGTGCCGGAATGTCGTCAGAACAGGCTTTGGCCGCCTCCTGAACCATATCGAATAAGGTTGCCTGTCTTACGCCAAATTTACTCACTCCCCCACCAACTATTACAGCATTCGTCCTTTTTACCATCTAAATTCCTCCCTTTCTTTAACTCAATATTATGCTGTCTCAATAGGTTTAAGCCATCCCGAGGCGACTTTTAATGTCTTCTTTCAGGGCTCTCTTATCTGCTTTGCCTACTTTCGTCAACGGGATGCTGTCAATAAACTCAATTCTCTCCGGTAGCTGAAGCACGGAAGCCCCTTTACCCTTCAAAAATGAGATAATCTCTTCAAAACTAAGCTTCGCCCCCGAGACAGGCTTGATATAAGCGCATATCCTTTCTCCCAATTCTTTATCGGGCATGCCGATTACTGAAACGTCCTCAACGCTCGGGTGAGTAATAATCAACTTCTCGATTTCAGCAGGAATGATATTTTCACCACCTCGGAGAATGATATCCTTAATCCTGCCGGTTATCTTAATTCTCCCCGAATCGTCCATTGCTGCCAAGTCGCCAGTTTTGAAGAACCCATCCTTAGTGAAGCTTCTCCTATTCTCCTCAGGAGCGTTAAAATAACCGCTGAACACGTCTGGCCCCTTGGCTACCAGTTCTCCCTCTGTATTTAGTGGCAGCTCTGTTTCATCTTGGTCAATGATTTTATATTCAGAAAAAGGGCAACATGGTTTTCCCGAGGTGCTACAAATGGTATCTAGGTCATAATCCAATCCCGTCATACAGTTCAAGCCCTCGGTCGAACCGAGCCCAATAACATACTGGCAGCCAATCTTTTCGCAGACGTTTCGAACCAAATCGGGCGGGCTGGGGGCACCCCCGACATGCA
>Ga0315553_10001804_pt1 | contig 17559 bp, 14 predicted proteins | sample SalMarSW160140MG_FD_203099 | JGI IMG/M metagenome (GOLD analysis project Ga0315553, IMG submission 203099) | Salt marsh sediment microbial communities from the Plum Island Ecosystem LTER, Massachusetts, United States - Salt Marsh Sediment SW1601-40 ... | reverse complement strand
GAGCGAGTACTCGCGCTTGACGAAGCTGACGATCCCTTCGTCGAGCTCGTCCCCACCGATCCGGATCGACTCGCTGGCGACAATTCCACCGAGCGAGATGACCGCGACCTCGGTCGTCCCGCCACCGATGTCGACGATCATGTTCCCGGCGGGCTCGTGGACCGGGAGCCCGGCGCCGATTGCCGCGGCCATCGGCTCCTCGATGATGTACGCCGGCTTCCGGGCGCCCGCGTACTCGGCCGCCTCCTGGACGGCTCGCTGCTCGACGCCCGTGATTCCCGATGGGACGCAGATGACCATGCGGGGCTTCGCCCAACGTCGACTGTGCACACGCTGGATGAAGTAGCGGAGCATCTTCTCGCAGATGTCGAAGTCGGCGATCACGCCGTCCTTCAGCGGTCGGATGGCCTGGATGTGGCCGGGCGTGCGCCCGATCATCTGTTTCGCTTCCGACCCCACGGCGAGCGGGCGACCGTCCCGGACATTCACGGCGACGACCGACGGTTCGTTGAGGACCACACCCCGGCCGCGTACGTACACGAGCGTGTTGGCGGTGCCGAGATCGACCGCCATGTCGCGGCCGATGATCGACGAGTACCAGGGTTCGCTCACGGATCGTCCCTTGCGCCGCTCGGGCATGCGGAAGTCGGGTGCGTGGCCTCGATCGGCGCCCTTCCCCCACAGCACGCCGAGTTGCAAAGGCTACGGGGTGCCTCCGGAGCGGTCCAGCCGGACGGGGCGCGGTCCCTAGCGGCCGAGGTCCGGGAAGAACAGGCTGATCTCGCGCTCGGCCGATTCCGGCCCGTCCGAGCCGTGGACCAGGTTCTCGCCCGTTTCGAGTGCGAGATCGCCGCGGATGGTCCCGGGCGCGGCCTCACGGGGGTTGGTCGCCCCCATCAGCGTCCGCACCACCTGCCAGGTGTCGGGTCCGCCCTCGACCACCATCGCCACGAGCGGGCTACGCGTGATGAACGCCACCAACTCCTCGAAGAACGGCTTGCCCTCGTGCTCCGCGTAGTGGCGTTCCGCGAGGCCGGTCTCGATCCGGCGCAGCTCCATCGCGGTGATGCGCAGCTGCTTGCGCTCCAGACGCGCCGCGATCTCGCCCACCAGCCCGCGTTCCACCGCGTCGGGCTTGCACAGCACCAGTGTCCGTTCGCCGGCTGCGCCACTCACGGGGACGGAATCTACGGGGCCCCGGCTGCCCGCGCTATTCGTGCGCTGACGGCGCTTCTCCCCCGCGGGCGCGGAGCGCGGCCCGTGCCGCCCCGGCGACGTAGAGCGAGCCGGTGACGACGACCTGACCGTCGGGATCGCTCGTGCCGATCGCGTGTTGCACCGCGTCGTCGACGTCGTCGACGACCGCGACCCGATCGGACGCGAGGCCGAGCTCGCGTGCAGCCTCTGCGAGATGCAGCGGATCGAGAGCGCGCGGGCTCGGCGGACGCGTGCAGACGATCGACTCTCCATGGGGAGCATCGAGCGCTTCGAGCATCTCGTGCGGACTCTTCTCGCGCAGCAACCCGACCACGAGCGTGCGCGGCGCAGGTGCGAACTCCTCCGCGAGCGCGACGAGGAGGGCCTGCGCGCCCGCGACGTTGTGCGCGCCGTCGAGGAGGACGAGCGGCTGGTGACCGAGCACCTCGAGGCGGCCGGGTGACGTGACCGAGGTGAATGCCTCCCGAACGAGCTCGTCGGGAAGCACGCGCCCGAGCACGGCCTCGGCGCCGGCCAGCGCCAGCGCCGCGTTCTCCGCCTGATGGCGACCGTGCAGAGGCAGGAACACCTCCGGGTAGTCGCGCCCCGGAGTGAACAGCTCCATCACCCGCCCGCCGTGGGCCATCCGGTTGCCCCGAACCCCGAAATCCGCCCCTCGCCGCCAGACCTCCGCCGCTCCTCGATCGAGGAAGTAGCGAGACAGCATGGGATCCGTCTCCCCGAGCACCAGCACCGCCCCCGGCTTGACGATCCCGGCCTTCTCCGCCGCTATCCCCTCCGCGCTCGAGCCCAGGTACTCGACGTGGTCGATGCTGACGTTGGTGACGACAGCGACCTCCCCGTCGATCACATTGGTCGCGTCCCAGCGGCCTCCGAGCCCGACCTCGACCACCGCGACCTGCACCGCCAGGTCCGCGAACCAGGACAGTGCGGCCGCGGTGAGGATCTCGAAGTACGTCGGCCGTTCCGGTACGTGCGCTTCCACGAGTGCAACCCGCGCCAGGGTCTCGGCGAGCGCCTCGTCGCTGATCGGCGCGCCGCACCAGGCCAGGCGCTCGTTCACACGCTCGAGGTGCGGGCTGGTGTACGACCCGACCGACAGGTCCGTCGCCGTCAGCAGCGCGCTCAACATCCGCGCCGTGGACGACTTTCCGTTCGTCCCGGTCAGGTGGACGCTCGGGAACTCCAGCTGCGGCGAGCCGAGCAGCTCCACGACCGCCTGCATCCGCTCGAGTGTCGGTGGTGCGGGCGAGGTCCCGAGGCCCGCTTGCTCGAGGTTGACGTGATCGTCGAGCCAGCCACGCGCCTCGTCGATGTTCACCTCACCGGAGCAGGTCGCGGTGCGACCGCAGCTTCGCGATCGCGGCCGCGATCTCTTCACGGCGCCGGCGCTGAGCGTCGACCACTTCCGCAGGTGCCCGGTCGATGAACGCGTCGTTCGCGAGTTTCGCTTCGACGCGGCGAAGCTCGGTCTCGAGCTTTGCGAGCTGCTTGTCGGCCTGCGCGCGAGCCGCCTCGACGTCCACGATGCCGGCGAACGAGATGACGACCTCCGCACCATCGGCGACGAGACGTTGCTCACCGGCGCGAGGAGGACGCGGCTGCTCGTCGAGCACGAGCTCGTCCAGTCCTGCCAGCTCCGTGACCGCCGTGCCCAGCGTCTGCAGCGCGCCCGATGCTCCATCCCCTCTCGGGTGCACCCATGCCGTGATGCGCTGCTTCGGCGAGATCTGGTGTTCGGATCGGAACCGCCGGATCGCGGACACGACCTCCGTGATCGTGCGCATCGCAGCGTCGGCCGCGTCGTCCACGACATGCACGTCGGGCGCCGGAAACGGGGCGGTCGCGACGAGGTCTTCGCCGCCCAGACGGTGCCAGAGCTCCTCGGTCGCGAACGGGATGACCGGATGGAGCAGCCGGAGGATGGTGTCGAGTGCGGTGGCCAGCACCTCCTGGACCCGACGACGCTGTCCGTCGTCCCGGAGCGAGAGCTTCGAGAGCTCGATGAACTCGTCGCGGGTGAAGTGCTGCAGCTCACGGACCCCGTCGGCGAAGTCGTAGCGCTCGAAGCTCTCGTTGACCCGGCGGACCGTCTGCTCGAGGCGGGAGAGGATCCATCGTTCCGGCAGCGTTCCGTCACGCGCGACGCGGGCCGGATCGAAGCTCGCGGTGAGCTCGGAGAGGGTGCTCCCGTCGAGCCCGATCGCCACGAAGCGAGCCGCGTTCCACAGCTTGTTCACGAAGTTCCGGGCGCCTTCCACCCACTCCTCGGCGAGCGGGACGTCCTGGCCAGGACTGCCGGCCCGGACGAGGGCGAAGCGGAGCGCGTCGGCACCGTAGCGGTCCGCCATCTCGAGCGGATCGATCGCGTTGCCGTACGACTTCGACATCTTGCGACCCTCGGCGTCCCGGACGAGCCCGTGGATCGCGACGTGGCGAAACGGCACGTCTCCGGTGAAATGCAGCCCCATCTGCATCATCCGCGCCACCCAGAAGTAGATGATGTCGAAGCCCGTGTGGAGCAGCGCGTTCGGGTAGAAGCGCTCCAGGTCCTCGGTCTGCTCGGGCCATCCGAGGGTCGAGAACGGCCAGAGCGCGGACGAGAACCACGTGTCGAGCACGTCCTCGTCCTGGCGGAGCGAGCGGCTCGCGCACTTCCGGCAGCCCCTGGGGTCCTCGACGCTGACGATCTCCTCGCCGCAGTCGTCGCAGTACCAGGCCGGGATCCGATGTCCCCACCAGATCTGGCGGCTGATGCACCAGTCGCGAAGCTGCTCGAGCCAGTCGAAGTACAGCTTCTCCCATCGCTGGGGCACGAACCTCGTCCGATTCTCGCGGACGGCCTCGATCGCCGGGACCGCCAACGGGGCCACCTTGACGAACCACTGGAGCGAGAGCCGGGGCTCCACCACCGTGTGGCAGCGGTAGCAGTGCCCCACGGCGTGATGGTGGGTGTCGACGGACACGAGCCGGCCCGCTTCGGCCAGCGCCTCCTTGACCGCCTCCCGGGCGGCGAAGCGCCCCTCCCCCTCGAAGCGACCGCCGTTGGCGTTCACCACCGCGTTCTCGTCGAAGATGTCGACGGCCGGGAGGCCGTGCCGCTGCGCGATCTCGAAGTCGTTCGGGTCGTGGGCCGGTGTCACCTTGACGGCTCCCGTCCCGAACGACGGGTCGACCGCGTCGTCCGCGACGACGGGGATCTCGCGTTCCTGGAGCGGCAAGACGAGCATCCGCCCGACGACGTCTCGGTAGCGCTCGTCGTCGGGATGCACGGCGACGCCGGTGTCGCCGAGCATCGTCTCCGCCCGGGTCGTCGCGACCTCGATCACACCGTCGCCCTCCGCGAACGGATACGCGATCGTGACGAGTTCGCCCTCCACGTCCGCGTGCTCGACTTCGATGTCGGAGAGCGCGGTGTGACAGCGCGGGCACCAGTTGATGATGCGGTTCGCGCGGTAGACGAGACCCTCCTCGTAGAGGCGCACGAAGACAACGCGAACGGCCCGTGAGAGCCCTTCGTCCATGGTGAAGCGCTCACGGGACCAGTCGCAGGACGAGCCCATGCGGCGCATCTGCTGCGTGATGCGCCCGCCGTAGGTCTCCTTCCACTCCCAGACCCGCTCGATGAACACCTCCCGCCCGAGCTCGTGGCGGTCGGTCCCCTCCTTCGCGAGCTCGCGTTCGACGACGTTCTGGGTCGCGATCCCCGCGTGGTCGGAGCCGGGGACCCAGAGCGCGGCATAGCCCTGCATGCGCTTGCGCCGGATCGTGGCGTCGATGAGCGCGTGCTCGAAGGCGTGCCCCATGTGGAGCGACCCGGTGACGTTCGGGGGCGGGATGACGATGCAGAAGGGCTCGCCGTCGGGGTTCGTCTCGGGACGGAACGCTCCCGCGTCCTCCCAGCGCTGGTACCAGCGCGCCTCTCCGCCCGCGGGGTCGTACGCGCGTGGGAAGTCGGTCGCGGTCGCGCTCGGCATCGACCGTCAGTGTACGAGGACGGTCCCCCGCGCCTTCGACGCGTTCACGGCGCGTCGTAGACGACGCTCATGAACGCACCGAGGTCAGGCGGAGCGGCGGCGCTCCCCCTCCTCGAGCGTGGGGGTGATGCGGCCGGCGACGACGTCTTCGTCGATGACGCACCGGCTGACGTCGCCCCGGCTCGGGAGCTCGTACATCACCTCGAGAAGGACCTCTTCGAGGATCGCCCGCAGACCCCGGGCGCCGGTCCCGCGCTCGAGCGCCTGCGTCGACACTGCGTCGAGCGCCGCTTCGGAGAACTCGAGGTCGACGTCGTCGAAGTGGAAGAACTTCTGGTACTGGCGCACGAGCGCGTTCTTGGGCTCGACCAGGATGCGGACGAGCGCCTCTTGATCGAGCGCGTGCACGGCGCTCATGACGGGTAGCCGTCCCACGAACTCGGGGATGAGCCCGAACTTCAGCAGGTCCTCCGGGAGCGCCTGGGCGAGCACGTCACCGAGCTCCTTGTCCGCGGCCCGGCGGATGTCGGCGCCGAAGCCGACACCCTGGTTGCCGACCCGGCTCTGGACGATCCTGTCGAGCCCCGCGAACGCGCCACCGCAGATGAACAACACGTTGGTCGTGTCGATCTGAATGAACTCCTGGTGCGGATGCTTGCGACCCCCCTGCGGAGGGACCGACGCGGTCGTGCCCTCGAGGATCTTCAGCAGCGCTTGCTGCACGCCTTCGCCCGACACGTCGCGGGTGATGGAGGGGTTTTCCGCCTTGCGGGCGATCTTGTCGATCTCGTCGATGTAGATGATCCCGGTCTCGGCCTTCTTCACGTCGTAGTCGGCCGCCTGGATCAGCTTCAGGAGGATGTTCTCCACGTCCTCACCGACGTAACCCGCTTCGGTCAGCGCGGTCGCGTCCGCGATGGCGAAGGGGACTTTGAGCATGCGCGCCAGCGTCTGGGCGAGGAGCGTCTTGCCGCAACCCGTCGGGCCGATCAACAGGATGTTCGACTTCTGGAGCTCGACGTCGGGGTCGCCGTAGGCCCCCGCCTGCACGCGCTTGTAGTGGTTGTAGACGGCGACCGAAAGGACCTTCTTGGCCTGCTCTTGCCCGATGACGTAGTCGTTCAGGTACTCGTAGATCTCACGGGGCTTGGGCAGATCATCGAAGGTGACCTCGCTCGACTGCGAGAGCTCCTCTTCGATGATCTCGTTGCAGAGATCGATGCACTCGTCGCAGATGTAGACGCCGGGACCGGCGATCAGCTTCTTGACCTGCTTCTGGCTCTTCCCGCAGAACGAGCACTTCAGCAGATCGCCGCCATCACCGAACTTCGCCACGTCTCCCCCTCGTCGACGACGTTCAACCAGCCGCGGACACTGCCGCGAGCTCTCGGGTCGAGATCACCTCGTCGATGATGCCGTATTCGTGGGCCTCATCGGCGCTCATGATGAAGTCGCGGTCGGTGTCCTTGGCAACCCGCTCGAGCGGCTGACCGGTGTGGTCGGCGAGGATCTTGTCGAGGAGGTCACGCATCCGGATGATCTCGCGGGCCTGGATCTCGATGTCGACCGCCTGCCCACCGGCGCTGCCGTGGGGTTGGTGGATGAGGATGCGAGCGTGGGGCAGGCAGAACCGCTTCCCTTGCTGACCGGCGGCCAGCAGCACCGCCGCAGCCGAGGCGGCCTGGCCGACGCAGATCGTCTGCACCTCGGGCTTGATGTAGCTGGGCGATCATCAGGTTCGACACCGCGTCGTCGATCGGCGTCCCGAGGAAGATGATCCGTTCCTTGAGCAACCGGGAGTAAATGTCGAACGCACGCTCGCCACGGTTGGTCTGCTCGACGACCGTGGGGACGAGGTAGTTGCGGATCGGATCGTTCACGCTTCGTCGTCCTCCGTCGTCTCGCTGTCGCTACTGCCGTGTTCGGTCTCTGCTTCGGACTCTGCTTCGGACTCGGTCGGCAGCTCGAGGTCGAGTGCGTTCCCCGCCGGGTCGACCGCCTGGGCGTTCTCGACGAGGAACTGCAGCGCCTTCCCTCGGGCCACCTCAGAGCGTAGTTCGTCGAGGACCCCACGCTGGTCGAGATCCTTGTGCACCTTGGCGGGCTTCTCGTCGAGTCGCTCTGCCAGTCGCTCGACCTCCGCGTCGACTTCCGCGTCGGTCACCTCGATCTCCTCCTGGGCGACCACGGAGCGCAGCGCGAGATCGGCGCGAACCGCCTGGGCTGCACCGCCGCGCGCGCCGGCCAGGAACGCTTCGGGTTCCTGTCCCGTCGCCTGGAGGTACTGCTCGAGGCTCACGCCCTCGGGCAGACGGTGCGCGAGATCGTGCAAGCGGCGCTGGACCTCCTGGTCCACGAGGGCCTCGGGGGGCTCCAGCCCGACGAGCTCGGCCACCGCTTCGAGAACCTTGTCGCGCAGCGCGACCTGCGCCTGGAGCTTGGCGTAGGTCTCGAGCCGCGCGCGGACGTCTGCACCTAGCTCGGCGATCGTGTCGAACTCGCTCGCCTCCGACGCGAACTCGTCGTCGCCTGCGGGCAGCACCTTGCGCTTGGTCTCCTTCACGAGGACCTGGAACGAGACCTCGTCGCCCGCGTGCTCGCCCGCAGTCGCCGGCAGGGTGGCGTTGAACTTCAAGATCGCCCCCGGCCGCTCTCCTCGCAGCTCGTCGTCGAGCTCGGGGACCACCCGCCCGGAACCGACCTCGTAGAGGTAGTCGGTCGAGGTGAGACCGTCGATGACCTCGTCGTGGACATAGCCCTGCACGTCGATCGAGGCGAAGTCGCCGTCTACGAGGGGGGTGCTGGAGTCCTCGAGCTCGGCGAAGCGCTCCCGCAGCTGGTCGATCTGCGCGTCGACGGCTTCGTCGTCGATCTCGGGGACCTCGAGCGTGACCTGGAGATCCTGGTAACCGGAGATCGTGACCTCGGGCCGGAGCTCGACGACGGCGTCGAACTCGACGTCGCCCTCTTCCTCGCCCGCCGTGATGTCGATCTCGGGCGCGGCGATCGTGTCGAGCTGCTCCGCGCCGACGGCCTCGGTGTAGTACTCGGGGATCGCGTCGCGGAGCGCCTGCTCACGGGCCACCCCTGCGCCGAACTGGGCCTCGAGGAGCTTGCGCGGCGCCTTGCCGGGGCGGAAGCCCGGGATCTTCACCTCCTGGGCGAGCTTGCGGAACGCAGCGTCGACCGCGCGCTCGAACCGGTCGGCGGGAACGGCGACGTGTAGGCGGACCTTGTGGCCCTCGACGGTCTCGACGGAGGTCTCCAGAGAGCGCAGAGTGTACCGGTGCGCCTCTCGGACCCGGTTACTCACGGACACGAGCACGGTGGGGCCGTCTTCACCGGCGGCTCCGCAGGGAGGAACGGTTGCAGCCTCCTCGGCGGGGACGGAAACTGCGGTGAACGAGACCCGGGAGTGAGCAAGCAGTGGACGTGACGGGGCCCGGTCAGCCCTACCCCACCCGCCGAGCCACCCAGGACGCCTTCGCGGCGCACGTCTCGGCCGGGAAGGTCGCCGCGTTCGAGGCGCTCGGCGTCGACCTGGTGATGGGAGAACGAGCAGGGGCGATCTTCACCGACGCCTTCGACGGCCGGCGGTGGCTGAACTGCCACTGCAACGGCGGGGTGTTCAACCTCGGGCACCGCAACCCGCGGGTCCTCGAAGCGCTCCGGGCCGCGCTCGACCATCTCGACGTGGGCAACCACCACCTCGTCTCCGGCCACCGAGCGAAGCTCGCCGAGCGCCTCGCGGCCACGACCGACGACCGTCTCCCGGGCGTCGTCTTCGGCGTGAGCGGTGGCGAGGCCATCGACGCGGGGATCAAGGCGGCCCGTGCCGCGACAGGGCGCTCGACGATCGTCTCGGTGCGCGGCGGCTACCACGGCCACACGGGCCTCGCCCTCGCCGCGGGCGACCCCCAGTACCGCGAGCCGTTCGGGCCGAACCCGCCGGGCTTCGTCCAGGTCCCCTTCGACGACCTGCCCGCGATGGACGCGGCGATCGGCCACGACACCGCCGGCGTCCTCCTGGAGCCGATCCCGGCCACGCTCGGCATGCCGATCGCCGCCGACGGCTACCTCGCCGGCGTCGAGGCGCTCTGCCGCGAACGGGGTGCCCTCCTCCTGCTCGACGAGGTGCAGACGGGGCTGGGACGCACGGGCCGGATCTGGTGCCACCAACACGACGACCTCACCCCCGACGTGGTCGTGACCGGGAAGGGCCTGAGCGCCGGCCTCTACCCGATCACGGCGACGCTGATGACACCGGCGGCCCACGCGGTCTTCGACGAGCAGCCGTTCGTGCACCTCTCCACCGCCGGCGGCGCCGAGCTGGGCTGCGTCGCGGCCACCACCGCGCTCGACATCATCGAGGAGCCGGGTTTCCTCGAGCGGGTCGAGGAGCTCGGGGAACGCTTCGAGAAGGGGTTCGCGTCCGCTCCGTTCACCCTCAGGCGCCGGGGGATGTTCATAGCCCTCAAGTTCTCCGACCCCGACGGCGGTGTTGCCGCAGCCGGTGCTTGCTACGACGCGGGGATCTTCGCCGTGTTCGCCAACCACGACCGTTCCACGCTCCAGTTCCTGCCGCCGCTCGTGCTGTCCGACGGCGAAGCCGACGAGATCATCGATCGGGTCAACACCGCGCTGACGTGAGCGGCGAGCTCGACATCGAGGCGCTGGATCGGGCCGTCGAGAACGCGCTCCGGTCCGCCGACACGTCGGGGCTGGAGATCATCGGCGCCGGCGAGATCACGCTCGTCGTGGGGTGGCGGGCCGCCGACGGGTCCCCGTACGCGTGCAAGCGGCTGCCCGTGTTCGACGACGAGCGCCGCTACGACTCCTACCGACGGTGCTTCGACACCTACCTCGAAGCGCTGGCGGCACGCGGGACGCGGATCGTCGACAGCCGGCTCGAGCCCGTGCGCCGACCGGACGGGCGCGTCATCGCCTACTGCACGCAACCCGTCCTCGATGCCCGCACGCTCGCGCCGATCCTGCGGGACGCGGACGACGAAGCCGGGAGCCGGCTGCTCGAGGCCATCGTCGATCAGGTCGGGGTGACGGTCGACGAGCGCCTCGGCGTCGACGCGCAGCTCTCGAACTGGGCGCAGGACGACGGCGATCTCCTCTACCTGGACGTCACCACACCGCTCATGCGCGACGAGCACGGCGAGGAGCAGCTCGACACCGACGTCTTCCTGGCCGCGTTGCCCTGGGCGTTGCGCGGGGTGGTACGGCGGTTCGTCCTCGGCGACATCCTCGAGGGCTACTACGAGCCCCGCGGGGTCCTGCTCGACCTGGCCGGCAACCTGCACAAGGAGCGCCTCGTCCGCTGGATCCCCGCGCTGCTCCAGACGGCCAACGAACGCTTCGATCTCGACCTCACCGCCGAGGAGATCGCCCGCTACTACCGCCGCGACGCGCTGATCTGGGAAGCGCTGTTGCGGCTCCGACGCGTCGACCGCGTCTGGCAGCAGAAGGTCCGTGGGCGGACGTACCCGTACCTCATCCCGGAAGGCCTCACGCGATAGCGGGACCCATCGCCCGTTCCCGGGCGTAGGCTCGCGAGCACCGGGGAGTGGCGCAGCTTGGCAGCGCGCCTGCTTTGGGAGCAGGAGGTCGGGGGTTCAAGTCCCCCCTCCCCGACCGGTTACCGTGGGCGCCCTCGCGGGTGTAGCTCAATGGCAGAGCCCCAGCCTTCCAAGCTGGTGACGCGGGTTCGACTCCCGTCACCCGCTCTGCGCCGGCAGTTCGGACGGGCCCCGATCCTCGCTGACGTCGCGATCGACGTCGCGCCCGAGGTGCGCGCCGACGAAGTCGCCCGCGACCCGGTAAACGCGACGGCTGGCCCCCGCCCAGGGCATGAGGAACGGGAACACGTGGAACATGCCCGGCTCCTCGATCACGGTCGTGTCGACGGCCGAGGCCCGCAGGTGGTCGACGAAGCGCCGGATCGGGTCGCGGAAGATCTCGTCGTCGCCGAACACCACCAACGTCGGCGGGTAGCGATGCAGGTCCGCGTACACCGCGGAGACGAGTTCGTCGCGCGGATCGCGCCCGTGCAGGTAGGGGGCCACCGGGACGTTCCACGGCAGGATGTCGCGGCCTGCGTTCTCGGAGACGGAGGGCTCGTCGAGGATGAGGTCGACCTCGGGGGAGAACAGCACGAGCCCGGCCGGGCTGGGTAGGTGGAGGGCCCGGGCGTCGAGCAGCAGCGAATTGGCGAGCCCGCCCCCACCCGAGTCGCCCGCGACGAAGAGCGTGCTCGGATCGCGGGTTTCGAGCAGCGCCTCGCAGACCGAGACCGCGTCCTCGAGCCCGGCCGGGAAGGGGAACTCCGGCGCGAGCCGGTAGTCCACGACGAGCACCTCGCAGTGGGTCTCGACGGCCAGCCACGCCGCGAACGCGGCGTACATGCGCGGTGACGTTCCGATGTAGCCGCCGCCGTGCAGGTAGAGGATCGTGCCGCGCGGCTCGTCGGGAGGCCGGTACCAGGTTCCCGGCACGCCTCCGACCTCCTCGTCGAGCGTCGTGACCCCGAGGCGGTGCACCACCGGTGGCAGCACGACCGCGCAGATGTCGTCGAGGACGACCTCGAGCGAGCGGAACTCCTCGATGGGCAGTGACGACGCGTACCCCATGAAGGTCCGCATGACGTGGCGGGTGACGCTGCGGGCGACGTTCTCGACGGGGTTCGTCGGGCCCTGCCAGGGTCGGCGCAGCGGCACCGTCGCGAGGTCCGTCGCGAGCTGCTCGGCGAGACCGAGCACCGTGAACGCGGCGATCGTCGGGGGTGCGGTCGGCACGTCGGGGCGTTTGCCCATCACCATCGCGGGCCTCCTGGGGGAGAGCGGCACCCACGATCGTGGCACGTCGTGAGGGCGGCCCGTGCCGTCCGCCCCGGAAGGCCGGCACTCGCCCTGGCCGCGTAGCCTCACCGGCCCGAACCGAGGAGGCCTCCCGTGAAGACCGAGGTCGTCGTGGAGATCCCGAAGGGATCGCGCAACAAGTACGAGATCGACCACGAGACGGGGGCGGTGTGGCTGGACCGCCACCTCTTCACCGCCACGACGTACCCGGCCGACTACGGGTTCTTCCCCGAGACGCTGGCCGAGGACGGCGATCCACTCGACGCTCTCGTGCTGCTCGACGAGCCGACCTTCCCCGGGTGCCACATCGAGGCCCGGCCGATCGGCGTCTTCTGGATGCGCGACGAGGCGGGCCCCGACGCCAAGATCCTCTGCGTTCCCGCGGGTGACCCGCGCTGGGGCGACGTGACGGACCTGCCCGACCTCCGACCGCATCTCCTGGAGGAGATCAGCCACTTCTTCGAGGTCTACAAGGCACTGGAGCCGCACAAGCACGCCGAGGTACGCGATTGGGGCGGCGCCGACGCCGCGGCCCAGGTCATCGCCGACGCCCGACGACGCCACGCCGATCAACCGGGCGCCTGAGCCGAGCGGCCGTCGGCCGGGGTCCCGGCGGCAGCGCCGGTACACTGCTCGTGCGTCCTGGCAGGCACGAGCGCCCGTAGCTCAGGGGACAGAGCGACGGACTTCTAATCCGTTGGTCGGGGGTTCGAATCCTCCCGGGCGCGCCCAGTCCTGGTGGCCGTAGCTCAGTAGGTGAGAGCGCCTGGTTGTGGTCCAGGAGGTCGGGGGTTCGAATCCCCTCGGTCACCCTCCCAACGAGCCGACGACGCGTTCGACGGCCGCGCGCGGGTCCACGTCCACCACCACCGGACGGCTGGGCCCCTCCCCCATGCGGATCGAGCCGTCGGGTCGGACCCGGAGCCGCCGTGCCTCGACGGTCTCCACCGGCTCCTCGAGCAGCGAGAGGAGCGTCAGCGGGTCGTGCAAGCACAGCGCGTGCGGGAAGGACGCCAGCGGCGGCACGACCCGGGTCCCCACCGCGGCGTCGAGGCGGGCCCGGTCGGCCGCCCCCACTTGGGTCCGGACGGTCACGTCGAGGGGGACCAGCACGGCGTCGGGGCGCAGCTCCAGCAGCGTCGCGGCCGCCGTGGGATCGGCCCCCACGTTGGTGTCCACCCGCCGCAGGGCGCCCCGGTGCTCGACGGGAGCGAGCACACCCCCCATGAGGGCCACCGCGTCCGGGAGCACGGCCGCCACCGCCAGCCCGGACAGGTTCGTGGCCGGGCCGATCCCGCAGACCGCGTCCGGCGCAACGGCCGTGATCGCCGCAGCGAGCCCTTCGCTCCCGGGGACGACGGGCAGGCCGGACGCGTCCGGCCCCAGCACGCGCCGAGCCACGCTCTCGCGCGCGGCGACGTCACCCGAGACGGTGCTCACGCCGACGAGCTCCACACCCGGGTGCGCGACCGCGAGCAGCAACGCGAGGGCGTCGTCGGGATTCGTCCCGACGTCGGTGTCGATCCAGACCCGCACGCTTCTTCAGGGCGCCGGGCGGTCGAGGATCGAGCGCAGCGCGCCCTCGAGCTCCGGCTGGCGGAACGTGTAGCCCGTTGCGGCCAACCGCTCGGGCACGACTCGTTGGCTCGCCAGCAGCGTGTTGTTCACCATCTCCGTCGTGTACAGGAGGCGGAGCGGCAACAGCGGCGTCGGAAGCTTCACGGGGCGGTGGAGCACGCGGCCGAGGGTGGCGGCGAAGTCGCGCTGACGAACCGGGACGGGACCCACGACGTTCACGGGACCGGCCAGCTCGGATGCGAGGAGGAGCTCGATCGCGCCGAGCTCGTCTTCGAGCGCGATCCACGACATCCACTGGTCGCCGCTTCCCACGCGGCCGCCCAGGCCGAGACGGAACGGGAGCAGGAGGCGTTGCAGGAGCCCGCCCTGCGCGGCGAGCACCAGGCCGGAACGCAGGTGCACGACGCGGATCCCGGTTTCGCTCGCGGGCTCGGTCGCCGCCTCCCACCGGTGGCAGACCGCCGCGGGGAAGTCGTCGTCGCGACCCGGGTCATCCTCGGTGAGGACCGCGTCGCCCCGGTGGGCGCCGTACACCCCGATCGCGGAGGCGCTGACGAAGACGTGGGGCGGGCGTTGGAGGGCCGAGAGGGTCCGGGCCAGCAGGGCGGTGCCCTCCGTCCTGCTGCGCAGGATGCGCGCCTTGCGCTGCGCCGTCCAGCGGCCCTCACCGATCGGGACGGCGCCCAGGTGCACCACCGCGTCGACGCCCTCCAGTGAGGCGGCGTCGATCGTGCCCGCCCCGACGTCCCACGCGATCGTGTCCGAACCGGACGGAGCCGCCGTCTCCGGGCGCACGAGGCGAGCGACGCGGTGGCCGGCAGCCTCCAGAGCGGGGACGAGGGCCGTCCCGACGAGGCCGGTGGACCCCGAGACCGCCACGTCCAACTCCGACCTCCGAGTCCGCACGGGCTTGCCGCTTCCACGGTACAGGCACCCTGCCGCCGGGGGCCCGGTCGCGGCGTCCGCCGAGCCGTGCGGCAAGATGGGGCCGTGCACATCGTGGTCGTCGGCGCGGGCGAGGTGGGCTCCTTCCTGGCCGAACGGCTCTCCCGCGAGGGACACGACATCGCCGTGATCGAACGGGACCGCGCCAAGCTGAGCGCGATCGCCTCACGTCTCGACGTGCTGACGGTCGAGGGGACCGGAGCGAGCCCCATGGCGCTCGCGGAGGCAGGCATCGACAAGTGCTCGCTGATGGTGGCGGTCACCAACGTCGACGAGACCAACCTCTTGGCGTGCTCGCTCGCCAAGCACGCGGGCGTGAAGTCGACCGTCGCGCGGATCGAGAGCGGCGAGCTCCGGGGAGCGGCCGGCAAGAAGCTCCGCAGCGAGCTCGGGATCGACGTCGTCATCGACCCCGACGCCGAGACCGCCGACGAGATCCTGGAGCTGCTCGAGTTCCCCGGGACCTCCGAGGTGGTCCGGATGGCGGGCGGCGACCTCGTGATCATCGGCGTCCGGATTCCCGAGCACGCACCGATGGTCGGCAAGACCTTGCAGCGGATCGCAGCGGACTACGAGCCGAATTGGGAGTTCCTCTTCGGCGCGATCGTGCGGGACGACCGCACGATCATCCCCCGCGGCGACCACCGCATTGAACCGGGTGAGTTCGTGCGGATCGTGTGCAAGGAGCGGGCGCGTCGGGAGATCCTGGGCCAGCTCGGGCTGAGCCGCAGCCTCCCGCGACGAGTCATGGTCCTCGGCGGCGGACGGGTCGGTGAGGCCGTCGCCGCCCAGCTCGAACGCCGCCGGGTGCGTGTGACGATCATCGAACGCGACGGCGAGCGCGCCCGGGAGCTCGCGGAACAGCTGGGCCACAGCATCGTGCTCAAGGGCGAGATCACCGACGCTGACCTCCTGTTCGAGGAAGGCGCGGGACGCGCCGACGCAGTCATCGCCCTGACAGGAGAGGACGACGCGAACGTGCTCGCCTGCCTCTACTCGAAGTCCCTCGGCGCGGGTGAGACGATCGCCGTCGTTCATCGCCTCGAGCTGCTCCCGCTCCTACCCCACGTCGGCGTCGACGTCGCCTTGTCGCCCCGGACCGCGAGCGCCAACGCAGTGCTGCGGCTCGTCCGCGGCGGGGTCGAGTCCATCGCGACCGCGCTCGAAGGAGAGGCAGAGGTCGTGGAACTCGAGGTCGCACCGGGGAGCCCGGCAGACGGCGCGCTCGTCGCCGAGCTGCAACTCCCCAAGGACGTGCTGGTCGGCGGCGTCGTGCGCGACGGCAAGGGACAGATCGCTCGGGGACGCACGCAACTGAGGGCCCGGGACCATCTCGTCGTGTTCGCGCTGCCGCACGCGATCGAGCACGCGAAGTCGGCGTTCAGCTGACCTTGGCCGCGCAGACCAGCGCGCGCGGGAAACGCGAGTCCGCGGTCGTGCATTCCGTGGGGATCGTGCTCGCCGTGGCCGCTCTGGGAATGCTCGCGGCGGCGATGGTCGAGTCGATCGACCGAGGTACGCACGCCGACGAGCTCGCGTTCAGCGGCCTGATCGTGGGGGGCATCGGCCTGGCCCTCCGGTCGTTCGCGGTCGCCCCCGTCCGGCTCCCCACCGCCGCGCTGTTCCGAGCGGCGCTCGCGAGCTGGATCGCCCTGACGCTCGCGTCCGCGCTCGTGTACCAATGGACGGGCACCTTCTCCAACTTCGGCGACAGCCTCTTCGAGTCGGTGTCGGGCGTCACCACGACCGGCGCGACGGTTCTGCACCCGATCGAGGGAACGCCTGCCGGAGTCCTGTTCTGGCGTTCGACGACGCAGTGGTTCGGCGGGATGGGAGTGCTCGCCCTCGCGGTGACGGTTCTGCCGCTCCTGGACGTGGGAGGTCTCGAGACCTCGGCCGCGGCTCCAGGAGCAGAAGGCAGGCACCGGGACCCTCGCGGGCGCCCGATCTTCCGCAACGTGCTGGCCCTCTACGGGATCCTCACGGTGCTCGTCGTCGTCGGGTATCTGGCCGCCGGGATGTCACTGTTCGACGCCGTCAACCACTCGTTCACGACCGTGTCGACCGGCGGCTTCTCCACGCACGACCAGTCGTTCGCGTTCTTCGACTCCGCCGCGGTCGAGTGGGTGGCCATCGCGGGAATGCTCGTCGCGGGCGCGAGCTTCGCGCTCCTCTGGCAGGCGCTCCGGGGGCGACCGGGGTCGCTCTTCCGCTCGACCGCAGTGCACACGTACGTGGGCGTCGTCGCCGGGACCGCGCTCGTCGCGATTCTCTCCAACCGCGTCACGTCGGGACTCGACGTGGGCGCGGTGCGCTCCGAGCTCTTCACCGTCGTCTCCCTGACCACGACGACCGGGTACCGGCTGCTCGACTACACCACCTGGTCCTTCTCCCTCCAGGCGATCCTCCTCTTCGGCATCGCGATCGGTGGCATGTCCGGCTCCACCGCCGGAGGGTTCAAGGCGACCCGACTCGTTGCGATCACCAGCTACGCCTGGCGCGAGCTCGCGCGGAGCTTGCACAGCGCGCTCGTCCGCCCCACCCGGGTCGGCCAGACGGCCCTGGACGAGGACCTGGCCTCGCGCATCATGGGCTTCACGGTCCTGTTCCTCGGCGTCATCCTGGCCGGGACGATCGGGATCGCGGCGTTCGACGCCGACGTGGTCACGGCGCTCTCCGCCGCGACCACGTCGATCGCGAACGCGGGGCCCGGCCTCGGCGCCGTCGGGCCCACCGAGACCTATCGGAACCTCGAGCCCGGCGGACGTGCGATCGCGGCGTTCGTCATGCTGCTCGGTCGCCTCGAGATCTTTCCCGTCCTGCTGGGGTTGGCCGGCGCGACCGGCTGGCAGAGAGCTCGCGCCGACCGGCGCCGGGAGCACCCGGCCCGGGAGCTCCCGTGACCACTTCGGGCTCGACGCGGCGGCCGAGCGTGATCGGCCACATCCTGGGCTTCGTGCTCGGGGTCTCGGGCA
>Ga0315553_10001803_pt1 | contig 17559 bp, 13 predicted proteins | sample SalMarSW160140MG_FD_203099 | JGI IMG/M metagenome (GOLD analysis project Ga0315553, IMG submission 203099) | Salt marsh sediment microbial communities from the Plum Island Ecosystem LTER, Massachusetts, United States - Salt Marsh Sediment SW1601-40 ... | reverse complement strand
CGGCGTGCACGCCGTTATTTTGGAAGTCGATCCGGAGACCATGCAGCTGAACGTGCTCAAATACGTTGTGGTGCACGACTGCGGCCGGGTGATTAACCCCCTGATCCTCGAGGGGCAGATCCAGGGCGGGGTTGCCCAGGGGTTGGGCAACGCCTTCTACGAGCGCCTGGTCTACGACGATTACGGCCAGCTGCTCAACGGCACGTTCATGGATTACCTGCTGCCCACCGCGCTCGAGGTGCCGAGGGTGGAATCGGGGCACACCGAGACGCCCTCGCCGCTAAACCCGCTGGGCGTCAAAGGTGCCGGCGAGGCGGGCGCTATCCCGGTGGGCCCGCTGATCGCCCAGGCGATTGAAGACGCCCTGCATGGCAGCGGTCTGGAGATCCTCGAGATCCCGCTGCATCCCTGCCGCTTGTGGGAGCTGGTCAATGCAGAGGCCGAGGGCTAGCATCTCCCCGGCGGTGCAGACGAGAACAGCCCTTCTGATGGCGCCGCGCGCCCGCCGCTGGCTGGCGGAGGCACCGCAGGCTCGTGTGTTAAACGTCTTCGCCCGGGCCTGCAACCTGGTCGATGAGCGCGGGGCAGTGCTTTCCCTGGTTTCCCCGCAGCATGGCGCCGGGCCGTTCAGCCTGGTGCTGGACGGCGAGCTGGATTTTAGAGCACTGATTGGAGAGCGAGACCGGGTGACCGTCAGGCCGGGCGAGCTGCTCGTCGGAGGACTGCGGGTGGATGCCAGCCAGGCGCAGATCTGGCCGGCGCGCCCCGATTGGGGGCGCTTGCACGCCGGGAAGGACCGGGTGATTGCTCGCCTGCCGCTGGTCAGCCGCTATCTCCTGGAAGAATCGCCGGCAGGCAGCCTGGCGGGTTTGCTGCGCGAGCCGGGCCTGGACGATCGCACGGATTTGAGCGCCGCGCTGGTCGCTGCGGCGCGGGAGCCTGCCCGGCGGTTGGTAGACGGAATCGCCGGGGGCAGCTTGCAAGCCATACGCCGGGCGGCGCGCCGCCTGGCCGGGTTGGGGCCGGGCCTGACCCCGGCCGGGGATGATTTTCTGCTGGGCGCAGCGTACGCCCTCCGGGTCCTCTATTCTGCCTACCAGGCGGATGAGCTGGCCGTTTGCCTGTCAGAGGTTGCTATTCCACGGACCACCATGCTTTCGGCCGCCTGGTTGAGGGCCGCGGCATGCGGCGAAGCCGGCGAACGCTGGCATGGCTTCCTCGATGCCATGACTCAAAGCAGTTCGGGGGGACTCATCCCGGCCGTCCGAAAGTTGCTGTCCGGCGGGCACACTTCCGGGGCCGATGCCCTGGCGGGTTTTGCAGCGGTCGCCCGCTGCCCGCGTACCCTACGGAGCGTTCCATGTCATTCTTAGAGGGGCTTGCCGAAAATATGCGCCAGTTTGCCGGTAAAACAGCGCTGGAATTCATCGATCCCCCCTTGCAGAGCCTGACCTATGCCGAACTGGACGAGAGCCTGCGCGGTACGATCGCTTATCTCCAGGCCCTGGGCGCGCAGCCCGGGGACCGGATCGCGCTGCAGCTGCCCAAATGCTTGGAATTCATCCTGCTGCACCTGGCGACGGTGCGCCTTGGCGCTATCTCCCTGCCGCTTAACCCGGCCTATCCCCCTGCGGAGACCGAATACTTCCTGCAAGACTCGGGCGCGCGCCTGTTCTTCACCACTCCACCCGCCGCAGCGGCGCTCGAGCCCGTCCTGCCCGGTCTCGACGACCTGCAAGACTGCTTGCTGATCGATCCGGATGTTCCGGAAAACTTTGCCGCCCGGATTGGAGCGGCGGCAGCCGCTTACGCCGAGCCTCCCCAACCCGCTCCGGAGCAAACCGCAGTGATCATTTACACCAGCGGCACCACCGGGCGGCCTAAGGGCGCCGAGATCACTCACGGCAACCTGTCAGCCAACCTGGCGGCCTTGCACAGCGCCTGGGGCTGGCTGGCGGACGATGTATTGCTGCATGTCCTGCCGATCTTTCACGTCCACGGCCTGTTCGTCGCCCTGCTCGGCGCCCTTTACGCCGGGGCGACCGCGCTGTTGATGCGATCGTTCGACCCGCAGAGGACCTTGCTCACCCTGGTCGAGCGAGACTGCACGGTCTTTATGGCGGTGCCGACCATCCACCGCCGTCTGCTGGCCGTCCCCGAGGCGGACAAATTCGACCTGAGCGGGATGCGGCTGATCACCTCCGGCTCCGACCGGCTCCCCGACGAGCTCTTCACCGGTTTCCAGCGCGCCTTCGGCTACACCTTGTTGGAACGCTACGGCATGTCCGAGACCAACATGAACATGTCCAACCCGCTGGAGGGGGAGCGGCGCATTGGATCGGTCGGCCTGCCGCTGCCCGGCGTGGAGGCCCGCGTCGTCGATCCGGAGACCGGCGAGCTGCTCCCGGAGGGGCAGGTAGGGGAGGTGCAGATTCGCGGCCCGCACGTCTTCAAGGGTTATTGGGGCAGACCAGAGGTCACCGCCGAGGCCTTTACCTCCGACGGTTGGCTGCACACCGGTGACCTGGGTTTCCGCGAGCCGGACGGGTATTACACCCTGCGCGGCCGGGCCAAGGACCTGATCATCACCGGCGGGATGAACGTTTACCCGCCGGAAGTGGAGCGCGTGCTGGCCGAGCACCCGGATGTCTCCGCCAGCGCCGTGATCGGCTGCCCCGACCGGGAGTGGGGTGAACGCGTCACCGCCGTTGTGGTGTGCAGGCAGGGTCGTGCGATCGGCGCGGAGACCTTGATTGAATTCTGCCGAGAACGCCTGGCGCCGTATAAATCGCCCAAGGGTGTGTTCTTCCGGGAGGACCTGCCGCGCAATGCCATGGGCAAGGTGCAGAAGGCGATCCTGCGGGCGGAGCTGTGTTCGAAAGAAGGTTAAAGGTTTGGAGCCTACGCGTTTGAGGGTTGAAAGAGGGAGTTTGGGTGGGATGCCGCCGGCCCGTCAAGGGCTTCCGGCGAGGGCAAAATCTGCCACGAGCGGCAGGTGGTCCAGTACGCCTGCGGCGGGGTTGAGCCAAAGATCGTCGGCGTCGAGGTTAAGTTCTTCCTGGGAAGTTTCGGTCAGCAAAGCGGGGTCGAGCACAAAGGCGTTAGGCAGCGCCAGGACGCTGTCCGAATACAGGATGCGGTCCAGGGGCCAGGGGTTGAAAGGCCCGGAATCGTCCCGCCAGGTATAGTATATTTCCCCCAAGCCATTGTGGCTCGGTAGGGCGTCGGCCAGCGGCGTGCCGTCCCAATCCGGCGGGACGTCCGCCCCGTAGCGCGCCTCGTCCTCGATGTCGCCGCTCAGCAGCGTGGTGAGGTGGCGCGCCGGGTCTGTGTCGTAGACGTTGAAGTCGCCTAGGACGATCAGGGGAGTTCCCTCCGGCAGATCTACCGCTCCGCCCGGGGTGATCGCGTCGCCGATCTGGTGGGCGATCACGTCCGCCTGGCTGCCGCGGAGGCGGATATCGCTTGCGCTGCCGCCGGACTTGAAATGGGCGCAGAGCATGTACACGTCCACATCCCCGTACAGGTCATCCGGTAAATCGATCAGGGCTGCAGCCTGGTCCAGGCCCAGCGGGTAGCCGGGCGCCGCCAGCTCGTATCCTGATGTGAACAGGGGGAAGCGCGCGGCGATCACGGTGTCCCGGACGCCGGTCGCCGTCCAACCCGCCTCTCCACCCTGGTTGAGTACTCCGGCGATGATTTCGGCGATCTGGCCTGGATCCCGCGCCGGGTTGATCTCCTGCAGGCAGACGATGTCCGGCCGGACCGCAGCCAGCAGGTCCTGGAAAACGGCGCTCCGGTCGGCGGACCTGAACAGGTGGTTTTCTGGGTCTCCTGGAGGGAAGATCGTATCCCAGTTGACGTTATAGCTCATCACCCGGAAGCTCGGAGGACCGGGTTTCTGGAGAAAATCCAGGTCGCCGGGAGTGCTGGCCGGCTTGGTCTCGGTAGGAATTTCCCTGGTCGGGGCTGGTGGGGCGACTCCGTTCATGGGGTGCTCTGTCGGCGCAGCTGTGCTGGCCGGACTGCCGGCGGGATTTCGCGTCGGGGTAGGCGCCGCAGGCTGGACCACGGGAACGCAGCCGGTCAGCAGGCCGATCGAAAGGACCAGGAGCAGGAGGATCCCCTGCGAGGTATGTTTCATGGGATGAACTGCAGTATCGACCGATCAATTTGGAAGTGTTGGGATGGGCGAAACCCGCCCCAACGCCCCCTCCTTCTTACACTGGAGGTACGCCCTAAGACAAGCTCCCGCAGCGGACGCTGCGGGAGCTTGTTGGGCGTATTCAAACTGCGGTTTTACTGCATCTCGGCGACCAGCTCGGCCGCGGTGTCGTTCAGATCGTTGAGGATGTTGACGACGTCATCTTCGGTCGCCCCTTCATCCACAACCGCGAAGAACGCATCGCGGATTTCATTGCGCACGGCGCCGTGGGCTGCCAGGTTCGGCTCGGCCTTACCCAGGGGCAGCAGAGCCAGCGCGCCGGCCCAGATCGGATCGTCTTCCGGCCGGGTGCCGACGTCGGTCGTGCTCTGGGAGGGGAAATACCCGGTGTACGAGATCCAGGTGGACTGGGTCTCCGGCGAGGTCAGGTAGCGCAGGAAGATCCAGCTGGCCAGGTCCTGGTCCGGGTTGGTCTGCACGATGCCGACCATCTGCCCAAAGGCGTCTACTGTCTGGGTGCCGTTGGGGCCGACGTAGGGGATCGCGCCCCATTCGTCGTCGTTTCCGGCGTCTTCCATGGCCGCTGCCTGGAAGGGGATGCCGGCGGTGGAACTGGTGGCGAACAACGCCTGCCGGGCGGCGAATTCAGGATTGGGGAAGCTGGGGGTGGTCAGCGTACAACCGCTGTCAACCAGGTCTTTGAAGAACAAGGCTACGTCGATCACGGTCTGGTTGTTCAGGTCGTAGGCGTCGCCGGCTGCGTTGACGTAATCGCCGTCAAAGGCCCAGATCCAGGGAGAGACCATCGAAGCATCGGGGAAGTATACGTAACCGCCGGTGCCGTCGTTATCCGGGTTGTCGTCCGCGTTGTTCGCTGCGGCGGCCGCGCAGGCCTGCTCTTTGAACTCGGCTGACGTCGCCGGGGGGTTGTCGAAGCCCAGTTCCTGCGCCCAGGTGTGGTTGTAGAAGATTACCTGTGCGGACTGGTGCATGGGGATGCCGATCTGGGATCCATCCGGCAGCGTGCCGGAGCTGTACGGACCGGGGTAGATGGCTGCTAACTCGTCCTCGCTCCATCCGTAGACCGGGTCTTCGATGTACTGGTTCAGCGGGGCGATCACGCCGAGCGAATGCCACAGCGTCAGGCCATTGGGGAAGCCCATGGTCAGGTTGGGCAGTTCGCCGGTGGCGATCGCGCCGTTCACGGCGGTCTCGAGTTCGGATTGGCTGCCCTGGGCAACGGCCTCGACCGTGATGCCATATTCATTGGTGGCGTTGAACTCGTCTACGACCGCGGTCATCCCTTCCAGGTTGGCGCCGGTGCTCATGGCGTGCCAGAAGGTGATGCTCTGGCCGGTGGGATCGGCGTCGATGTTAGACATCATCTCTTCTTCGGTCGGTTCGGCTGTGGGTTCCTCCATGGCCTCGGTGGGTTCTGCCATCGCTTCGGTAGGCTCTGCCATGACCTCGGTCGGTTCCGCCATGGCTTCGGTCGGGGCCGTCGTAGGCGCTTGGGTCGCCGGCCCTCCACAGGCTGCCAGGATCGAGCCAACCAGTAATGTAACCAGCATCAAATAATAAAACTTTCGGCTTTTCATTTCTTTTCCTCCGTACTTTGTTTTTTTTGCAGGCTTGTTGGGTTCGCATGTTCCTCATTCTGCGAGTTGGTTCGTTCAGGTATTATGAATGGGCCTCACCTCCCTATCTCCAGATTGCCGGCGAAATCGTGCGGTCCGGCAGCCGCGTGCAGTGTACTCGCCAGGGTATGGGGTGGTCAAACTTTAGCCTCGAATGCCGCTGCGAGCGATGCTTTCGGTAAATTGTCGCTGGGTGATGAAGTACAAGGCCAGGATGGGGATGATGGTGATTACGGAACCGGCCATGATCAGGTGCAGCCGGCTGCCTTCATCCTGGACGAAGTTGTACAACCCTACCGAGATCGGCAGCCACTTGTCCGAGTTTGTGACCAGCAGCGGCCAGGCCAGCGAGTTCCAGGAGCCGATGAAGGAAAGCACGATGATGACCATCAAAGGGGCGGTCGAAAGCGGCAGTACGATCATCCTCAGGATGCGCAGGTGACCGGCGCCATCGATCAGCGCCGCGTCAAACAGCTCATCCGGGATCTGAGCAAAGAATTGCCGCAGCAAGAAGATGGAAAAAACGCTGCCCATGAACGGCACGGTCAGCGCCACCCAGTTGTCTATCCATGGAATCGGGCCGATGCGCCCCAACCAGGTCACGGTCAGCAGGTTCGGGATCATGGTAACCATGCCGGGGATCATCATTGAGCTCAACAGCAAGCCGAAGATCACGTCCCGGCCGGGGAATTTTATGCGTGCGAAGGCGTAAGCCGCCAGCACGCTGGTGACCAGCTCTCCCACCAGCGTGATCAAGGTGATCACCACGCTGTTCAGCAGGTAATGCGAGAAGTGCGCCTCGTTCCAGGCCGCGATATAGTTCTCCGGATGCCACTCGGAAGGCCAGAATCCGGCCGTTTGCGCCTCACCCAGGGTCTTGAAGGAGCCCAGCACCATCCATACGAAAGGTCCCATCGAGATGATTGCGCCGGCGATTAAAACCGTGTAGGTCAGGATCTTCCCAAAGGTGATCCGGTTGCCGCGGATCGACAGGCCCCACGTTCGTGCGGGCGCGTATGCCCGTTCCGTTATCTGTGTATCAGCCATAAAACACTCGCGATCCCTGGATTCTATTGTTAAGATAAGTCAGCCCGAGGATGACGCCGAAGAGCACAAAGGCCAGGGTGGAAGCGTATCCGTAGCGCGATTTCTGGAAAAATTCTTCGAAAATCACCACGCTGAACGTGTCCGTGGTGCCCAGGGCTTGCCCAATGCGCAGCACCCAAATCGTGTTGAAGGCTTTGAAGGTCCCCATGACGGCGATCAGGGAGAGAAAGTAGGTCGTCGGTGAGAGCAGCGGGAACGTAATATGTCGGAAAACCTCCCACTGGTTCGCCCCGTCGATCTCGGCGGCTTCAGTCAGTTCCGTGGGGATATTGCCTAAGCCCGCCAGGTAGATCACGGTGTTGTAGCCGACGAAGGTCCATACCGATAGCGTGATGATCACCATCAAGGCCATGCTCGGGCCGGTGATCCAGTCGGCCAGCAGATTTCCGAAATCAGGGGGGAGCCATTGTGGGATGATCGCCTGCGGGAAGCTGGAAATCCCCAGCGCTTGGGCTGCCATAGAGAAGATGCCGTCCGGCTCCCGCAGCCACAGCTGGGGTCCGATTCCGAACCATCTCAGGATGGCGTTGATGGGGGCGGCCTGGCGTTCGGAAAACAACAGCCGGAAGATGGTCGCGCTGGCTACCACCGGGGTGACGTAAGGCAGGAAAAACAAGACGCGGAATGTATCCGACCCGCGCGGCTTTTGGAAAAGCAGCACGGCCAGCAGCATGGCGATCGAGAGCTGCACGGGGACCGTGCCCAGCGAGAAGAAGACAGTGACCTTCAAGCCGTCCCACAGGTCGCTGTCCCCGGCCGCCACGATGGTGGGGATCTCGACGATCAGCAGCACTGCGCCGACCATCAGCACCGTAGCCCCAAAGATGCGTAAGACGAAGGAGCGCGTCGACGCACGTCCTTCCGCGCTGCGCCACAGGTACCAGGCCAGGGCCAGCAGCGCCACCCCGGAGATCACGGTGACCATCTGGGGCCAGATGCCCGGGTCTGCGCCGGTTTCCACGGCATTCGCATAGGCGTCCCGTACGGAACGGTACAGGACCACCAGGAGCCCAACGCCGATCCCCAGGGAAAGCCAGGCGAGGGTGAACCGCAGCTGGTAATTGATATTGCCCTGGAAGCGCCAAAGGAAGGCAGCCAGGATCGCCACCGCCAATGCGCTCAGCAAAACCAGCCTGAACTGGCTCCAGGCCGGGTACACGCTCTCGGCGTGGAAAGCTTCGCTGAGCAAACGTATGAACAATTCCCGCGTTCTTTCCAGCCCGCGCATTTTTGTGGCGATATCCAGAAATTCCGGCAGTTGAAAAAAAATCCAGCGAAAGAATGCGGCGACGGATGCGGCGTGAAGGATCGCTGGAATAGCCAGCAGCCACACAGCGGGAGGCGTCTTCAGGCGGTCGCGATAAATGCTTCGCAAGATCACGAAGCTCAGGACCAGCGCGCCGATCCCCATCCCGAGCAGGGCTAGATAGGTGAAGTTCCCGACCGCGTCCAGGTAATTTCGCAGGCCCCGGAAATCCCCGCGCACGATCACCCATTTATGCAGGCTGACGTAGAGGGCAAACCCGACGGGAAAAATCCCGAAAATGAAAATCAACAGGATGGCTGGGGCGAGCATCAGGTAAGCGGTGGTGTACTCACGCAGATTACGCCCACGCCGCCCGGTGAAGAGCTGCCTGACACCGATCATGAGGTTGGATTTAGATTTATTGGAGGGATACAGGCGCCTTGATAGGACAATGCTGGTACCAAGGGATTGGGTTGACTGGTTTTTGAAAGCGCCCTCATTATATCGGAAACTGTGCCATCGCGCCACGTTTATCAGCGGTTCTTAATATCTACCTCAGATTTTCCATGTGTGGGGCAAATCGTTGCCCTCCCGCTATCTGCCTTCACGCTCATTTGGCATGGGATAGAGATTATACTTGGCGGGATGACTGCTGACCCGCCTTCCATCTTGCTGCAAACCAAACTTCAATCGCCCAGACCGCCCGCCGGCCTGGTGCACAGGCGCAGGTTGATGGCCTTGTTGGACCGCGGCTTGGAGCGCAAGCTGACCTTGATTACAGCCCCGGCCGGCTCTGGGAAGACCACCAGCCTGGCAGCCTGGGTCCAGCAGTGCGATCGGCGCGTGTGCTGGCTGTCCCTGGACGGGGACGAGGATGAGATTACCCGTTTTTTCCGCTACCTGATCGCCAGTTTGCAGACGGCCTGGCCGGATATGGGACGGGAGGCGCTCAAGAGCCTGCGGGCGGCGCAAGCGCCTAACCCGAGGACGGCTCTGATCAGCTTGCTTAACGACGCCGCACAGGTGCAGGCGGATTTCACCCTCGTGTTGGATGATTTTCACACGCTCAAGAGCCAGGAAATCCACGTCGCGGTGGCTTTCCTGGTGGATCGCGCGCCGCCGCAGATGCACTTTTTCATCGGCAGCCGGGCCGCGCCGCCACTGCCGCTCGGCCGGTTGCGGGCCGCCAACCAGCTGGTCGAGATCACGCCCAAGTTGTTGAGTTTCAACTTGCAGGAAACACGGACTTTTCTGAACGATAGCATGCAGCTGCAGTTGGCCCCGGAGACCATCTCCAGGTTGCAAAACCAGACCGAAGGTTGGGTAACGGGCTTGCAGCTGGCTGCTCTGGCTGCTCAAACCGAGACCTCAACCGAGCTGGAACATGAGCGCGATGAGTACCTCGAGGCCTTCAGTGGGAAGCAACGGCACATCTTCGATTACCTCGGTGCAGAGGTGCTGGACCAGCAGGAGCCGCGTCTGCAGGCTTTCTTGCTCCGCAGCGCCATCCTCCAACGGATGAGCGCTGGACTGTGTGCGGCGGTGGTTGGGACAGGCGAGATGAGCGACTCCGCATCCCGGCGAAGCAGCCAAAGCATGCTGGAACAGCTGGAGGCCGGCAGCCTGTTCACCAGCGCGCTGGACGAGCGGCGCCGGTGGTACCGCTATCACCCGCTGTTTCGGGGTTTCCTGCTGGCGCGAGCCCTTGAAGTCTTTCCTGAGGAAATCCCGGCGCTGTACCAACGCGCGGCGAACTGGTACGCCGCGAACGGGTACACAGAGGAGGCCATCGAATACAGCCTGCAAGGGGGTCAGCCGGATTGGACGGCGGCGCAGATCGAACGGCGCGCCGACACGATGTGGACGCACGACGAGATGTGGCAACTGCAGGGGTGGATTGAGGCCCTGCCCGCGGCGGCGCGCATGAAATCGCCCAAGCTGGTCCTGTACCATGCCTGGACGCAGATCATGACCGGCTCTCTGCATGCCGCAGAAGCCGGCTTGCAGGAAGTTGAAAGCGCCTGGGAAGAGGGCGGCGCCCCTACAGATGAGCTGGTCGGCATCGCCGCCATCGTGCGGGCTACGCTGTACGTGCAAAGCAACCGCCCTGGGGCGATTGGCTTATACGAGCGCGCCGACAAAGTCTTGCCCCTCGGCGCGATGAACTGGCGCGGGGGCGCACAGCTGGGTTTGGGAATGGCTCACCTGCTGGGCGCAGGGGATCTGGCCGCGGCCAGCCGGTGGCTATCTTCGGCGGTGGCGATCAACCTGGAAGTCGGCAACCATTTCGCCGCGTTGTACGCCAACTACTTCCTCGGTCAGGCGCAGCTGGCCCAGGGCCGGCTCAAGGCGGCGGAAGCGACCTACCTGGAGGCCCTCGAGCTGGTCTCCGGCAGCTCGGATATCCCCGCGGGGCTGGCTTCGTGGGCGCAGCTTGGGCTGGGGGAGATCTGGCGGGAGCGCAACCGCTTCCGGGAGGCCAGCGAGCGTCTGTTAGAGGCGATCCGTTTGGGCAAAGCCCATGACAACAAGGAGACCGTGGTCAAGGCCTTGATCGGCCTGGCGAAGATCGAAGCAGCCCAAGGCGGCTGGACGGAGGTCGAACAGCTCCTGGAGGAGGCATCTATCTCTGCACGCAAGCCGGGCATTCCGGACCTGAGCGGCGCTCTCGAACAGGCCAGGGATTGGGCCGCCATGCGGCGTGGGGATCCAATGGCGGCGCAGTCCTGGCAGCCCGAACAGGAAGCTGCTCTGGAGCGCGGCCTGCAGAGCTGGCGGGTCCCCCCGGCGATCCTGCGGGCTCGGCTGCTGAACGCTCGAGAGCAGTTTGCCGAGGCCGAGCAGCTGGCCCGGAAATTGTTAGCAGTCTTGGCGCCCGACCAGCGCGCGTTCCGCCTGGAGATCGAAATTATCCAGGCGCTGGCGCTGCGCGGCTTGGGGCAAAACGCAGAGGCGCTGCACGCCCTGCGTCCTGCTTTAGCGTTGGGGGCCAGCGCCGGTTACCGGCGCATGTTCCTCGATGAAGGTGAGCCCATGCTGATGATGCTCGGGAGAGTCGCGGGCGAAGATAGGGTCGCTCGATTTGCCCGGGAATTATTGGCCGAGGCGGGGGACGGCCAGGATGCGCCGGTCCCCATCGGGCACGCGTTGATCGAGCCGTTGAGCGACACCGAGCTCGAGATGCTGGCTTTGCTCTCGCAAGGGATGACCAACCTGCAGATCGCCGAACAGCGGGTGGTGTCGATTAACACGGTCAAGTGGCATCTGAAAAATATCTACGGCAAGCTGGGGGTGAGCAACCGCACCGCGGCGGTTTCGAAAGCCAGGTCCCTGGGATTGCTCTAAGCTTTAGGATTTCGGCCGCGGTTTGAACGGACTGGGGAAACCACCCTTTCGAGTGGTCACTTGTTGAAAGAATCCATTTATAGTTTCCTTATTCGGACAGCCAGGTCTATCTCGGCTGGAATGATCCACATCCAAATCCAAAAGGAGGACTGCTATGACGGAAATCAAAGCGCGCGATCCAAAAGTCAAAACTTATCTTGAGAGTCTCGACACCCCGCTCAAGGATACGCTCTTGCAGGTGCGCCAGCTGATCCTGGAGACGGAACCGGGCATCGAAGAGGCGATCAAATGGCGCGATAGCCTGGTGTTTATGTACGATAAGAACATCATCCAGACGGTGGTAGGGAAATCGCACCTGACCTTCATCTTCTTCGATGGCGTTCAGCTGGATGACCCTGGGGGGTTGCTGGAGGGGGAAGGCAAGAAAAATCTGAGCGTGCGGGTGAGCTCGATGGATTTCGACCGGGAAGCCTTTCAGAACCTGGTGCGGCAGGCCGTGGACATGCGGCGTTAGCGCCGGGCAGCTTGAGGTCAGCGTCGAGCCACCGGCAAATAGAGCGACATGCTCTTGATCAGCCAGATGTAGACATCCCCGGAAGAGTTGCCGGAGGTGTCCACCGCGCGAGCATTGATCTGATTCCAGCTGACGTTCAGGGAGCTGGCGTCCAATTCCAGACGATAGGGAGCGGCATCGACCACGCCGAGGTTTACATAGCTTTCGGTGGGAACATCCCAACGGCGGAACTGCACGTAATCCACGTTCTGGTTGTCGCTGGCCTCGACTTCCAAGACGACGGTTTCGCCCTCCAGGATATAGACTTCCGTGTCGCTCACCGGGGCTACCCAGGTGAGGGTGGGATTTTCGATGTCGGGTTGGGCTACGTCGATGAGCACCTCGGCCTGGTTCGAATTGGCCTTTCCATCGTTGGCATGGTAGCTGAAGTTGTCCAACCCGTTGAACTCGGCCTCCGGGGTATAGGTAAAGGTGCTGTCGTTGTTCAAGACAACGCTGCCGTGGGTTGGTTGGGCATCCAAAACCGCCTTGAGCGCGTCGCCGTCGATATCGGTGTCGTTCTTTAAGACATTGATTACCAGCGGATTGGACTGGTTCATGGGGACGAAGTCATCCGCCGCCACGGGCGGATCGTTGACCGGGTTGACGGTGATGGTTACCATTGCCGTCGAGCACTGCCCGCCTTCGCCGGTACCGCAGATCTGGTACTGGTAGCCGTCGGTCCCGTTGAAGTCTGGGTCCGGCGAATAGGTCACCAGCAAACCGTCGTGGATCGCGGCGCCGTGCCCGGGCTGCTCGGCGACGGTCAGGACATAGTCAACGTTTGAATCTAAAATGTCGTTTGCCGTGACCTCGGTGCTGACCGGGGTATCTTCATCCGTCTCGTCCGTATCGTCAACCGCGCTCGGGGGGTCCTCGGCAGGCGCCTGGTAGTACGGGATGAAGCCGATGGCAAGCTGGGATGCAGGGCGCAGCAGTGTCAGGGCCAGCCCGGCGGCCTGCGCCGGCGGGGCGCTGCGCATTGCCCGGCTTTCGCTGCTTTCGCTGGAGAATGGCTGCGAGAAACCCCCGTGGTTAAGTAGAGCTCCCAAGGCAACCAGAATAACCAGGGCTGCGGTTGGGATCAGGCTCGCCAGTTTGCTTTTGTTCATCGGATCCTCCTCTTTTTGATTGCCGGCGTTGTTACTCCCCGGGGGAGGAGGTGGGTGGAAGCTCAGTATAGCGCCTGGGGGCAGCCACTTTCAATAGGAAATAAGTTCGATTGTCGGGAACTCTCAGGGGAATGAGGAAAGGAAAACAGCCCTGGAGGAAACTCGCAGGGCTGTTGTTCGGAGGCCGGATAGGGTGATCGGCGGTCGGCGTGGATCGCGCCCAGGCAGGCGTCGCCGCAGAGGGAGAACTAAGCCCCCATGGTGTCGTCCATCTTCCGTTGTTCTGCAGCCGGCTCCTTCAGAATCTTCAACGCCTCACTAAGCGGGATGGGCTTGAAGGTCTCCAGCAAGCCAGGCGCTCGGAACGGGATCAACACGTCCTTTTTAGGCTTATCGTAGTGGATCCACAAGGCATCCACGTACAGGGCGGGGATGCGCAGCTGGCGGAGTTCGACTTCCTCTTCGCCGCTTTCGATCAGTTCCAGCGCCACGTCCAGGCTGCGGTTGAACAGATCGAGCTGCTGGCCCGGGCCGGCCATCTGGCGGACTTCGGGGGCTTCGTCGGAGAGGTTGAGATCATAATAAGCGCGCAGATTCCCCTCGTCCATTTCCAGAACACGGATGAAATCAGCGTCTTCCGGAGGCTTCTTGCCTTCCTCGAGATCATCCAATCCCATGACATGAATGGCTTGCGGCAAGGTCAATTCCGCAGTTTCGGTGGGGGGCAAACCCTTGAGTTGCAGCAAGGGGCGCGTTTCCCAGATTTTTCGGATGAAGGGTTCTTTCAAGAGCAGTGGTTTTATCCAGATCATAGGTACAAAGGGTTTCGTGAAATAGGTGTGGGTCCACGTTCCGCTGCCCTGGTAGCTGCTTTGGAACGTGCTGACTGCCACGCTGCTTTTGCCGTAGATGGGGTCATCGATATCGAAAAATTGGATTCCAGCGGAGATACTGCAGCCGTAGATGACCATAAAGTGCCCGCCGCCTCCGCTCCAACCGACCCGGGCGCCAACCACGCGGCCAGACTGTAGCTGGGAGCGTACGTCCTCGTAGCTGACCGGGCCGTCGATGCTGACGAAGTTGTTGGTGCGGGTGAGCGCCCTGTCCAGGTACCAGGGGACGTTGCAGGCAGACGGCACCGGGCTGTCGCAACAACTGGATAAGCCCAGTTCGGCGTTGGCGACTTCGCATTGATCCCAGCCGCTGAACTTCCAGTAGAACTTGGAAACGCTCACCGAGGTGGCTGCCCAGCACCAGTTGGACTGGGTCTGCATCTCCATGTCGAAGTCCAGGCTGAGCGAAGTGAACAGTAACTCGAAGAGCTTGAGCTGTTTTTCGACCAGCGAATAGGGCAGCTTGGTGTATTCGAAGGCGTACTCTTTATTCATGCGGACCATCCTTTCTCGAGGCGAACCGGTTAGGCTGATGGTGGAGACTGCCGTGCCGCGTCCGACGAGCGGCCCAGGGGTGATGAGCGGGAAGTTCGGCAATTCGATTCTAGCACGAATTGTCTCATTTACATAAAGGTTTTATGACGAGCTTAGGCTGTCGCATGCAGATATCTTCTTCGCGCACCTGAGTGCTTGCTGAGTATGGAGATGTTTGATACGATGCTTGAGGAGTATGGGCGCCGTAGGTGAGCATCTCCCCTCCAAACGCTCCCGGTTTCCTCGCGAGCTGCGTGAATCCTCTGAATCTCAAAAAAAGGAGCTATCAAATGAAACCAGTCTGGTTCAAACCTTGGGGATGGATATACCGGCCTAATTCCTGGCAAGGAATTATTCTCCTCTTGCTGACTTTGGCATTTTGCGTCCAGGTGTTTATTGCCGTTGACCGGAACGCCCACTCAGTCAGCGATACCCTGTACGGAATATTTCCCTACGTTGTCCCTGCCTTTATGCTCTTAAACTGGGTTGCCTCGAAAACCAGCCAGGATTGATTCGGAAACTCGGCAATGTTTTAAGATTTATATTCTTCGGCGTTTACCTCGGTCTGCGGTCGCTTATCAATAGACAGAGTCGAGCTTGATTGACACACTACCATAATTGGCATACAATTTATCGAAATTCAACTATCCCTGCATCCATCCTCGTTGAACATCCAAAATTTTCCATACCGGCTCTTGAAGCGGTCCAGACCGGCAGCGCCCGGTCTTGTGTGCGTTCTCGCTATGCCGGATCCTTATTCCGATCAAGGTTCTTAAGAAGTCTCAGCCAAAGCCTGTTCGACCACCCCCTCAACGCCTAAAGGAGGCCGCCATGTCAAAGATCGCGTTCGTAACGGATACAACTTGCAACTTACCCGAGGAGCTGGCTCAAGATCTCGACGTCACCATCGTGCCGGTGTACGTCATCTTCGGAGACGAGTCCTACAAGGATTATGTGGAGATGTCCCCGGCGGATTTTTACAGCCGCTTGGCCGAGTACCGGGCAGCGGGCCTGGGCATGCCTACCACCTCCCAGCCTACGCCGGAGGACTTCCGCGTCGCCTATTCCGATTTAGCCGGGCAGGGCTACACCGACGCCATCTCCATCCACGTGACCGCCAAGTCCTCCGGGACCTGCCAGTCCGCGGAACTGGCTAAAGCCATGGTGGAGGGGCTCAACGTCCACGTTGTGGACAGCGCTTCGACCTCCATGCACATGGGATTCATGCTGATGGAGGCGATTCAGGCCGTGAAGGACGGGGGCGGGGTCGAAGCAGCCCTGGCGGCGATCGAGCAGGTCAAAGCGAACTCCTGTCTGGTTTTTGGGGTCACCGACCTGGCGCACCTGGCGAGTTCCGGGCGCACAGAAGGCCATGAGAAGGCGACCGAATCGGCGCTGGCGGTCAAGCCGTTCGTTTCGGTCGTTGACGGCGTCCCCAAGGCGCTGGGCACGGAGCGCACCTCCAGTGCGCTGCTGAAGAAGGTGCTGGAGTACGCTCAGGGCCAGAAGGGCGATGCTCCCATTAAGCGTCTGGCGGTGGTCTACGGCAACATCCCGGCGGAGGCCGAGAACTGGGCGGATGAAGCTGCCGAAGCTTTGGGCTACACGGGCGATCCGTACCTGGTCGACTTTGGGCCGGCGCTGGCGGTACATTTTGGGCCCGGCTTGCTGGGGGTCGCTGCGCAGTGGGGTTGATCCGCCTGGCGGTAGACGCCATGGGCGGCGATTTCGCCCCCGCCGAGATCGTCGCCGGCGCGCTGACCGGAGCGCGCCAGGCCGGACTGGCGCTGGTCCTGGCCGGGGATGAGGACGCCGTACGGCAAGAGCTGGCCCGCTACCCCACCAACGACCTCGCTGTCGAAGTCGTTCACGCCCCCGACGTAATTCGCATGGCCGATGACCCGGTCGAGGCGGTGCGAGCCCGGCCGGAGGCTTCGATCAACGTCGCCTGCCGGCTGGTCCAGGAAGGGCGGGCGGACGGCCTGCTCACCATGGGCCACACCGGGGCGAGCATGGTGGCTGCGTTGTTCACTTTCGGGCGCCTGCCTGGGGTGGAGCGGCCCGCTGCGCTGGTGCCGTTTTTGGGCCTGCGCCCAGACCTTTATTTGATTGACGTGGGCGCCAACACCGAAGTGCGGCCGCAGCACCTGCTGCAGTTCGCCCAGATGGGCGCGGCTTACGCCGAATCCGTGGCCGGCATCCCGGAGCCGCGCGTCGGGCTGCTCTCCAACGGCGGCGAAGCCAATAAAGGCAACCGGGTGGGGCGCGAGGCCTACCCGATGCTGGAGGCCGAGCCCGGCCTGAATTTCATCGGCAACGTGGAAGGTCACACTTTGCTGAACGGCGAGGTAAACGTGGTCGTCGCCGATGGCTTTGCCGGCAACGTGCTGCTCAAGTTCGCTGAGGGGCTCGTCCCGCAGCTGCTCGAGGAGGTCGCCGGCGTGCTGGCGGAACTGCCGGTGGAGGCGTCTGGAAAGCTGCGCGCGCGGCTGGACGAGCTGAGGGGGCGCACCAATTACGCCCATTACGGGGCTTCCTCTTTGCTTGGTTTGCAGAAGCCGGTCTTCATCGGCCACGGGCGCAGCCAGGCGCTGGCCGTGCACAACGGCGTGCTGACCGCAGGCCGTGCCATCTCCGCCGACGCCGTGGGGTTGATCCGCCGCTCGCTGGCCGGGCACGCTCAGCCAGGCTGAGCCGTGTACCAGGCATGGACCACGACGATCACGTCGCCTTGTTGCGCGGCGGGGTTGAATCGCCTGGCGGCGTGTGGGCGGACTTTGGTGCCGGCGCTGGGGCTTTCAGCCTGGCGCTGGCCGACCTGATCGGCCCGCAGGGGCAGCTCTACGCCGTCGATAAGGACGGCGGCGCTTTGAACCGCCAGCGTGACCGTATGGCGGCGCGCTTCCCTGAAGTGACCGTACATTACCATGCAGCCGACTACACTCACCCGCTGGACCTCCCCCCGCT
>Ga0315553_10001802_pt1 | contig 17562 bp, 13 predicted proteins | sample SalMarSW160140MG_FD_203099 | JGI IMG/M metagenome (GOLD analysis project Ga0315553, IMG submission 203099) | Salt marsh sediment microbial communities from the Plum Island Ecosystem LTER, Massachusetts, United States - Salt Marsh Sediment SW1601-40 ... | reverse complement strand
GCATTGCGGTCGGCTTCGCCGCCGAGCCGAGCGCCGACGGCTACTATCGCAAATACGGCGTCATCTGCGTCGGCGACCGTTTGGTTCCGCAGCACGTTCTGCGCGGCACGGACTGGTACGTGAAGTCCGGCAGCGTGCCCCACGACGCGGCCTTCGACGAGGAACGGCTTCGCTACTTTCACGAGTTTCCGCACGGCGAGGAAATCCGCCAGATCATGTCGCTCGCGAACATGCAATTCGGACGCGTTGACTACGGCATTGTCGGCGGCCGTATCCAGGTCTACGAGATCAACTCCAATCCGAAGATGCCGGGCCTGGGCCCGCGCCCGAGAACGCAAATCTCGCCCAGAACGGCGGCGGCCGAAGAGCGCCGCCGGCTGACGATCGCGGCGCTCGCCTCCGCCTTCGAGGCGATCGACACCCCGATATCGACGCGTGGAACGATCCGGGTCGATCGGCCCCCGGTGCGCTATCACTCCTTCCGGCGGGCCCGCTTCGGGGCTCGGGCCGAGGACCGGTTCCGGCGCCTGCGGGCGCTGACCGGGCTGTAGGGCTGGCGCGACGTCACAGGTACCAAAACGAAGGCCCGGGGTGGGTGCCCCGGGCCTCGGTTCCTAGCGCATTTGAACGCCGGCGGATCAGTTTGTATGAATGTTGGCGCCGACCCTGACGACGACCGCGTTGGTCTGCGTTTCCGAATACGAAGCCGGGTAGGCGGCGGGATACGGGCACTCGGCCATGGACGGCATGAAGTGGAACCCGTTGACCTCCACGAATCCGGTGATGTTGTCGGTGAGATGGCCTTCGACGCCGACGCCGCCGACCACTCCGGTCAGGACGCTGTCATACTCGCAGGAAGCGGAATTCGGCCCGTAGTGAAAAGCCGCCGCGCCGAGACCCCCCTCCGCGTAGATCATCCAGCCGTCCTGCGCCAGACCGACCCGCGCGGTGGCGGTCGCCAGACCCTTGATGCCGTTGGTGCCGCCCCACTGATCGACGTTGGGATCGGACGCCGCGATATCGACTGCGGAAAGCGCTACCTCCAGGCCCCAGACGGTGTTGCCGTTCTGCCAGTTGACGCCGGCCTGCGCGCCGCCGCCGGCCCCGTGATAGTCGGTGAGGATGTCATAGGGGCCATAGCCGTCCCAGCAGTCGTCGGGCACCACGGTCCAGTCCCAGGACGTGCAGCCCTCGCGATGCGCCATGCCGTAAAGGGCATGGCCGCCGAAGTAGAAGCCGTCCCACTCTTGTGCCGCCGCTGGTGTCGCGGCCGCTGCCGCGAGGATGGACGCCAAGCCAAGCGCCGCGCCCACCACGCCCGGATGAATTTTCATGTGTCTTCCTCCCGCTGTGTACTAATTGTTGGCAACCTGTGGACAAATCTTAACGAACTGTTGACAAACTTCCTGTGGCATTTCCGCAACGAACCTGATTCGTTTGATTCGGGCCGTTTCAACCGCTGGTTGCGGGGGCTGAGGCGGCTTCGGCCGTTTGCCACAGCCGCTTGTTTCGACTAGGGTTTCCCCAACGCAAGAACAAACCCGGCCCGCCGCCCGGCAGCCTACGCGCCTTGGCAGCGGCGGGGCGGGATGGAGTGATCGCGTGACCGATGAAGATCGGTCCGCCGATTTGCCGCCCTCGGATCTCGATCCGGGGTTGCGGCGGGGGCGGGGCAAGGATGCCCCCGATGCGCCCGCCGAGGCGCCGCCGGACCCGGTCGGTGGCCGAATCCGGCGCAGTTGGCGGACCTCAGGCAAGCGGTTTGGAGTCGGCCGGCGTGCCGATGCGCCGGCCTATGCGGCGCTCGATCTGGGCACCAACAACTGCCGCTTGCTGATCGCCCAGCCGACGCCGCGCAGTTTTCGGGTGGTCGACGGGTATTCGCGCATCGTCAGGCTCGGCGAGGCGGTATCGCGAACCGGCCGGCTCGGCGAGGACGCGATCGAGCGCACTCTTGAGGCGCTTTTGCAGTGCCGGGACCGAATTGAAAATCACAATGTCAAGGCGAGTCGACTGATCGCCACCGAGGCCTGCCGCGCCGCCGTCAACGCCGAGGAGTTTCTCGAGCGCGTTCGCGAGGAGATCGGGTTTGCGCTCGAGATCGTCGATCACCGCACCGAGGCGGAGCTGGCCGTCACCGGTTGCGCCGACCTGGTGGACCGGGAGGCGACGGGCGTCCTGCTGTTCGATATCGGCGGTGGCTCATCCGAGCTCGCCTGGCTCGATTTCCGCGGCGGCCGGCCCAGGAACCGGGGCAAAATGGCGGCGGCCATCCGCAGCTGGTGGTCGCTGCCGGTCGGCGTCGTCTCGATCGCCGAACAATTCGGCGGCCACCACGTGACCCCCGAAAGCTTCGAGCTGATGGTCGCCCATGTCGGCAATCGACTATCGCAACTGCGCGGGCGCGAGAAGCTGGCACGCGCCGTACGCACGCAACATATGCACCTGGTCGGCACCTCCGGCACCGTCACCACGCTGGCCGGGCTGCACCTGGGGCTCGAGCGCTACGACCGTTCCAGGGTGGACGGGCTGTGGATGCAGGACACCCAGATCGCCGAAGCCACGCAAACGCTCCTCGGGATGAGCTTCAGCTCGCGGGTCGCCAACGCCTGCATCGGCCGCGACCGGGCGGATCTTGTCATTCCCGGTTGCGCCATCCTCGAGGCGATCCGCAGGCAGTGGCCGTGCGACAGGATCCGGGTCGCCGACCGGGGACTGCGCGAGGGCATCCTGATCTCGCTGATGGCGGAGGACCGCGTCTGGAACCGGGGAAACGGCGCCCGACGGCGCCGTCGCCCTCGGCCCTCGCCGGCTGGCCCCGATGGGTGAGCGGGGCTCGCGTCCGCCGCCGCGCCGTCTCAAGCAACGGGTCAGGTCCGCCAGGGGCCGCCGCGGCTCCTCGACCCGTTGGCTCGAGCGCCAACTCAATGACCCCTATGTCGCGCGCGCCCGCGCCGAGAACCGCCGCTCGCGGGCGGCCTACAAGCTGCTCGAGCTGGACAAGCGCTACGGGTTGTTGCGTGCCGGCATGCGGGTCGCCGATCTGGGAGCCGCGCCCGGCGGCTGGTCCCAGGTCGCCGCCGAAATCGTCGGCAGCCGGCCAGACGATCCGCTCGTCCTGGCGGTCGATGTCACGGAAATGGACCCGATTGCCGGTGTGAGGTTCCTGCAGCACGACATCACCGGTCCCGACGCGTCGGCCGCCATCATCGACGCGCTCGCGGGATGCAAGGCCGACATTGTGCTGTCCGACATGGCGGCCCCGGCGACCGGACATCGCGGAACCGATCATCTCAGAATCGTCGCGCTGGTCGAGGCGGCGGCGCAACTGGCATTCGAGATCCTGGCGCCGGGGGGCGCTTTCGTCGCCAAGGTCCTGCAGGGCGGCACCGAGGGGCAGCTGCTTGCGCGGCTCAAGACCGACTTTGCCAAGGTGGTTCATGCCAAGCCGCCGGCCTCCCGCAGCGGATCGGCGGAGACCTATCTGGTGGCCACCGGCTTTCGGGGCTGATGGCGTCTGGCGTCTACTTGCCGCTCAACGCCGGCGACACGTCGGCCGCGGCGGCGGCGGCCGTGGAACGGCTGTGATGGCCCGACATCGCGGCGCCGGCGTCGAGTGCGAGGAAAACGAACGGCACCACCGCGAGCATGGAGATCGCCGCCACCCCGAAGAAGGCGATCTGGAAATCTAACAGTCCCAGGCTGCCGTCCCCCATCCGCGTGGTGACCTCCAGAATGCCGCCCGCGACCGCCACCCCCAGCGCGTTGAAGATCGGCCGGCACACCGTCATGATGGCGGTGGCCTGACCGGCTTGCTTGTCGGAAATGTCAGCGAAGGCGAGGGCGTTGACCCCGGTGAAGAAGGACGAGCGAACCAGCCCCGCGACCAACAGGACGCCGAGGATCAGCGACAGCGGCGTGTCGGGCACGAACAGCCCCTTGACGGCGATCAACAGCGCCGAAACCACCGTCGCCGCCAGCAGCACCGGGCGAAATCCGAGGCTGCCGTAAAGGCGCTCGGCGAAGAACTTCGCGACCAGCGCCCCAACCGCGCCAATGAAGGTCACCATGCCGGACTCGAACGGCGTCATCCCGAACCCCAGCTGCAGCATCAAGGGGAACAGGAACGGGATCGCGCCCATCCCGACCAGGAACAGGCTCAAGCCCATGATCGTGTTGCGATAGGTCCGGTCCTCGAAGAGGTTGAGATTGAGCAGCGGGTCGGCTTTCCTGCGCGCGTGGCGCACATAGACGAAACCTGCCAGCGCGCCGACCACGGTAGTGGCGAAGCCCACCCAGATCGGCAGGGCAGGCAGGCTGATCACCGACAGCCCGAAGACCATGCCGGCGAAGGCCAGCCCCACCAGCACGAACCCGCGATAGTCGATCGGCCGCAATTCCTCGACTTCGGCTTTGGGCAGAAACCGTCCCGCCAGCAGGATGCCGAGCGCCCCGATGGGCACGTTGATCAGGAAGATCCAGTGCCACGACAGGTAGGTCGTGAGGAACCCGCCCAGCGGCGGCCCGGCGATCGGCCCCACGAGCGCCGGTATCGTCAGCCACGCCATGGCACCGACCAGCTGGTTCCGCGGCGTCGCCCGGACCAGAACCAGCCGCGCCACCGGCGCCATCATCGCCCCGCCGATGCCCTGCAGAAAACGCGAGGCGACGAACGCCGTCAGCGAGTCCGATGCCGCGCAGGCGAGCGAGCCCGCGATGAACACGGTGATGGCGATCCGGAAGACGCGTATCGTGCCGAAACGATCGGCCATCCAGCCGCTGATCGGGATGAAGATGGCCAGTGCCACCAGATAGGCGGTGAAGGCGAGCTTCAGCGCGATCGGCGAGGTTCCGATATCGGCGGCGATCGCCGGCAGCGAGGTGGCGATCACGGTCGCGTCCATGTTCTCCATGAACAGGGCGACCGCCAGAAAAAGTGGCAGGCTGCGCTTCACAGGACGGGTCCGGTCGGGAAGTTGGTCTCGGATCGCCGTCACGCTAGCACGCACGCAACAGATTGTCTCCATTGCGGATTCGGAGGTCGGTACCCGGTGAATCGAGACCCTCCGGCGCTTTCCCTTTCCAAATCGGGCGGGCGGTGGTAATCACCCTCGCCAACCCGGGCGGCGCGCCGGGCACCGTCAAGCGCTATCCGCACGATCACGATGTGGGAACGGAGGGTTGGCCGTGGCCAGGATCATTTCATCCATAACCGGCGATGCCGCCCTGACGTTTGACGACGTCCTGCTGCAGCCGGGGCGTTCCGAAATCCTGCCGTCCGACGCCGACATCGGCACCAATGTCACCAAGGACATTCGCCTGTCGCTGCCGATCATGTCCTCGGCCATGGACACCGTCACCGAGGGCAACATGGCCATCGCCATGGCCCAGGCCGGCGGCCTCGGCGTCATCCACCGCAATCTCGAACCCGACCAGCAGGCCGAACAGGTCCGGCAGGTCAAGTCGTTCGAGTCCGGCATGGTCGTCAATCCGATCACCATCGGCCCCGAAGCCACCCTGGCCGATGCCCTCGAGCTGATGCAGATCAACCGGATCTCGGGCATTCCCGTTGTCGAGCAGGGCGGCAGGGGCGGCCGCACCTCTGGCCGGTTGGTCGGGATCGTGACCAACCGCGACGTCCGCTTCGCCAACAAGATGCAGCAACCGGTCTCCGAACTGATGACGCGCGAGAACCTGGTCACGGTGCGTGACGGGGTCGATCAGGCCGAGGCCAAGCGTTTGCTGCATCACAATCGCATCGAGAAGCTTCTGGTGGTCGACGATGAGGGCAACTGCACCGGGCTGATCACCGTCAAGGACATTGAAAAGGCGCAGCTGCACCCCGACGCCATCAAGGATGCGAAGGGGCGCCTGTGCGTCGCCGCCGCCACCTCGGTGGGGGACAAGGGGTACGAGCGTTCGGAAAGGCTGATGGAGGCCGAAGCGGACCTGCTCGTCATCGACACCGCCCACGGGCACTCGGTGCATGTCGGCGAGGCGGTTTCGCGAATCAAGAAGATGTCGAACGCAATCCGGATCGTGGCCGGCAACGTGGCGACCGCCGAAGCGACCAAGGCGCTCATCGATGCCGGGGCAGACGCCGTCAAGGTCGGCCTGGGCCCGGGCTCGATCTGCACGACCCGCATCGTCGCCGGGGTCGGGGTGCCGCAGCTCGCCGCCATCATGGCCTGTGCGGAAGAAGCCGACAAACAAGGCGTGCCCGTCATCGCCGATGGCGGCATCAAGTATTCGGGCGATCTCGCCAAGGCGCTGGCCGGCGGCGCCGCCTGCGCGATGATCGGCTCGCTCCTGGCCGGCACCGACGAGAGCCCCGGGGAGGTCTATCTCTACCAGGGCCGCTCCTACAAATCCTATCGCGGCATGGGGTCGGTGGGCGCCATGGCCCGCGGTTCGGCCGACCGCTATTTCCAGCAGGAGATCACCGACTCCCTCAAGCTGGTGCCCGAAGGAATCGAGGGGCAGGTCCCCTACAAGGGACCGGCGGCCAACGTTCTGCATCAGCTCGCCGGGGGCCTCAGGGCGGCAATGGGCTACACCGGCGCCGCGGACCTCAGGGCTTTCCGCGAAACCGCGCTGTTCCTTCGGGTTTCCGGTGCCGCCCACCAGGAGAGCCACGTGCACGATGTCGCCCTGACCCGCGAGCCGCCGAACTACCCGGCCTCCAGCTAGACGGCGATGTCCGGCGCCGAAAAACTCCTGCTGGCGGCGATCGCGGTCCAGGTCGGACTGACCCTCTGGCTCGCCATCGCGCTCAGTGTCATGCGCTTGCGGATGGTGATGAGCGGGCAGGTACGGATCGCCGAGGTGGCGCTCGATGCCGGCAACTGGCCGGACCGCGCGCGCCAGTATGGCAACGCCTTTGCCAACCAGTTCCAATTGCCGGTGCTGTTCTATGCGGCGGCACTGCTCGCGTTGACCCGCCATGGCGCCGACATGGTCGTGGCTTCGCTGGCCGTCGGCTTCGTGGCGCTTCGCCTGCTGCATGCCGGTGTGCATGTCACGTCCAACGCCGTCGTCCGACGGTTCCAGATCTTCAATGCCGGCCTTGCCGTATTGGCGCTGCTTTGGATCTATGTGTTGGCACGGCTGTATCTGCCGGGCTGATTCAATGCGATTGCCCGGCCGCATCGGCGCCGCGATAGAAATCCTCGACGACATCGAGACCCGCCATCGCCCCGCCGCGGAGGCGCTCAAGGATTGGGGCGTCTCGCATCGCTTCGCGGGGGCCGGCGATCGCGCCGCCATTGGCAATCTCGTCTTCGACGCCCTCAGAAAGCGGCTCTCCGCCGCGCAACGGGGCGGTGCCGACACACCGCGCGCCATCGTCCTGGCGACCGTGGTCTCTGAGTGGGGCGAGACGCCCGAAGGCCTCAAGGCCGCTTTCGCCGACGACCGGTTCGCGCCGGGCGCGCTCACCGAAGCGGAGATGACCGCCCTCGGCCGCCCGGAGCCACTCGCCGCCGCCGCCGATCATGTCCGCGCCGACGTTCCGGAGTGGATCGCGCCGATGCTGGCGGCCAACTTCGCCGACGAATGGATCGCCGAGGCCCGGGCCCTGGCCATGCGCCCGCCGCTCGATTTGCGCGTCAACACCCTCAAGGCGACCCGCGAGAAGGTGCTCGCCGCCCTCAAGCGGCACGATCCGAAGCCGACATTCATCGCTCGCCAGGGCGTCCGGATGGCCCCCGGCCACCGCGACGCCCGCACCCCCAATCTGAGGGGCGAGCCCGGCTACGCCAAGGGGTGGTTCGAGATCCAGGACGAAGGCAGCCAGATCGCCGCCGATCTGGTGTTCGCGCGGGCCGGCGAACAGATCCTCGACTATTGCGCCGGCGGTGGCGGCAAGTCCCTGGCGTTCGCCGCCGCGATGGAGAACCGCGGGCAGATCTATGCCTTCGACCGCGATCGCCAGCGCCTCACGCCGATCTACGAACGGCTGCGCCGCGCCGGCGCCCGCAACGTCCAGGTCCGCCCGCCCGACGAAGCTTCCCTCCAGGACCTGACCGGCCGCATGGATCGCGTTGTCGTCGACGCCCCGTGTTCGGGATCCGGCGCCTGGCGCCGACGCCCCGATACGAAATGGCGGCTGACGCCGGAGGGGCTCGAGCGCCGACTCGTCGAGCAGGAGGAGGCGCTTTCGGAGGCCGCCGGCTTCGTCCGGCCCGGCGGATACCTCGTCTACATCACCTGTTCGGTGCTGCCGGCCGAAAACGAGGGCCAGATCGAGGCTTTTCTCGCCGAGCAGCCCGGCTTCTCGCTGGTTTCGGCGGGCGAGGTCTGGCAGGAGCTCTTCGGTTTCGACAAGCCGCGCCCCTGGTCGGCCGATCTGAACTCCCTCACGCTGACGCCCGCATCCACCGATACCGATGGCTTCTTCTTCGCCGTCATGGCACGCTCGGCCCCGCCGGACGCGTCGGCGGACCCGTCGGCGCCCAACGATCCCAACAGCACATCGAGCCAGTCATGAACGAGCAAAGACCGACGACCTCCGACAGTTTCGCGCTCATCGTCTTTCTGGTCGTCGCGGTCGGCATATCGTTGGCGCTCGGCTTCTTCACCGCCCCGGGAGAGTGGTTCGCGGGTCTCGCAAAGCCGTTCTTCAATCCGCCGAATTGGCTCTTCGCGCCGGTCTGGGTTGTGCTTTATTTCTGCATCGCGTTTGCCGGCTATCTGGTCTGGCGCCAACAGCGCAGCGGACCGGCGATGGCCGCCTGGGCAGCGCAGATGGTGCTCAACTGGAGCTGGTCGCCGGTGTTCTTCCGGCTGCAGGCGTTGTGGCTGGCGGTCGCGATCATTGTCGCGACCCTGGCCGCCATCATCGCCTTCATCGTGTTGGCCTGGCGAATCGACAAGCGGGCGGCGTGGCTGTTCGTCCCCTACGCCGCCTGGGTGAGTTTCGCCACCGCGCTCAACATCGCGATCGCCTGGCTCAACTGACCCTGTTGCGCGCCGGGCCCGATGCCGGGGCCGACGCGCGCTCCTCGGCGCTGCGATCCAGCGCCTCCAGCGTCTTCCGGATCCGGCTGCCCCAGACGGCCTGCTCATCCGGGCCGAGCGTTTCCGGCACCCGCATGGGCTCGCCCACACTGACCACGACCCTTGCGAAAGGCAGCGGCAGCTCCATCCGATCCCAGCGCGAGGCCATCACCCATTTGTGGTTCGCCGCCACGGAAATCGGGAGCAGCACGAATCCCAGTCTCGAGGCGCTGTCGATGGCACCGGCCTTGACCGAATGGTACGGCCCCATCGGTCCGTCGACGGCAAATCCGCCGAGCCGACCCCGCCGCAACGCGTCCATGATCAGCGCCCGCGAGTTTCCCTTGCGCCGCGACGGCAGGACGATCGGCACGTAGCCGAAGCGGCGGCTGATTTCGCCGACCACCCGGCCGCGGAACGAGTTGGCGACGAATGCGCACGCGTTGCGGCCCTCCATGGCCGCGAACAGCGGCACATATTTGCCGTGCCAGAGCGCGATCACCACGCCTTCGTCCGCCGCCAGAAGCCGATCCAGTTGGCCGAGGTCCCGGTTGTCGACCCGCAGGCTCGCATACCAGATGCGCAACAGCCCGGCGAAAAAGGCGCCGACGATCTTCACCAGCGGCGTGTCGGCGCGCCGTGTTTGCGGATCGTCGAAATTCATCGTGGCCGCGTCCATTCGGGCGCAGGGTCCGGGCGCGGGTTCGCTCTGGCATTGTTTTCGTTGCCCAGCGACATCACCGCATCCGAAGCGCTCGACGCGAACTTGCCCAGGATCGCCCACTCGCGCTGCAGGGAACGGCGCGCCGCCTCCCACATGCTCGCCTCGACATTACCGCTGTGCCCCTTGGCGGCCAGGACGCGCTCGTACAGCGAGACGGTATCGCGCACGCAATTGGGCCAGGCGTAGCGTCCGGCCGTCGCGCGTGCGGCATCGCTCAGCCGGGTCCGGTCCGCGGCGCTCGCCTCGGCGACCCCGGCGAGCGCCTCGGCGAAGGCCCGTTCGTCGGCGTCGGCGGGCAGCAAACGACCGTTGATTCCGTCTTCGACGATTTCCCGCACCCCGGTGGCTTCGAGCGCCACCACCGACACCCCCGCGGCCATCGCCTCGGCAAGCACCAGTCCCTGGGTTTCCGAATGCGAAGCAAAGGCGAACACATTCATCGCCGCATAGGTGTCGGCCAGCTCCCGGCCCTTGAGCACCCCGGTCAGGTGCAGCCGTTCGCCGAGCTCGGCGGAATCGAACATCTCGCGGATGATTTCGGCCATCGCGCCGCCGCCGGCGATGACGACCTCGGCCCGCTGATGGTTGGAGACAAAGCGGATGATGCTGCGCGCCAGGAACGGTAGATTTTTCTCAAGCGCCAGCCGGCCGACATGGCCGACGACGAACGCGTCGTCGTCGATGCCCAGCCGGGCTCGAACCGCGGCGCCATCGCCGGAGTGGAACTGCTCCACGCCCACGCCGCTGGGGATGACCTCGATAGGCACCTGAACCTGCTTGCTGCGCAGGTAGGTCGCGATGCTCTCGCTCGGCGCGATGACGGCGTTGCACAGGCGGCAGTAGCCCAGCGCCAGGTTGACCGCCAGCCGCTGCATCAACGGTGAATCGGCGGCCGCGTAGTGGCTGTAGAGCTCGTAGCGCGTGTGGTAGGTGAACACCGCCGGCACGTTGTGTTGTGCCGACGCCCTCAGCGCCGTGTCGCCGAGCAGGAACGGGTGATGCGAGTGCACGATGTCGAGGTCGAAGGCGCGCAGATCGCGCTCGAGAGGACGGCTCAGGGGCAGCGGAACCGAAAAGTCCGAGCCGCCGAACCGCTGAATGGCCGGCACCCGGATGACATCGTGGTCAGGCTCCATGCCGGGGAAATCCGGGGCCACCACCAGCACGCGATGACCTGCGGCGCGCAGGCCATCGGCGAGCCCGCTGACGCTTCGCGCCACCCCGCCGACATGCGGCGTGAAGGTGTTGGTGAACATCACGATGTTCATCCGATTGCCCCCTCGTGGCTCCACCAAACCTTGCTTTGTTGTTGGGGATCAAGCCCTTTCTGCGCCCGACGCTGCGGGTGCGGACGCGGCATCCCGCGGGACGGAGATCCGCCGGTCGGCCGTGACGGGCGCGTTGGTGGCCGCCGACCACGAAACTCGCCACGGGCAGAAGCAAAACCGTGACCGAATTCCGGTCGAAGGGCCCGTTGAACTGACCGCCGGCATCGGCTCGGCGCATGGGCCCGCATAAACCGGAATCCGCTTGCCCACCCACCCCGGTGATGTTCAACTGCACCATTGAGAATTACTGCTGAGCCTCGATTTGTTCAGCGCTTTGAGCGTATTCCGGGCAGGGGCCGCTCGATTTGGAATTCATTGTCGCACTCGCAGTTCTCGCGATTATTGCTGCGCCGGTGCTGTCGATCATCGCGCTCGTCAATTCAAATCGAACAAGGTTGCCGCCCGACTACGATCGCCACCGGGCCTTGCTGGAGGGCGTGAACCGGCGCGTCGACGCGCTGGCCGAGGCACAAGCGGAGTTGGCGCAGCGCCTCGACGGGGGCCCGGCCATGCCCGCCCGCGCGGCCGCGTCGCCGACGGTTGCCGAACCGGAACCGGTTGAGCCCGCCGCCCTGGACGGCGAAAAGGCCGCTCCCGAGGATCTCGCAGAAGAACCCGAACCCGAAGTTCCGGCGCCCGGGGAGCCGGTGCCTGAAGAGGCTGAGGCCGGTGAGGCTCCGGAACAAGAGCAGCCAAGCGAAACGCGGCCGAGCGATGAAAGGGCGGCGGAGACCGGGCCGTGGGCAATGGCGCCAGCCGCCCAAGCGCCGGCCCGGGTGGGCCGCACCTTCGACTGGGAGCGCATGGTCGGCATCCGGCTGCCGATCTGGCTCGGCGCCATCACTCTCAGCGTGGCGGCGTTTTTCCTCGTCGTCTACACGGTGGAAGCCGGGCTGCTGACCCCGTGGCGGCGCGTGTTTGCCGGCATCGCCGGCGGCGCCGCGGGACTGGCCGGCGCCGAGTACGTGCTGCGCCGGATGCGGACCGGCAACGCCGGCGCCATCGCCGCCGCGTTGGCCTCGGCCGCCGTGACAGCGTTCTATGTGTCGGGCTACGCCGCCGCGACCCTGTTCGAACTCGTTCCGCCTTCCTTCGGGTTCGCCGCCATGGGCGTCACCACCTTCGCGGCCATCGCAATTTCGCTGCGCTTCGGCTGGGTGGTGGTGATCGTGGCGCTCTTCGGCGGCAATCTGACGCCGCTGCTCATCCGTACCACCGAACCGAATGAGGCGGTGTTCTTTGCCTATCTTCTGGCCATCTTCGCCGCCGCGTTCATCGTGATGGACCGCCGCGGCTGGCCACAGCTCACTTTGACCACGCTGATCGGTCCGGCGATCTGGATCGGCGTCTATGCGATGAGCGGCAACGCCGCCGACTCGCCGTTGTGGATCACCGCCTTCCTCATCGCGCTGCCGTCGGTGACGCTGGCGGTGCGCCGCGATCAGTGGCTGAAGGACACCGAGACCGCGACCGGTTTGCGCCAGCCCGGCGCGAAATCCATCGTCGCGCGGGCCGCCGGCGACGCCATCGGCGCCGCGATGGTCCTTGCCGCCGCCGGCTTCGTCGGCATTCTGATCGGTGCCGACCATCCCTGGCCGGTCTGGCAGGGCTTCATGGTCTTCGCCGGGGCGACCGTCGCGCTGTCGCTCTACCGGCCCAACGCACTCTGGGCGATGCCGCTGTACGCGCTGGCCGCCGCCGCCGTCGCCGTTCTCATCTGGCAACGACCCGGCGAGACGGAACTACTCGTTGTTCTGGCGATCCTCTTCGCGATTTTCGCCTCAGGTGCCGTCGCCCACTTTGTCCGCCTGCAGCGGCCCGCTCTGTGGGGCATGGTTGTGGCCTTCGTGGGTTTGTTTTTCTATCTCGCGGCCGTTTTCAAATTCGCCGGCTGGGAGGCGGCGCGGGCCAACCCGCACGCCTGGGCGGCCGCGGCGCTGGCGCTGGCGGTGGGTTTGACCGCGTTGCTGGCGCGCTACGGACCGGCGGTCGCTGAGGGCGAGCAGCGCTCGCGCGTCTATGCGGCTCTGGCGGCCGCGGTGACGGCACTCGTCTCGATGGCCGTGGTGCTCGAACTTGACCCGCTGGTGTTTCCTGCCGCCACTGCCGCGCAGGTGCTTGCCCTGTCCATTTTGGTCGGCCGCACCGGCGAACGCGGCCTCGAGTGGGTGGCCTGGGTCTATTTCGCCGTCTATGCGGTCCTGATCTTGGCCAGCGCCAGCGGCTTCACCGGTCTCCAATCCTACTTTCTCGCGCAGGCGGTGGCGCGCCCGTTCTGGGACGCGCCGATTGCGCTGCTTATCCTCCCGGCGCTGGGCTTTGTAGTGGCGGCGACCTTGCTGCGGCCCGTCGCGGCTACACCGCTTCCACATTACCTCGACGGCGCCTTCGTCCCGCTGGCAGCTGTCGGAATCGGCTTCGTGGTGCTCGACAGCTGGACACAGCTCTATGGCGTGCGGGCCTATGTGAACGGCGCGAGCTTCTACAACGCCGAGTTGCTTTTCTTGAGCGCAGTGCTCGCCGCGGGGGGCTTTTTGGGGCGCCGCGTGCTCGCTGAGACATCGGCGGTCCTCGTGATCACGGTCGCCCTGATGATGGTGTCGAGCTACCTGCTGCCGCTCCTTGTGGGCTGGCCGCACGCCCGCGTGTCCGGCAACCTCTTCATCAACATCCTGCCCGGAGCCCTCGTGCTGCCGGCGATCCTGCTGCTGGGGACCACGTACTGGGCCCGCACCATCGCGGTTCGCGCCATGCCCAGACCCATCTCGCTCGGTTTGCGTTTCGTCGCGGTGATGCTGGTCTTCCTGGCCGCCGTCATCTGGGTGCGATTCGGCTACCATGCGCGGGCGCTGTATGTGGGCGCGACCTCGGACCCGGAGAACTACACCTACTCGATCGTCACGCTCGTGTTCGGGATCGGGCTCTTGGTGCTCGGGACGCTGGTCAACAGCCGGCTGGCGCGCGCCCTGTCCTTCGGCTTCTTCCTGGCGGCCGCCATCAAGACGTTTCTGTTCGATGCCGCGCAGCTCGATGGGCTTCTTCGCGTCGCGTCGTTCATCGGGCTGGGGTTGTCCTTTCTCGGCATCTCCTGGTTTTACGCCCGCTTCGTGTTCCGCTTCGTGCGCGGCGGCGAAGCCGAACCGCCCTCGGAAGAGGCGGAACTGGCGGACAACTGACGCCACAATGTGCTCAATCGCGAGCGCGCCACCGGCCCGGCCCGCTTCAGCCGGCAGCGGGAGAAAGGGTCGGCGCGCTTTGGGAGGGATGTTTTTCCAGCCCGCGCGCCCAGCGCATCACCGGTTCTTCCATGAGGGTGTAGGAGACCGTGGCGATCAGGAACGCGACGGCCACCACCCCGGCGCTGATCAGGGCCCACTGCGTGACGTCGGTCATGTCCCAGTAGACGTAGTGAGGCTGCCAGGCGAGCCTGACGATCTCCATCAGCAGGTAGTGCCAGACATAAAGGCCGTACGAGATTCGCGCGACGTAGGCGATGGGTCTGAGGTCGGTGAAGCGCGGCAGCACCACCGCCCCCTGCGTACCGACCAGGATCATCGCCACGCCAAGCGGGAACCAGGGGAAGGCGTAAGGGATGTTGGCCAACCCGTAGGCGTCGAACTGGGGGACGTTCAGCGCGATGCTCGCGATCGCCAGCCCCAGTCCGGTCAGCGCAACCAGATCGAACCATGCCGATTTGATCGCCGCCAGCCGCACCTGCACCCCGGCCGCCAGGATTCCGATCGCGAACATGGCGTAGAATGCGATCGGGTTGAAATTGGGCCACCAGAACTTGGCGCCGCCAATCGTGCCGTACTCCCAGCCGCGTTGATGCGCGTCCGGCACCAGGTAGGTGATGGCCAGATACTGTGCACCGATGACCAGGGCAATCATCCCAACCCATGCAAGACGAGCCAGCCAGCCGCGAGCGAACGGGAGTTTGAACACCACCCACAAGCACAGCGGCATCAGCGCATAGGCGGTGATCTCGGTGCCGATCGACCACAGCGGCAGATCGAGTTCCACCGGAAACCAGGTCAGCCAGTGCAGGTCCGCGACGAGCAGGAATCCGGCGACGAAGCGCACCACCAGGGTGCCATCCAGCGTCGCGCCGAGCAGAAACACACTGAGCACGAAGCTCACCGTCAGCGCCAGCCAGAACGCGGGCACAATGCGCGCCGCGCGCCGCAGCGCGTAGGTCCTCAGGCTCGGCATGGGCTTGCCCGCGTCGAAGGCCGTCCAGAACGGGCGCGCCAGCAGGTACCCCGAGAGCACGAAAAAGGCGCCGACGCCGAGGGCGAACATCTGCACGAAAATCGAAACGCCGCCCCACGGCCCCAGCGCCTCGGGGGAAATCCGCTGCGCCACGTGATGGGCGATCACCATCAAACAGGCCGTGGCCCGCACAAAATCGGCGCCGGAGAGGCGATGGGCTGGGCGCATGGGCGATTTCCCCTCCACAAGGGCGCGCCGAAGGGCTCGGTGCAGCGTCGCGCCTCTTGTCCACCGGCTAGCAGTGCATGGCGATGCCGGAAAGGCAACCGGCTCGATGGGCGCGCCTCGCCGCCGCGACACTTCGGTCACCCGGCAGGCGCCCGCCGGGTTGCGGAATCGCCGCCCCGCCGCTAAAGGCTTCCGATGACGCCCGAATCCCAGTCAATCCTCATCGTCGATTTCGGCTCGCAGGTCACCCAGCTCATCGCCAGGCGGGTCCGCGAGGCGAAGGTGTATTGCGAAATCCATCCCTTCAACCATGCGAGCGGCGCCTTCGAGCGGCTCGAGCCGAAGGGGCTGATCCTCTCCGGCGGCCCGGCCAGCGTTCTCGACGAGGGCGCGCCGACCATCCCCGAATTCGTCTTCGCCTCCGGCCTGCCGGTGCTCGGCATCTGCTACGGGCAGCAGGCGATGTGCCTGACTTTGGGCGGCAAGGTCGAGCCGGGCGGCGACCGCGAGTTCGGCCGCGCCGAGGTGAAGGTCGAAAAGCCCTCGGCGCTGTTCGAAGGCGTCTGGGACGTCGGCTCCGCGCACCAGGTCTGGATGAGCCACGGCGACCGCGTGGTCGCGCTGCCGGAAGGATTTGAGGCCGTCGGCACCTCCGGCGGCGCGCCGTTCGCCGTCGTCGCCGACGAAGCCCGACACTACTACGGCGTTCAGTTCCATCCCGAGGTCGTACACACCCCCGACGGCGCCCGGCTGCTGTCGAATTTCGTGCACACGGTCTGCGGCTGCCCCGGCAACTGGTCGATGGCGGCCTATCGTGCCGAGGCGGTGAACCGCATCCGCGAACAGGTTGGCAAAGCCAAGGTGATCTGCGGGCTCTCCGGCGGCGTCGATTCAACGGTCGCCGCGGTTCTCATCCACGAGGCCGTCGGCGAGCAGCTCACCTGCATCCTGGTCGATCACGGCCTGATGCGGGCCGGCGAGGCGACCGAAGTGGTCGAGCTCTTCCGGTCCCACTACAACATCCCGCTCGTCCATGTGGACGCCGGCGATCTGTTCATCTCGCGGCTCGAACATGCCGAGGATCCCGAGGAAAAGCGTCGCATCATCGGGGCCCTGTTCATCGACGTGTTCGACGCCGAGGCGCATAAAATCGGCGGCGCCGAATATCTCGCCCAGGGCACGCTCTACCCGGACGTCATCGAATCCGTGCCGGTTGCCGGGGGCCCCTCGGCAACCATCAAGTCGCACCACAATGTCGGCGGTCTGCCCGAGCGCATGCATCTGAAGCTCGTCGAGCCGCTTCGGGAACTCTTCAAGGACGAGGTGCGGACCCTCGGTCGTGAACTCGGCCTGCCGGAGAGCTTCGTCGGCCGCCATCCGTTTCCCGGCCCGGGGCTGGCCATCCGGACCCCCGGCGCCGTGACCCGCGACAAGCTCGACATCCTCAGGCAGGCCGACGCCATCTATCTCGATGAAATCCGCAAGGCCGGCCTCTACGACGAAATCTGGCAGGCCTTCGCGGTCCTGTTGCCGGTGCGCACGGTGGGTGTGATGGGCGACGAGCGCAGCTATGAGCATGTGTGTGCGCTCAGGGCCGTGACCTCGGTTGACGGCATGACGGCCGATTTCTATCCCTTCGACACGCAGTTTCTCGGCTCCGCGGCTACCCGCATCATCAACGAGGTGCGCGGCATCAATCGGGTGGTCTACGACGTCACCTCCAAGCCCCCCGGCACAATCGAGTGGGAGTGAGCCGGTGGCCTCTTTGTTCGACGCGCTGACGGCGCCGCTCGAGCGGGCCCGGCGCCTCGACTTCGTGATCGCCGGCGCCGCCAAGGCCGGCACCAGCGCCCTTTGGGCGTATCTCAGACGCACCCCCGGCATCTACATGCCGCCGCTCAAGGAACTTGGCTTCTTCGGCGACGACCGGCGCTACGGCGACGGAACCCGCTTCTGGCGCCTGCATCTTTGGTACGTATTCGCGCCGCGCGGCGCCATCCGCGGCGAGGCGACGCCGAGCTACCTCTACGAGCCGCAATGTCTGCCGCGCCTGGCCGACTACAACCCCGACAT
>Ga0315553_10001801_pt1 | contig 17568 bp, 12 predicted proteins | sample SalMarSW160140MG_FD_203099 | JGI IMG/M metagenome (GOLD analysis project Ga0315553, IMG submission 203099) | Salt marsh sediment microbial communities from the Plum Island Ecosystem LTER, Massachusetts, United States - Salt Marsh Sediment SW1601-40 ... | reverse complement strand
ACCTTCCGCACTGGCGGGGCGGTGATCACGGCGCTTCTGTTCGTGTTCCTGTTCGGCCCGCGCGTGATCCGCTCCTTGCGCGTGCGTCAGGGCAAAGGGCAACCGATCCGTAAAGAGGGCCCAGAGCGCCACATCCTGCAGAAGCAGGGCACACCCACCATGGGCGGGCTGATGATCCTCTCAGGCGTCACCGTCTCGGTGCTGCTCTGGGGCAATCTCACCAACCCTTATGTCTGGGTGGTGCTGCTGCTCACCCTCGTCTACGGCGCCGTCGGTCTCTACGACGACTACCTCAAGGTGACGAAGCAATCGGCAGTGGGCTTCCGAGGCCGCATCAAGATCGTCATCGAGACGTTCGCCGCCATAATCGCCACCTGGCTCATCGCTTCGGTGGGGCAGGAGCCGTTCTCCACCTCCCTCGCCATTCCCTTCATCAAGGACGTCATGATCCCACTCGGGATGTGGCTGTTCATCGCCTTCGGCACGTTCATCATCGTCGGCGCCGGCAATGCGGTGAACCTGACCGACGGCCTCGACGGGCTCGCCATCGTGCCGGTGATGATCGCCGCCGCCACCTTCGGCTTCATCTCCTACCTTGTCGGTAATGCGCTGTTCTCCGACTATCTCCAGATTCATTTCGTCAGGGGCACCGGCGAACTAGCGGTGGTGTGCGGGGCGCTGGTTGGCGCCGGCCTCGGCTTCTTGTGGTTCAACGCACCGCCTGCGCTTATCTTCATGGGCGATACGGGCTCGCTCGCGCTTGGCGGCGCGCTTGGCACCATCGCCGTCGCCACCAAGCATGAGCTGGTGCTGGCGATCGTCGGCGGCCTGTTCGTGCTGGAGGCCGTGTCGGTGATCGTCCAGGTCGCTTCGTTCAGACTGTTCGGCAAGCGGGTATTCCGAATGGCGCCCCTCCACCACCATTTCGAGCAGAAGGGATGGCCGGAATCCACGGTTGTGATCCGATTCTGGATTATTGCCGTCGTCCTTGCTCTTGCTGGTCTCGCCACCCTGAAATTGCGCTAAGTTCCAACCATCATGATTCCCGTGACGATCTTCGCCGGCTGCGACGTTGCGGTTGTAGGCGCAGGGCTGAGCGGCCTTGCGACTGCGCGCGCGCTCGAGCACGGCGGTGCGAATGTCGTCGTCTGGGACGACAAGGAAGCGGCGCGCGCCGAGGCCGAAGCCGCAGGCTTCGCTGTGAGCGATCTATCGTCGGACAATTTCTCGCGGTTCGCCGCGCTGGTGCTTGCGCCGGGCATTCCACTCACGCACCCCGAGCCTCATTGGAGCGTGAGAAAAGCAAACGCGGCCGGCATCGAGGTGATCGGCGACATGGAGCTCTTCTTCCGCGAGCGCGCCAAGCAAGAATCGCCCGGCAAAATCGTCGTCGTCACCGGCACCAACGGCAAATCGACCACCACGGCGCTCACTGCCCATCTCTTGAAGAGCGCAGGACGACGCGTGGAATGCGGCGGCAATATCGGCGCGGCGGTGCTCGATTTGGCGCCCTTTGCGCAGGACTTGACCTACGTCTTGGAGCTGTCGTCGTTCCAGATCGATCTGGCGCCGTCATTGGCGCCCGACGCCGCGGCGCTCCTCAATATCACGCCAGATCATCTCGACCGTCACAGCACGCTCGAAAACTATGCCAGCATCAAGGCGCGGATCTTCGCAAATCTAGGCCCTGACGCCACTGCCGTCGTCGGTGTCGATGATGCGCCTTGCCGCGCCATCGCCGAGACGTTGCACGGCCCGTTCGCCGTCAAACGTATCGCCGTCAGCCACGGCGTCGAGAACGGTGTCTGGGCGAAAGATGGCGTGCTCATGGAGATGGAAGGCGCTAAAGAGGTTGCCCGCGCCGATCTTGCCGGCATCGGTTCGCTGCGCGGTGCCCATAACTGGCAGAACGCCGCTGCGGCCTATGCGCTCGCGAGGTCGCAAGGTCTCGACGCGGGCACGATCCGGCAAGGTCTCAAGACCTTCGCCGGCCTTGCCCATCGCATGGAGCAAGTAGCGCGGCGCGGATCCGTGCTGTTCGTCAACGACTCCAAGGCGACTAATGCGGACGCTGCCGGCAAGGCGTTGGCAAGCTTTGCCGACATCTATTGGATTGTCGGCGGCCGCGCCAAGGAAGGCGGTCTTGCCGGGCTGGAGGCGTTCTACCCGAAAATCGCGCGGGCTTATCTCATCGGCGAGGCTGCGGATGCCTTCGCCAGCCAACTTGGCGATGCGGTCGATCACGTCCACTGCGGCACGCTCGACCGGGCCGTGGCGGAAGCGGCGGCCGACGCGAGCCGCTCGGCTGCACCCGAGCCCGTTGTGCTCCTGTCGCCCGCCTGTGCCTCTTATGATCAGTTCGACAACTTCGCCAAACGCGGCGACGCCTTCCGCCACATCGTCATGAGTCTCGACGGCGCGAGAAGCGTGATGGAGCAGGGAAGGGCGGCATGAGAATTACGCGCGCCGACAAGAGCGTCCTGTCTGACTGGTGGTTCACCGTCGATCGCCTGATGTTCTTCGGCCTTTTGCTCTTGATGGGCGCAGGTCTGGTGCTCTCCTTTGCAGCGAGCCCGCCCATCGCCGCCAAATACCATCTCGAGCCGTTCTATTTCGTGCGCCGCCACGCGATCATGCTGTTGCCGGCGGTGGCCATCGTGTTCGTCGCCTCCACCCTCACGCCCAAGCAGATCAGGCGTGCAAGCCTCGCGATCTTCGCGGTCGGCATCGCCTTGATGATCCTCATCCTGTTCCTAGGGCCTGAGGTCAAGGGCGCCAAACGCTGGCTTGAGCTGGGGTCCTTCTCGCTCCAACCGTCTGAGTTCGTGAAGCCGGCCTTCATCGTCTTGACCGCTTGGCTGTTCAACGAGAGCCAGAAGCGGAAAGACGTGCCGGGCCTCGAGCTCGCCATTCTGCTCTATGCAGTCTTCGCGCTGCTTCTCGTGCTTCAGCCGGATTTCGGCCAGACCTTGCTCGTGACGCTCGTTTGGGGCGCGCTGTTCTTCATGGCCGGCATCAACATGATCTGGATCGTGGTGCTCGCCATGCTCGCCATTGGCGGCCTTGTCACCGCCTATTTCACGGTGCCCCATGTCGCTTCGCGTATCGACCGCTTCTTCTATCCGGCCTCCGGCGACACCTATCAGACCGACCGGTCGCTCGACTCTTTTCTTCATGGCGGCTGGTTAGGCAGAGGGCCGGGCGAGGGGACGGTGAAGGACGTCCTTCCCGATTCCCATACCGACTTTATTTTCGCCGTAGCGGCCGAAGAGTATGGCTTGATCGCGTGCCTGATTTTGCTGACTGTGTTCGCGTTCATCGTGCTGCGTGGTCTGTCAAAGGCGTCTCAAGAGCCCGACGGCTTCATCCGGCACGCGGTTGCAGGGCTCGTCATGCTGTTCGGCTTGCAGACCTTGATCAACATGGCCGTAAATGTCGGCCTACTCCCGGCGAAGGGCATGACCTTGCCGTTCATCTCCTATGGAGGGTCGTCTCTGCTCGCCATGGCCCTGACCATGGGCTTTGCCATGGGCTTCACCCGTAAGCGGCCCATGGCGGGACGGCTGAAACCTTCCGCACGGACCGAACACGAGACGGAAGCCACAGGCGCTAGGGGGCAGACGGCTTGACCGTACGGACCATTCTGCTCGCCGCCGGGGGCACGGGCGGACATCTCTTTCCGGCTGCAGCCTTGGCTCAGGAGCTTGCGCGCCGGGGCTTCGCCGTCGAGCTCGCGACCGACGAGCGCGCCGAGCAATACGGCACCGACTTTCCCGCGCGCGCCGTGTATAAAATCCCCTCCGCCACCTTCACCAGCCGCGCCCCCCTTGCCGTGGCGAAGACGCTGGGACAGTTAGGCAAGGGCTTCATCCGGGCGCGGCGGCTCCTGGAGATGGTGCAGCCTCATGTGGTCATCGGGTTTGGCGGCTACCCCACGCTGCCGCCGATCATAGCCGCAAGGTCGCTCGGCATCCCGACCATCATCCACGAGCAGAACGCCGTAATGGGCCGCGCCAATCGCCTCCTCTCGCGCTTTGCCGACGCCATCGCACTATCCTTCACCCCGACTAAATATCTGCGCCGCAGCGCCGAGAAGCGGGCGCAAGTTACCGGTAACCCGGTGCGCGACGCCGTGATGGCCTATCGCAAGGTCTCCTACACGCCGCCGGAGCCGGCCGGGCGCCTGCTCCTGCTCGTGTTTGGCGGCAGCCAGGGCGCACATTTCTTTGCCGAGGTACTGCCGCCGGCGCTAGAGTCGATGCCCTCACCCTTCCGCTGGCGCCTCACGGTGGTGCAGCAAGTTCGCCCCGAAGATCTCGCCGCTGTGCGCGCGGCCTACAAGGAAGCCGATATTGCCGCCCATCTCGCGCCGTTCTTCCGTGATTTGCCCGAACGGATCGCCAACGCTCACCTTGTCATCGCCCGGGCCGGTGCCTCGACCGTGGCGGAGCTGACGGCGATCGGGCGCCCTGGGCTTCTGGTGCCCCTGCCGCATGCCCTTGACAACGATCAGCTCGAAAATGCAACTCGGCTCGAAGAAGGCGGTGGTGGCTGGTGCATTCGCCAGTCGGACATTACGCCGGAGCGCCTGGCTGAGGAGCTGGCCCGGTTGCTGGGCGCGCCTGACATGCTGGCCAAGGCAGCGGCGAAGTCCAAGGCCATGGGCAACATCGATGCGGTGGAGAAGCTCGCCGATCTGGTCGATGCCTTGGCGGGCCCCGAAGAGTAGGCGTTAGACATGCATTTGCCCCCACCCGAGACCGCAGGTCTGTTCCACATCGTGGGCATTGGCGGCATCGGCATGAGCGCCATCGCCGAGGTGATGCACACCCGTCGCTATCGCGTGCAAGGCAGCGACTTGAAAGAGAGCGCCAGCCTCGAGCTGCTCCGTGGCCATGGCATTCCCTGCCTCATCGGACACGATCCAGGGAACATCAAGGATGCGGACTATCTCGTCATTTCCAGCGCGGTAAAGCCGGGCAACCCTGAGTTCGAGGCAGCGAAGGAGCGCGGCATGCCGGTAATCCGCCGTGCCGAGATGCTGGCCGAGCTGATGCGCCCGTGCGCCACCGTGTCCATCACCGGAACCCACGGCAAAACCACCACGACCTCCATGATTGCCGACTTACTGTACGCCGGCGGGCTGGACCCTACGGTCATGGCCGGCGGCATCCTCAACGCGTGGGGCACGAATGCGAGGATCGGTAAGGGCGAGTGGATGGTGGTGGAGGCCGACGAGTCCGATGGCACTTTCGTGAAGCTCCCGACCCAAATCGGTGTGATTACCAATGTCGATCCCGAGCATATGGACTTTTGGGAGTCGGAGGAGGCGCTGCACCAGGCTTTCGCACAGTTCATCGATGCAATCCCGTTCTATGGTCTCATTGTCGCCTGCATCGATCATCCTGTCGTGCGCGGGCTTGTGGCGCAGCTCGGCGGCGCGGCCAACGGGCGGCATACGTTGACCTATGGTGTCGCGCGTGACGCCGACATCAAGCTCTCCAATGTGCGCCCCGATCACAACAGCATTACCTTCGATGCCGATCTCGGCCACGCGGTCAAGGGTGGCGTCCGCAGGCTGACCGATCTCACGGTGCCCATTCTTGGGCACTACAACGCGCTGAACGCGCTCGCTGCGCTAGCCGTGGCCACGGAAGCCGGCGTCGGAGACGATGTGATCCGAGCTACCTTGGGTGCGTTCTCGGGGGTGAAACGGCGCTTCACCCGCGCCGGCGAATGGCAGGGTGTCGCCATCTACGACGATTACGCCCACCATCCGGTCGAGATCGCTTCGGTGTTGCGCGGCGCCCGCATGGCAGGCAACGGGCGCATCATCGCGGTGATGCAGCCGCATCGCTATACGCGCCTGCAAGCGCTATTCAACGAATTTTCCGCCTGCCTCGACGACGCCGACACAGTGGTGATCACCCCGGTCTATTCCGCAGGCGAGGCGCCGATCCCCGGCATCGACCGCGATGAACTCGTCTCCGGCTTGCGCCGTCATGGCCACCCCCACGTGCTAACCGTCGACGACGAGGAGTCCCTGACGGCAACGATCGCATCCATCGCCCAGACCGGCGACCTCGTGGTCGGCTTGGGCGCGGGCACCATTACCGATTGGATCAACGCGCTTCCTCGCCGCCTCGAGCAGCACGGGGGAACGGCGTGAACGGCTCTGCGCTTCTCGCTATGCTCACGGCGCGCCTGCCCGAGCTTCGCGGCCGGCTCGCGGCCGAAGCGCCGCTCAAGGAGTACACCTGGTTCAGGGTGGGGGGTCCGGCGGAGGTGCTCTACTCGCCTGCCGACGAGGCGGACCTCGCCTATTTCTTGAAACATCTGCCCGCCGACGTCCCCGTCACTAATATCGGCCTCGGCTCGAATCTGCTCGTGCGCGACGGCGGTATCGAAGGCGTTGTCATGCGGCTTGGCCGCGGCTTCGGCGAGATCAAGGTCGAAGATGGCGCGCGGCTCCGCGCCGGCACTGCCGTCCCCGACGTCAAAGTAGCGCGCGCGGCGGCAGATGCCGGCATCAGCGGACTCTCCTTCTATCGCGGCATCCCGGGTAGCGTCGGCGGCGCGCTGCGCATGAATGGCGGTGCGCACGGCAAAGAGACCTGTGAGGTGCTGATCGAGGCCCGCGCCGTCAACCGCCAAGGCAATATCCACGTGCTGCCTGTGGCCGACCTCCATTACAGCTATCGCCATTGCGGTGCGCCGGAGGACTTGATCTTCACCGAGGCCTTGTTCCAGGGCGAGCCCGGCGACCCGGCTAAGATCTTGGCCGAGATGGACGACATCGCCGCCTATCGCGAGGAAGTGCAGCCCATCAAGAGCCGCACCGGCGGCTCGACCTTCAAGAACCCGCCAGGGCAGAAGTCCTGGCAACTCATCGATGCCGCCGGCTGCCGGGGCCTCACCGTCGGCGACGCCAGGGTCTCGGAGATGCATTGCAACTTCCTCATCAATGAGGGCAATGCCACTGCGGCCGACATCGAGACCCTGGGCGAGACCGTGCGCGCGCGGGTGAAGGAGACGAGCGGGGTCGAGCTCGAATGGGAGATCAAGCGCCTCGGCATCCCGGCGTGACCTCCCATTGACCTGCTAGAGCGGGTAATCCAGTAACCTCCGCACATGATGATTTGCATTGCCCGGCGGCGCCTGGGTGGTTCCTCCATGCCAACAACTGACGGGGGCTTCGCATGACCGATAAGCAAAAGCACGTGGCCGTGTTGATGGGGGGTCTTTCGTCCGAGCGCGAGGTTTCGCTGCGCTCAGGCACCGCCTGCGCTGAGGCGCTCGAAGGCGAAGGCTATCATGTCACCAAGGTCGATGTCGGCCGCGACGTCGCCGCCCGTCTTGCCGAGATCAAGCCCGACGTCTGTTTCAACGCGCTCCACGGCCAGTATGGCGAGGACGGCTGCATCCAGGGTCTGCTCGAGACCATGGGCATCCCGTATACCCATTCAGGCGTGCTCGCTTCGGCGCTCGCCATGCACAAAGAACGCGCCAAGGCGATTCTGCGCGAGGCCGGTATCCCCGTCGCGGAGAGCCGTCTGGTCTTGCGGATGGAAGCGGCCAAGGCCCACGTCATGCCTCCGCCTTACGTCATCAAGCCGCCGGCCGAAGGGTCGAGCGTCGGCGTCTATATCGTGCGGGAAGATCAAGCCCACCCGCCCCAGGAGCTGACCGCCTCAGACTGGGCGCTGGGCGAGGAGCTCATGATCGAACGGTTCATTCCGGGACGGGAGCTGACATGCGCGGTCATGGGCAATGAGGCCCTGGGCGTCATCGAAATCCGTCCAGCTGAAGGACTTAGTTTCTACGACTATGAGTCGAAATACGCCCCGGGAGGCTCAATTCATGTGCTCCCGGCGCCGCTTAAACCAAATGTTTACCAATTGGTACAGAAGCTGTCGTTAGCGGCGCATAGGGCACTGGGCTGCCGCGGGGTCAGTCGGTCCGACTTCCGATTCGACGACCGGCCAGAAGGCACGGGGGAACTGATCTGCCTTGAGGTCAATACCCAGCCTGGCATGACGTCGACGTCGCTGGTGCCCGAGCTTGCAGCCTATGGCGGCCGCTCGTTCGGTGAGCTGGTCCGCTGGATCGTGGAGGACGCGTCGTGCAACCGCTAGGCCCGGCAAGGGGTCACACAAGGGGAAGGGGGTCGCAAGAGGCCCTGCTCGCGCGCGGCATCGCCGTGCCGCGTCAGTCTTCCCGTAACTTGCCGGTCCTCACCGGCACGCGCGACCTGATCCGGCGCAAGCCGAGAAGCGTGCGCTTAGGACATGTCGGCCGCGACCGGATGCGCGGCAAATGGCTGCTTTTCAGCCTGCTCTTCCTCGTGAGCGCCGTCGCTTACGGCGCCGTTATTGGCGGCCAGACCGGCCTGCTGCTCAATGCCGCGGGAAGGGGCGTGGAACGGCTCGCCGTCGCCGTCGGCTTCGGCGTGAAGCGGGTCACCGTTGAAGGCCAGCACAACACCACCGACGCCGACATCACCGCGGCGCTTCGCGCCGGTCCGAACACGATGATGCTGAGCTTCGACACGGATGCCGCCAAGGCGCGGCTCGAATCCGTTCCGTGGATCCGGCACGCACAAGTGATGCGCCTCCTGCCATCGACCCTGCAAGTGGTCATCGAGGAGCGGACCCCGTATGCCGTCTGGCAAAACAAGGGCAGGACCTACGTAGTCGACAACCAGGGCGTCGTGCTCGCGCCCGCCCTCCCACAAGCCTATCCAGAGTTGCCACTCGTTGTCGGTGAGGGCGCCGCCAGGCACGCGGCCGCGCTTTACAAAGCGCTTAAGCCTTATCCAGCCTTGAGACGAAAGATGCTGGCTGCGCTTCGAGTGGGCGACCGGCGTTGGACGCTGAAGTTGCACTCGGGGCTCGAGATTATGCTGCCCGACGACAATCTCGACGTGGCGCTCAAGTCCCTGACCAAGCTTGAGGCCGAGCATCGCGTGCTCGAAAGAGATATCGCCGATGTCGATTTGCGCCTGCTCGACCGCATCACCGTACGCTTGCGCGAGACGGCGGACGCAGTGCCGCCACCCGTGGTCGCACCCGATGTGCCGACCGCAAGCACCGGCGCCACGCCTAAGGGCAAGACTTAAGACGGGGTCACGGGGGATGGCTTACACAACAACAATCAGAAGTAAGCGACAGCGCATCGTGGCCGCGCTCGACATCGGTACGAGCAAAGTGTGCTGCCTGATCGGCAAGACCTCCGCCGTGCCCGACTGGTTCGAGGGCAAGGGCGAAGCCGTGCAGTTCGAGGTGCTGGGTTTCGACCACACCCGCGCCGAGGGCCTGAAGGCGGGCATGGTGACCCATCTCGACAGCGCCGAGCATTGCATCCGCGCCGCCGTCGATGCGGCGGAGCGCATGGCAGGCGTGATGGTCGAGGACGTGCATGTTTCCGTGACGGCCGGCCGTCTCAAGAGCGAAAGCTTCTCCGCCAGCGTGGCCTTGCCCTCCGGCGCCGTGCGCGACGACGACATTCAGCGCTTGCTCGCCGGCGGCCGCCAATATGCCGGCCGTGATCGGCGCGCGGTTCTGCATGCCCTGCCCATCAGCTATCACCTCGACGAGAACGGCGGCATCAGCGAACCCCACGGCATGTGCGGCGAACGGCTCTCGGTGGACCTCCACACCGTGACTGCCGACGACATCGCCATGCGCAACCTCATGCTGTGCGTGGAGCGTTGCCATCTCGGCGTCGCGAGCCTCGTCGCCGCGCCCTATTCGAGCGCGCTCTCGGTCGTCACGCCCGACGAAGCCAAGCTCGGCGTCGCGTGCGTCGATTTTGGCGCCGGAACCACCACGCTCTCGGTCATCGCCGACGGCCATTTCATCCATGCCGATGCCATTGCGCTCGGCGGCAACGGCATCACCACCGACATCGCCCGCACACTCGCCGCGCCTATTGAGCATGCTGAGCGCCTGAAGACGCTGCATGGCAGCGTGTTCGCCACGCTCTCCGACGAGCGCGAGATCATCACCTACCCGTCGGTCAGCGGCGTGTCACAAGGCAGCCTCAGTCAGATCACCAAGGCGCATCTCGCCTGCATCATCCGGCCCCGCATCGAGGAGATCCTCGACTTGATGCGCCGCCGTCTCGCCGCGAGCGGCTTTCCCGCCGAGGTCGCCCAGCACCTGGTGCTGACCGGCGGTGGCAGCCAGCTCACGGGCCTGCCGGAGCTCGCTTCGAACATGTTTGGACGCCCGGCGCGGCTTGGCCGCCCGCGCGCCATGAATGGTTTACCGCCAGTGGGCGCCGCGCCGGATTTCTCTGCCGCGATCGGTTTACTCCTGCATTGGGCGCGCGGTGACGAAAAGCTCGGTGCCCGCACCGAGCAACGGTTCTTGCGTACGGGGACAGGCTACTTCGCCAAGGTTGGCGAGTGGATCATGGAGAACTTTTAAGGGCATCAAGCCGGCGCACATGCGGGGCGCGTCAGCCGAGGCCGTAGCAAGGGACAATCGCTAAAGATTGGAAGCCGCCATGACTATCAACATCAAAGTTCCAGACCTGACCGAACTCAAGCCGCGCATTACCGTGTTCGGTGTGGGCGGCGCCGGCGGCAACGCCGTCAACAACATGATCTCGCGCGGACTGAGAGGCGTGGAGTTCGTCGTCGCTAACACCGACGCGCAAGCTCTCATGAGCTCGAGTTCCGAGCGCCGCATTCAGATGGGCGCGAACGTCACCGAAGGCCTCGGTGCCGGTTCCAAGCCGGAGATCGGCGCGGCTGCGGCCGAGGAAGCAATGGCCGACATCAAGGCCCATCTTGTCGGCTGCCATATGGTGTTCATCACCGCCGGCATGGGCGGCGGCACCGGCACGGGCGCGGCTCCGGTGATTGCCCGTGCCTCGCGAGAGGAGGGCATCCTCACCGTCGGCGTCGTCACCAAGCCGTTCCAGTTCGAAGGTTCGCGGCGTTTCCGCGCGGCCGAAGCCGGCATCGAGGAGCTTTCGAAATACGTCGACACGCTCCTGATCATTCCGAACCAGAATCTATTCCGCGTCGCCAACGAGAAGACGACCTTCACCGACGCCTTCGGCATGGCCGACGATGTGTTGCGCTCCGGCGTGGGCTGCATCACCGATCTCATGGTCAAGGAAGGGCTGATCAATCTCGACTTTGCGGATGTCCGGACCATTATGGCTGGCATGGGCAAGGCGATGATGGGCACGGGCGAGGCGAGTGGCGACCGTCGCGCCATAGACGCCGCCGAGGCGGCGATCTCCAATCCGCTGCTCGACGATGTCTGCATGAAGGGCGCAAGCGGGCTTCTCGTGTCCATCACCGGCGGCAGCGACCTCACTCTCTACGAGGTGGACGAGGCCGCGAGCCGCATCCGGGCTGAGGCCGCTGAGGAAGCCAACATCATCGTCGGCGCTACCTATGACGACGAGCTCGACGGCGTTATCCGCGTGTCGGTCGTGGCGACAGGCATTGGCCTGGCGTCCTCCTCGGCGGCGATGGCACCTGTACAAGCGGCATCCGCGCCCCAGCCTGACCGGAGCCGGTTGACCGAGCGTTTGGCCGGACTTGCGGCGTTGCCGGGCGCCGGACCTGAAGAGCCTCCGGTCAATCTCGATGAGAGCCTCGTGGTGCCTCCCGCCAACGACGTGGCCCCCGAGCCGGCCGTGTGGCGTGCGCCTGGCAACGTGACGATCGAAAAGCGCCCGGCGCAAGCGACCGGCATCGCTTTGCCGCGCACCCCGGCGCAAGCCAAACCGGCCGCGCCCCAGCGGAACTTCCAGCCGGCTCCGCCCGCCGCGATCAGGCGGCCGGTGCGGCGCATGCCGAGCGTCGAAGAGCTTCCTATGGTCGCCCAGAAGGCGATCAAGGCCCAAGCCGGGCGTGAGGCGCCCGCAGAGGGTCTCGCCGCCCAGAAGCGCAAAGTAGGTTTCCTGGAACGGCTCGCGAATGTCGGCCGCGGCCGTAAAGACGAGGATGCTGAGATGCCATCAAAGGTTGAGCCTGAGTTCGGACAGCGGCGGTCGGCACCTGAGATGCCCCGGGCGGAGATACCGGCGCCCAAGAGTGTGCGAATCGAGCGGCCCCGCGAGGTGGCGGTTACCCCCGCGCCGAAGCGGCTCGATGCGCAACCTCGGCTGGCCAAGGCTGAAATGAACGCCGCCCCGGCAGAATCCTTTGCCGACGACGACTTGGAGATTCCCGCCTTTCTGCGCCGGCGGGCAAACTAAGGTGCGGCCAGGCGTTAACGATGTCGCCTGGCCCACGCCGCCTCAAACGACGAAAGACGATATAGGTCAACAGGTTAGGGGGACCCAAGGCCCGTAATACATTGAAAGAAACCGTGATTTGTCGCCCCCAAGCCCGAAGGTTATGGTTCTTCGGAGATTGATTAGCGGAACCAAAAAGGCACAAGGGCCGAAAGGGCACGGTCCGCAAAGTGCCAGGGAGCGCTGATCGATGGGGGGCTCGGGGTTCTCTCTCCGGGCTGAGTAGGGAACCAGAAGACGGCGCGGGGGCCATCGGGGGCCATGAAGGGTTTCGTAGGGGCACGCCAAACTACGCTTGCCAGCGAGATTTCACTAACAGGGACCGGGGTCCACAGCGGGGCGCCAGTTTCCATCGCACTTTGTCCGGCTGACGGCGATACCGGACTGCGGTTCCTGATTTCCAACGGTAACGCAGACGGAATCGAGATCGCGGCCGACCATCAGTGGGTCACCGGCGTTACCCTCTGCACCATGCTTGGCGATGGCAATGGGGCCTCTGTCGCGACCGTGGAGCATGTGCTCGCGGCTCTGCGCGGCCTCGGCGTCGACAATGCCATCATCGAAATCGACTCGGCTGAAGTTCCGATCATGGACGGTAGCGCCGCCCCGTTCGTCGAGGCCATCGACGAGGTTGGCCTCGCTGAGCTCGATACGCCCCGCCGGTTCCTGAAAGTGCTGAAGCCCATCCGTGTCGAGGATGGCGGCGCCGTCGGCGAGCTCACGCCCCATAACGGCTTCCATCTGGATATCGTGATCGACTTCGAGACGAAGCTGATCGGCACGCAGAAGATCGCGATGGACGTAAATCCCGGCTCGTTCCGCCGCGAGCTGGCCCGTGCCCGGACCTTTGGCTTCATGAATGACGTGGAGCGGCTGTGGGCGGCTGGACTGGCGCTCGGCGCCTCGCTTGAGAATACGGTGGCCATTGGCGACGATCGCATCATCAATCGCGAGGGCCTGCGTTATGCCGATGAGTTCGTGCGCCACAAGGCGCTCGATGCGGTCGGCGATCTCGCCCTTGCCGGCGCACCGATGCTCGGCGCGTTCCGCTCCAGCCGCGGCGGCCACAGGTTGAACGCCTTGGTGCTCAAGACGCTGTTTGCCGATTCCGATGCTTGGACCATGATCGAAGCCCCGCGTTACCGCGAGGTCCGCCATGCCGAGCTCAGTCATCGCCTTGCCGCTGCGAATTTCGCCGCCGATCGGAGCTAAGCGAAGCCCGCAACAGACCGCTTCTGCTTAGGGCAGGCCTGCAGGAGATCGGCCGAGCCTATGCGCTTTGTTGCCTGGATCCGCGCTCTCCGCGAGGCGGCATGGGCAAAAAAACACCATAATCCGCACGTTGGGTTCTATTCAGTCTGCGCTAAGTGTGCCGGGAGGCGGGGATTCTGCGCGGAGGGGGCGGTCTTTGAGGGGTAGCATGTCCGGTCCGGTTAAGCCGCGTATCGCACCAGGGCAATCTGGCCCGAAGGCGTCTGCGCGCTCCCAGGTCGCCGCCATGGCTGCCATCCTGGCGGCTTGCGTCCTTGCCGGTTGCGGCTCCGTGTTCGGTAGCGACAAGCCGAAACTAGAGGACAACGGCCCGCCGGATGTCACCTACGGCAAGGCTGACAGGCTGATCGACCAAGGCAAATACGCAGACGCGGCCCGCGAGTATGAGCAAGTGGACATCGACCACCCCTATTCGCAGGAAGCGCGCCGTGCCATCGTCATGTCCGCCTATGCCTATTACAAGGCCGGCAAATACGATGATGCCGTCTCCGCCGCTGACCGTTACCTGACCCTTCACCCGGGCACGAAGGAATCCGATCTGGCTCAGAACGTCATCGGCATGTCCTATTACGCTCAGATTCTGGATCCGAAGCGGGACCAAACCTATGCCCGCCGCTCGCTCGAGGCATACAAGACCTTGCTCCAGCGCTACCCCAACTCGCGTTATGCGCCCGAAGCCGCCAACCGGGTGCGTCTCTTGCGCGATCTCATCGCCGCGAGCGATATGGAGATCGGGCGCTACTACCTGCGCCACAACAACTACCTTGCGGCCATCAACCGTTTTAAGACCGTTGTCACCGACTACCAGACCACCGCGCAAGTCGAAGAGGCCTTGATGCGTTTGACCGAGGCTTATATGGCCTTAGGCATCGTCAACGAGGCCCAGACGGCCGCCGCCGTGCTTGGCCACAACTTTCCCGACAGTAAGTGGTACAAGCACGCCTACAGTCTCCTAGAAAGGAAGGGCCTCCAGCCGCAAGAGCACGAGGGGTCCTGGATCACCAAGACGTGGAAGGGCGACGGGCAAGCCTGACGCGCGCGCCATGTTAGCTGCTCTGTCGATCCGCGACATTGTTCTGATCGACAAGCTCGATCTTCAATTTGGCCAAGGCCTTTCCGTGCTGACCGGTGAGACCGGTGCCGGCAAGTCGATTCTCCTCGATGCCTTCTCGCTCGCCATCGGCGCCCGCGGCGATGCCTCGCTGGTGCGCCGTGGCGCCGAGCAAGGCCAGGTGACGGCGACTTTCGAGCTTGCATCCGACGACCCGGTGCTCGCGCTTCTCTCCGAGAATAGCATTCCGGTCGAAGACACTCTGATCCTGCGGCGCGTCCAAGGCGTTGACGGCAGGAGCCGCGCCTTTATCAACGATACGAGCGTGAGCGTGCAGCTCCTGCGGCGATTGGGCCAGGCGCTGGTCGAGATCCACGGCCAGCATGACGAGCGGGCACTGATCGACCCGAGCGGCCACCGCGATCTGGTCGATGCTTTTGGCGGTTTGATCGAAGATACACGCCGTGTGGCCGAGGCCTATGAGGCGTGGCAGGAAACAGATGCCGCCCGAGCCCGCCATGAGAGCGAGATCGCCGCGACCCGTGCCAACGCCGGCTATGTGGCCCATGCGCTCGAGGAGCTTCGTACCCTGAACCCTGAGCTCGGCGAGGAGGAGGCCTTGGCCGGCCGCCGCCGGCTGATGATGAACGCGGAGAAGATCGCGGGCGAGCTCAACGAGGCGCTGGACGCGCTCCAAGGGGAGGGGACGGCCGGTGCCCGGCTTGCCGCGGCGCTCCGGCGGATCGAGCGCCAGGCCGTGACCGGCAGTGCCATGCTCACCCAGGTTGCCGAGGCGCTGGAGCGGGTGCTGGCCGAGACCAATGCCGCCCGCGACAAGCTCGAGGAGGTCCTGGCGGCCACCGCCTTCGAGCCGAGCGATCTGGAACGCGCCGAGGAGCGGCTTTTTGCCTTGCGCGCGCTCGCCCGCAAGCACAGGGTCCAGGTAGACGATCTCGCAGGCCTTGCCGAGCGGCTTGAGGCGGAGCTTGCCTCGCTCGACACCAGCGAAGGCCGGGCGGCAGAGTTTGCCAAGCAGGCGGAAACCGCCCGCAAGGCGTATGAGACGGCGGCGCTTTCTTTGAGCAAAGCGCGGCGCGCCGCCGCCAAGCGGCTCGACGCCGAGGTGGCGCAGGAGCTGGCCCCGCTCAAGCTGGAAAAAGCGCGCTTCACGACCCATATCAACACCGTGGATCTTGCCGAAGGCGGACCCTCCGGCATCGACCGCATCGCCTTCTGGGTCGCCACCAATCCCGGCACCGAGCCCGGCCCGCTGATGAAAGTCGCCTCCGGCGGCGAGCTGGCCCGGTTCATCCTGGCGCTGAAAGTGGTCCTCGCGGCCCGGGGCTCCGCGCCCACCCTCATTTTCGATGAGGCGGATTCCGGTGTCGGCGGCGCCACGGCTGCTGCTGTCGGCGAGCGTCTGGTGGGACTGGCGGCCCGCGTCCAGGTGCTGGCCGTGACCCACGCACCGCAAGTGGCGGCCCTCGCCCACGGCCACATGATGATCGCCAAGGAGGCGGTCCGTGGGCCCGAAGGCGAGAGCATGGCAACGCGTGTCGCGGTCCTCGAAGGCGCGCATCGCCGCGAGGAGATCGCCCGCATGCTCGCCGGCCAGACCATCACTGACGAGGCTCGCGCGGCAGCGGAGCGGTTGATGAGCCGGTCGGCATAACGTTTTGCAACTATGAGTAAGGCAAAGACGAAAAAGGATCAGGCGCCGCTGGCGGCAAAACCTGTCGCGGCGCTGACCGAGGCGGAAGCGACTGATGAGCTCGCGCGTCTCGCCGCCGAGATCGCCCATCACGACGCGCTCTATTACCGGCAGGACCAGCCGGAGATCTCGGACGCCGAATACGATGCGCTGCGCAACCGCAACCAGGCTATCGAGGCGCGTTTCCCCCATCTCATCCGCGATGACAGCCCCTCCCTGAAAGTGGGTGCGGCGCCGATCGAGGCCTTTGGCAAGGTCGTTCACCGCGTGCCCATGCTGTCGCTCGGCAACGTGTTCGACGAGGAGGGCGTGCGCGATTTTCTCGATCGTGTCCGCCGCTTCCTCGGCCTCGACGCGGACGCCGAGCTTGCGTTTACCACCGAGCCCAAGATCGACGGCCTCTCCATCACGCTCCGCTATGAGCAGGGCCGCCTCGTGCAGGCCTCGACCCGCGGCGACGGCTATGAGGGTGAGAATGTCACGGCCAATGTCCGCACCATTCGCGACATCCCCAAAACGATCAAGGCGCGCGCCTTCCCCGATCCGTTCGAGGTGCGCGGCGAGATCTATATGAGCCACACCGCGTTCCAGACCCTGAATGAGGAGCAGGCGCGCCGCGGCGACCGAGTGTTCGCCAATCCGCGCAACGCGGCGGCCGGGTCCTTGCGCCAGCTCGACCCCGCCATCACCGCCTCGCGGCCTTTGCGCTTCTTCGCCTACGGCTGGGGCGAGGTGGCGAAGCTGCCGGCCGACACCCAGTGGGGCGTTTATCGCTCCATGGAGGACTGGGGCTTTCCGCTGAACCCGCTAGCGAAGCTGACGAGTTCTATTGAGGAGATGCTTGAGACCTATCGCGAGATCGAGTCCGGGCGGGCGGGCCTCGACTACGACATCGACGGCATCGTCTACAAGCTCGACCGCCTCGATCTCCAGGAGCGGCTCGGCTACGTGTCGCGCTCGCCGCGCTTCGCCATTGCCCACAAATTCCCTGCCGAGAAGGCGACCACGGTCCTCAAGGACATCGATATCCAGGTCGGTCGCACCGGCGCGCTGACCCCGGTCGCCAAGCTCGAGCCGGTGACGGTCGGCGGCGTCGTGGTGCAGAACGCGACGCTCCATAACGAGGACGAGATCGCCCGCAAGGACGTGCGCATCGGCGACACGGTGATCGTGCAGCGCGCCGGCGACGTCATCCCTCAGATTCTCGGACCGGTTAAAGAGAAGCGTCCTAAGGGTGCGAAACGATTCGTCTTTCCCAATGTCTGTCCGGCCT
>Ga0315553_10001800_pt1 | contig 17572 bp, 15 predicted proteins | sample SalMarSW160140MG_FD_203099 | JGI IMG/M metagenome (GOLD analysis project Ga0315553, IMG submission 203099) | Salt marsh sediment microbial communities from the Plum Island Ecosystem LTER, Massachusetts, United States - Salt Marsh Sediment SW1601-40 ... | reverse complement strand
GTCCGACGGTGGGCACGTCGAACCGCATGTCCTGGTTGGGCTTGGCCACCTTCACCAGCGTCCACCCGCCCGACCGCGCCAGCTCAGCTCGATGTCTTTCTGCTGCGACGCGGTGGGCGACGCGGTAGTCAGCACCCCCTCGGGCGCGTCGACACGCCGGCCGACGACCACCGCCGACGCCTGCTTGCTCGCAACATCCCCTCGTGCGACACTTCCCATTGGAGGCTTCGACGGCTTGGTTGCCTCCACCGTCGCCCCGATTGCTACCGGCTGGAGCAATTGGTTGCCGGGTGGGAGTTTTACCCACTGAAAACCCGCGCCTTTGCACGGGGCGCCGGGAAATGTCGTTCCAAATCAGGAGACTGTAGCCGATGGATAGGACGAAGAAGATGAGTTTCAGCGCGCGCGGGTTTGTGTCGGTGGCGACGACGCTAGGGTTTGTGGGACTGGTGTTAACCGGCGTCGTGCTGTATGTGACGCCGCCGGGACGGATCGCGAACTGGACCGGGTGGCGTCTGGTCTGGTTGACAAAGGAGCAGTGGGGGGCGCTGCATATCTGTTTCGCCGCGGGATTCCTGGTGGCGGCCGGGTTTCACATCTACCTGAACTGGCGTCCGTTGCTGAACTACTTCAAGAGTCGGCTCACGCGCCACTTCGCATTGCGCGGTGACTGGGTGCTGGCACTGGTGCTTTTTGGGGTGTTCTGGGTCGGCACATTGGCCGAGATCCCCCCGTTCTCTTCCCTGGTGGCACTCAACGAGACGATCAAGAACAGTTGGGACGAGGAAGATGTGCGGGCACCGATGCCACATGCCGAACTGTTGACTTTGGCCGAGCTGGCGGCCGAAGTTGGTGCCGACTTGGATGCAGTGATCGCTAGACTCCGGGCGAAAGGAATTGCGGTCGAGTCGGCCGCAATTGTCGTCGGCGATTTGGCTCAGGCCCACGGCCTAACGCCTAGGGCTCTGTACGACATCGCCGTCGGTCCGGCAGGTCGAGAACGTGGACGGGGCGGTGGCGGAATGGGCGGTGGCGGAATGGGGCGTAAGACGCTGGCGCGCTTCTGTGCGGACGAGGGACGGGATGTCGGTGTGGTGCTCGAGCAATTGCGGGCCGGCGGGATCGAGGCGACCGCGGAAATGACGCTGCGGGAGATTGCGGAAGACAACGATATGCGGCCGTCCGACTTGGCCGAGATTATGAAGGCGGAGTGGTAGGCGTGGACAAAAGGGGGCCAGAAGGCGTCATACGACGCAACTTCCGGACCGACGTACTCAATGTTGAGCAAACCGCATTGTTCTAGATTCGGCGACGCAACGCGCCAGCCACGTTGAAGATCTTGACTGAGAGGGCGCGGCGGCTGCGATTTGCCAGCCCGTTTGCGAATCGTGCAATTACATGATGCAGAGGCAGTGTGCTGCTGACCCAAACAGCCTGGGCTCAACGTTTGTCGGTGGAGCTGCCTTCGCCGCGACCCACGAGGGCAACCCCGTATCGGTTCGCCAGCTCGACGGTCTTGTCGCGATCGATCAGGAGGGTCTTGCCGGCCTCGACCACCAGCACGCGCCCGCCGGCGCGGTGAAGGTTTTCGATCGTGTCGGGACCGACGGTGGGCACGTCGAACCGCATGTCCTGGTTGGGCTTGGCCACCTTCACCAGCGTCCACCCGCCCGACCGCGCCAACTCGCCCGCCCGGGCGATCATCGCGTCGGTGCCCTCGACGGCCTCGACCGCGATCACGTCCTGCTCCCGCACGGCCACCGACTGACCCACGTCCAGCCGCCCGATCTCCTTGGCGATCCGCCAGCCCAGCTCGATGTCCTTCTGCTGCGACGCGGTGGGCGACGCCTTGGTAAGCACGCCCTCGGGCGCCATCGACTCAGGGCAATACTGCGTTGAATCGATCACGGTCAGGCCCTTCCGCTGCATTTGCTCGGCCACGGCCGACAGCAGCGAGTCGTTCCGCTTGTCGCGGCTGGCAAAGTACCACACCTTGATGCTGGTCCAGTCGGGCAGGTATCGCAGCCACTGAAGCCACCTCGCCGAGCCGTGGACGCGAGTCTTTCGCACACGGCCGGCCATGATGACCTGCCCGGCGCCCTCCCGCCGAAACAGCCGTATCCACCGGCCCAGCCGCACGATGCCGCTGGTGTAGAACGCATCGGCCAGGTCGCGCAGTTGCTGGTCGGCCTCGCCCCGAAGGGCAATCACCACCACCCGGCAGCCGGCCTGGCGAGCACCCGACGCCACCAGCATCGGGAACTGCCCCGACCCTGCCAACAGGCCCAAAACGGGCCGCATTTCGTCGCCGTGCTTAACGGGATCGCCCATCGTCGGTCAGCCGTTTGCGAAGCTCGGCCACTTCGGCTTCGAGTTGCCTCAGCCGGTCGCGCATCTCCGGCAGGTGGGTCATGACGGCGAGGACCCGTTTGGCCTCATATATCGGCATCGCTGGCGCGCCCAGCACCCGCGTGCCCGCCTCCACGTCGTTGGTCACACCCGACTTGGCGCCAACCTGAACGTTGTCACCGATGGTCACGTGACCCACCACACCCGCCTGACCGGCCATCGTTACGTGCCGCCCCACCGTTACCGAGCCGGCAAGACCCACCTGCGCCACAAACATGCAGTCGCGATCGATTTTGGCACCGTGGCCGATTGCGATCAGGTTGCTGAACTTCGTGCCCGAGCCGATCATCGTCTTGCCGAGCGTCGCCCGATCGATCGAGCAATTGCTGCCGATCTCGACGTCGTCGCCGATCTCGACGTAACCGATCTGAGGGATCTTCTCCCACTTTTCGCCCACCGGCGCATACCCCAGCCCGTCGTTGCCCACGACCGTGCCGGCGTGGATCGTCACGCGGTCGCCCAGAATGCTTCCGTCGTAGAGCACCACGTTGGGGAACAGCACCACCGAGTTGCCCAGCCGACACCCCGGACCCACGAAGCAGCCGGGATAGATCGTCACGTCGTCGCCGATCACGACGTCATCGGCGATAGTCACCTGCGGAGCGATGTTGGCCCGAGCCCCGATCCGGGCGGCGTCCGACACCACAGCCGCCTTGCTGACGCCCCATTGTGGGTGCGACCGCTGGCCGTGCATGCGGACGATCAGCCGCGTGATCGCCGCATACGGATCGGCCACCCGCAACAGGTTCAGCCCCTCGGGCGCGTCGACACGCCGGCCGACGACCACCGCCGACGCCTGCGTGGTCGCCAGCATCTTCTCGTACTTGGGATTGGCCAGGAAGCTGATCTGCCCCGCGCACGCGTCCTCAAGCGTGGCCACAGCCGACACCTCGACCCCGCCGTCGCCCACCACCTGACAGTCGGCGCCCCCCGCGTTCAAATGCTCAGCCAGCTCTTGCAGCGTATGACGCATCGATTCGATGTGCTCCCGCGGTCGTCTCAAACCGGCATGGTATGGCCTAACCTCTTGTGAAGTCAACCATTTGCGTTCGGCTGGGCAACCGTTGCCGCTGCCTTGCGGGCGTTGTGCCGGGCGATTCGGGCGGCCTTGGCGGCAACCTGCCGAATGAGCCGTTTGCCTGTTGGCGTCAGCCGGTCGGCGTCGAGGTAGGCAAGCACAAACCGCAGACGGTCGGTGGCTGAGACGGCCCGGCGAGGACACGAGAAGTGCAGGCTCGCCAGGTCCTTCACGCGCCATCGGCGCTTGCGCCACCCGGGCTGGAAGACCCTCTGCAAGTCGATAAGCGTCAGCACAGGTGTGCTCGGGTCGGCCATATCCGCAAACACGTGGGACAGGTACAGATCGCGGTGGCAGAAGCCCGCCTGGTGTAGTGCGCGAGTCAGCAAAGCCACTTGCCGAACAAGCCTTCGCCTGTCCTCGACGCCGATCGTCGTCTGTCCGTCCATCAGGTTGCGGGGCACCCACTGCTCCAGCGACTCGCCCGGAGCTGAAGCCAACACGATGAAGCTGCACTTTTCGCGCCAGCCACCCATCTTTTCGCCAAAGGCAACCGGTGTGGGCGTCGGAATACCGGCGCGACGCAGCCGCCGCACCTGCTGCCACTCCCACCATGCTGTGGAGTGGTCGGCCCGGCGAGTGAGTATGCGCCGCCACTGATCCCGCAGACCGGGCTGGCGATATCGCTTCAGATAGAGCGTAACGGGCCGTCCGTCCGAACCGGGCAATTGCACGCGAATGCGCTCTCGTCGGCCCAGCCCGGGCTTGTCCAGACGAACGCCGCCTTCATACTGGAAAACGTTGCGAAAACTGCCGATGCCGTGCTCCTGAAGCAGGGACATATACGCCGCGTGCACGACAACTCGGCCTATGCGGATGAAATCGTCCAGCTTCGCCGGAGCCGGCCGAGACGCAACGATGCGCCACGTCCGCTTTGCCCAAGCGAAGCTGTGCGCGAGCGCCTTGCGCAGCGGCACGCGTGGGTCACGTCGTACCGTCGCGTAACCCAGCGCGAAGCGCAGCAGGTCGCGCCTGGCGGGACACAGAGCGCCAGCCGCCCGCAGAAGCCGACGGAGGTCACTGCGATGGCGACGTCGCGAGGACGTCAACACCATCCCCTCAAAGTCCACCAGACAAAAATGCCATAGATCCCTGCCGCTGGCGAACCGCTGCGGTCTGGCGTGGATGCGACCAAGGTTCGGTCGACCGAACGCCAGATGACTATGATGCAGACGTCCCACAAACTGGCCCAACTCGTAGCAAAATCGGTGCCTTTGTCGTGCCGTCGTCGCTATGCCCGTCTGCCACTCTCGCAGCACTTGCGGCACGGGGGTTCCGAAGGAAACCCGCTCGGTCAACAGGAACCCCTCCCAGCCGAGCCCGAGTCGATGGCGACACCCCTCCGCCGCCACCGCGACGGCCTCGACCCCGCACTCGCGGCACACCTCGGCCACCCGCGCCTGCCGAACAACCGGGGCAGTCGGCAGCCGCAGTTGAGACAGATCATCCAGCACCTGCCTCAGGCCCAGCCGGGCCCCACGATGGAGGACCAGGTCACGCGGGCCGTCCGACCCGTCGAGCGTCAGGACGATCGATCCGCCGTCACCGGCCGGGCGACCAACGGAGGCGGTCCTGCGACCCACAAAGTCGTCGAACCCTTCGAGCCCGTTCCTGCGGAGCAACTCGCAAAAATCCGGATGTGCTCGGACCCCATCCTTCATTGTACGGACCATCCGGCCGCCACCTTGGCCTCACATACCGCCGGCGGAGCACCTTCCTGGTGGCCCTCGCGTTGGGTGGCCAACCGCCAACGATACAGTTCGTGACCTCGGTAGCGTCCCGACATCTTCAGGACTCTTGTAATCCAGCGTCGCATCGGCGCGTCGAGGCGGTCGGCTCCCCAATACCATTTGGCGAACCGAAGGCACTCGGTGCGGCTCAGTACGCCAGGGGCCATCGCCGCAAGAGCAGCAACATCGCGGACGGCCTTACGCCCGCCCGGCCCGCGCCGCCACATCCGGCCACGTCCACGCGGATCGAGGAAGTGACATGCGTAGCTGCCATCGTCGAGCGGGCAGACCACGACATTCCGCCAGAACAAGGCGCCGTGAGCATAGCCCAGTTGGTGCATGGCTCGGATCTGCTCGGCCAGCGTGCGCGTCAGGCCCCGCCGCGCCCGGGTTACCTCGGCTGCCCCGACATCCGCCAGGGCTCCACGCAGAAGCCGCATCACGCTCTGACCATTCGATATTCCCTCGGTGACCAGCGAGCAACTATGCAACAGACCCAAGCGCCGCCGCTCGCCGTAAGCAATAGGGCGCACCGCCGGGATGCCGGCCGACCGCATCGCCTGTAGCGTGACATACTCCCGCCTCGCCCGGCTGGTCCCAAGCAGAACCCCGCGCAGCAGCCCACGCATCTGCCGCGCCCGCGTCCCGTAGTGATAGCGTTTGACGTACACCCACTGCGTCTGCCGACCGACCTGCACCCGGATCGTGTCGCTGCTGCGACTCCACGCGACCACCTGGTCGCCAAGACACTCGAGAAGTCCGCCCATCGTGGACAGGCCGAGCTCTCGTAGCCATTCGGTGCAGTCCGGATCAACGTGAAGCGTATCGCGATAGGTGGGCATCACGGGCTCGATCGGGCGCGCAGCCGTTCGAGAATCTCGCTGCTGGAATGGTCCTTGGGATCGCCCACGATCACCAGTTCGGCGCCAATGCGCCGCAGCGTCGCGCGCTCGGGAAGGTTCTCGGGCGTATAGTCGGGACCCTTTGCCTGCTTGTGCGGCCTGAGCGCATCGAGCAGCGCGTCGCAGGTGGGCGTATCGAAGCTGGTGACATAGTCGACCCCCGCCATGCCCGCCACAACCTCCATACGCTCGGCGAGCGGATGAACCGGCCGGTTCGGGCCCTTCGTCGCACGAATCGACTCGTCCGAGTTCAGCGCTACCACCAGCACGTCACCCTCTGCCGCCGCGCCCTGTAGATACCGCGTGTGACCGACGTGCCACAGGTCGAAGTTTCCGTTGGCCAACACGATCGTCTTGCGCTCGGCACGGAGGCGCTCCAACTCCTTCCGCAGCCGTTCGACATCGGTGACAATCCGGGCCGCCATCACCCCACCTCAGCGGCCACGCCACTCTCGCGGATTGCCCGACTCAATTCCGCAGGACTGACCGTTGCCACACCCTCGCACATCACGACGACCGAAGCCGCTGCGTTCGCCAGATGTGCGGCTTCCAGCGCGGATCGCCCTGCCGCCATCGCCGCGGTAAAAACAGCCGCCACCGTGTCGCCGGCCCCGGTCAAATCGACAATCTGGTCCGTCCCCACCGCCGGGATCAAAAAGCAGGAACCCTCGCGTTGATGCAGCAACATGCCCTGGTTGCCCAGCGTGATAAGCACGGCCTGCAGCTCCAGGCGGTCGACAAGCTCTCGGGCCGCGATGCGCATCTGCTCGGTCGAGCCGTCGATGGCCGACGTAGCGTCGATCGCTTCCTCCTCGTTGGGTTTGAGGACCGTCACACCACCGAAACTCCGTGCGTCATAGCGCGAGTCGACCACAACGGTCTTCACGCAAGCAAACTGCCTCAGCATGTCCTTGAACTGAGGGTCGAACACGCCATAGCCGTAGTCACTGACCACCCAGGCGTCGACCCGCTCGTCGATGCGCTCGACTCGTTCGCGCAGCAGCGCGCGGAGCGAGTCGAGAGGCACGCCGTCGCCGGCGCGATCGAGACGCAACACCTGCTGCCGTGACGTATGCAGCGCACCGGCCAGGAACCGCGTCTTGCTAATCGTCTGATGCTGATTGCTTAGCAACAACCCCTCGGTACCCACGCGACGCTCGGTGAGTTCCTGCCGGACGGCCCGGCCCGGCTCGTCGTCGCCCGCCATACCCACCATCTCCACCGTCGCGCCCAACGAAGCGACGTTGGCTGCGACATTCGCCGCACCGCCGGGCAGCAGCCACTGCCGCTCATGCTTGACCACCACCACCGGCGCCTCGCGCGACACACGCTGCGTCAGCCCGGAGACGTAGATGTCGGCCATCACGTCGCCGACCACTCCGACCTTCGCCCCGCTCAACGAAGCGATCGAGTCGTCAAGCTCTTGTCTAGTCGGCGTTGTCAATCGCTCTCCCATCATCGGGCGGGACCGGGCTCACCGGCGAGACACGACGCGCGGCAAGAAGCTCAGTCGCCGGCCGCAACACCCTATCCACCGTCAACGCCCGCATACACCGGTGATCCGTCGGACATACCCGTTTCATACAGTGTGCGCAGTCCACATCGGCAATCACCTTGCGCTCCAGGGAGTAGCCGGTCTCGCTCCAGCGCGGATCGGTCGGCCCGAAAATGCTCACCACCGGCACGCCATAGGCGGCTGCGATGTGACGCGGGCCGCTGTCGTTGGTAACCAGCAGATCGCACCGGCGTATCAAGGCCATCAGTTCTCGCAGCGACAGCGGCTCATCCGCCAGGACGGTCGCCTCACGTTGCAGATTGGCCTCGATTCGCCGTGCAATGGATGTCTCTCCCGGCCCACACGTCACGACCACCTGGGCCGCCTGCGTGTCAACCAGCCGGTCGGACAGCTCGGCGAAGCGAGCCGGCAGCCAGCATTTGGCCTGTCCGTAGGCCGCCCCCGGGTTGACCACCACCAGCGGACGTTTGGAGTCGATCCCGTACTGCCGGCAGATCTCGGCGAATCGCCGGTCGTCTTCCGCGCCGGACGGCAGCGTCAGGACATCGGGAAACTCGCGGCAACCCAGAAAGGCCCCGATGGCGTTGTAGTAACGCACGAGGGAAATCGGAACGAAGTCTCCGTCGAGCCGTTGCGCCACCAGCCGGTCGGTCAGCAGCAGGCCCCGCCCGTCCCGGTCGTAACCCACCCGCTGTCGGGCCCCCGCCAGCGAGGCCAACAGCGCCGACCGAAACGAATTCGCCAGAAGCACGGCAACGTCGATCCGGCGCCGGCGCAGCTCGCACGCCAAGCGGGCAAAACCTTCCCGGCGAGTGGTCTTGGTCTTACCCCCGGGCCAGAAGAGCACCTCATCCATCCAGTCCGCCCCGTCCAGCAGGTCGGCGACGTATGGCCGGGCGAGTAAAACCACGTGCGACTGGGGGAAACGACGCCTCAAGGCCGTCAACATCGGCGTCGCCATCACGACGTCGCCGACCCAGTTGGGCAACACGACAAGAATGCAGGCTGGCTCCACGCTGATCCCTCGACCCCCAAAGCGGGCTATGGTAACGCCCCTGCGGGCAGCCGACAACGCTGCAACACGAGGTCAAGAGTGACGATGGAGCAGAAATAGCGTGGTAGCAAGAAGTTGCATAAAGACCGCCGACAGCAGACGAATAAACGCCACGTCGATTCGCCCGTCCACCGTCGCCAGCATCCCCCACCCGAACAGGCCAATGGCCACCATCTGCACGATCGCGCCGGTCAGCTTGGCCAGAGAGAAATCCTGGTACATGCGGCTGCGCTGCTGCTGTTCCAGTAGCTGGGCGACGTTGGCCAGTTGGCGTTCGATGCGATCCTGCCTGTCCCGCGACTCGGCAGGCCCGGTCGCCCCGCCCGGCTGGTGGTTCACAATGATTTCGACCGCGCCGCCCAGATCAGTAGCCGCAAAGTCGGGCGCGACCGACTGGGTCTGCCGGGCGTCGCCGATGAGAACCGTACGGCAGCCGGCCGCTTGTCCGGCTTCGACATCGCGGACTTTGCTGCCCACCATCCAGCAGGCCGACAGATCCAGATCCAACTCGGCCGCCGCCTGGCGCAACATACCCGCGCCGGGCTTGATCTGGTCGCTGTCCCGGCGATACCGGTCGACGACAGCCTCGGGGCCCGGCGCGTACGGACACGCATACATCGCGTCCAACCCAGCCCCGCGCTCGGTCAGCGCCGTCTGCAACTGCTCGTGAATGGCCGAAAGCTGCTGCTCGTCCAACAGCCCATTGGCCACGGCAGGCTGGTTCGTGACCATCACGCCCTTGAACCCCGCTTGTCGCAGCCGCTTGATTGCCCGCGCAACGCCAGGCACCAGCCGCACCTGCTCGGGGCTGGTGCACGGGCCGATATCCGGCATGATCGTGCCGTCGCGATTGAAGAAGACTGCCCTTTGGCCCATATGGAATCAGCCTCTACTGTTCGTACCGCTCGGGACATCTGTTAGACGACCGACCACCCGCCGCAACGAGGCGGTCACCATTCTATCGGCATCGGGACTCAAGTCGATGGTGACCCGCAGCGCCCATAGCGGCAGCTTGCAGTCGACCGAAAGGGCCCGCAGCTTGACCATGTCCTTACATGTGGTGATCAGCGCTTCGGCGTCGTGCCGACGGACCAGTTCGCCGAGCGCTGTCAGATCGCGCCTTGTGTAGCGATAGTGGTCGGGCCACCACCGCGTCGCCACCACTCGCGAGCCCAGCGCGTTCACCGTAGCAGCAAACGAGTCGGGATTGGCAATGCCTGCCACGCAGACCACGCACTCGGGTACCGGACCGGGCAGATGCCTGACGCTGCCATCCAGGCCGACCAACGCAGTCGGACGGTGTCGCGCTTCGACCACCGGCGTGCTCGGGGAAAGACGGCCCAGCCGCTCGTGCAGGTGAGCCAGCACAGGCGGCAGCGCCTGATCACACCGTGTGACCACAATCAGATCGGCTCGCGCCAGGCTGGAAGGCGGCTCCCGCAACAGGCCCCTCGGCAACAGGTGTCCGTAGCCGAACGGGCGAGTCGCGTCGACCAGGACGATGTCCAAATCGCGAGCGATCCGCCGGTGCTGGAATCCGTCATCCAGCAAGAGCGTATCCGCCTCCAAGCAGCACACCGCCTCTTGGGCGCCGGCGATGCGGTCTGGATTCTGGACGATACGGTCACAGTCGATCGCCAGCGCCAGCTCAACTGTCTCGTCCGCCGACTCGCCCGCGGCGGCCTTGTATCCGCGGAGCAGGATGGCCGGGCGGCGACCCATCTCAACGAGCTTCTGAAAGAGGGCAGCCACGAACGGTGTCTTGCCCGTGCCGCCCGTGGTGATGTTCCCTACGCTGATGACCGGCACGCCCACGCCTGTGACCATACCAGATGTCTCGTAGTAGTAATTGCGCAGCAACACCGCCAGGCGATACGGCCAGGAAAACACCGTCAATCCCGCACGCACGACCGAGGGCAACGCCCCTCTCGTCCGGCAGGCAATTGTCCACATGAACCAACCATCCGGCGCCGACATGACACCGCCCACTCATTCAGGCCAGTACGTCCGCCATCACACGTTCGACCGGGCGCCGCCGCGGTCGCCGAGTCGCCTGACACACCTTCACAGTAAGGCCCCAATATCCGCCAGCCCCACCAACTCGTGCGTGAAGAACGGCTCACCGTATTCCGCGCCGATCCGACTGCCGAAGTATCGGTCTCGCACGCGGATCATCTCCGGCACGCGCCCGGCGTCCGCACCACGGTTGATGTAGAACTGCGACTGATACGCTTGCAGAGCGGCCGCCTTCCGCTCGTACACGTCCGACACATCGAGGACGAACGTCGGCTGCGGATGAACCATCAGGTGCGTACAGTAGTAATAGACGAGCTTCTGCGGGTGATGGGGCTCGCCGGGAATGTCCGTTTGCGTCAGCTTGGCGTCGAAGCAGGCGTCGCGAATGATCTGCGTGGCTGCCACGTGGTCGGGGTGCGCATCGGGCAGAAACGGGGCGAAGACCACCCGGGGGCGGTAGTGACGGATCACGGCGGCGACTTTGTACCGCGACTCCACGTCGTGCCGAAAGAGGCGATTGACAAAGTCAAGCTGCTGACGCTGAGTCAGGCCGATGGCCTCGCCGGCGGCAGCCACCTCCTTGCGGCGGATCTCCGGCGAGCCATGGGGCGTGGGCTCGCCGTCGGACATATCGACGACGGCGACACCCTTTCCCCGGGCCACCCAGCGGGCAATGGCAGCGCCCATGCCCAGCTCGGCGTCGTCCGGATGGGGGGCAAAGATCAGCAGTTCGGCGCTCATAAACGGATCCGAGAAGCGGCGACCAGGCGTCTGCCAACCAGCCGACCGGCCGACCCGGCGATTATAGGGGCACGGGCGCAACCCGCAATCGCCCTGGCGCCAGGCCGAAGGAAACGCCTGCCGTCGGCGTTGCCCGGTTGTGATTCGCCGGATGTCGGCTACAATACTCGGCCCGTTCGCCGACCGGCTTCGGCCGGTGGGTTGGACGCAAGGCACCACTGTTGTGGAGGAATTGGACGAAAGCCTATGGGAATCGTAGCGCAAAAATTCGGCGGGACGAGCGTGGGCGACGCCACCAAGATCCAACGGGCGGCGCGACGTGCTATCCGCACCCAACTGATGGGTAACGACGTGATCATGGTCGTGTCTGCCATGGGCAAGACGACCGATCATCTCGTCGATCTGGCCGCCCAGATCAGCCACGATCCGCCCAAACGCGAGATGGACATGCTGCTGACCACCGGCGAGCAAGTCTCGATCTCGCTGATGGCGATGGCCATTCATGAGGCCGGGCACGAGGCGATCAGCTTCACGGGCGGGCAGGTCGGTATGATCACCGACGCCTACCACACGAAAGCCCGGATTCAACGGGTCGACACCGATCGACTCAAGGAGCACCTCAAAGCCGGCAAGATCGTCATCGTCGCCGGCTTTCAGGGCGTCACCGAGGAAGGGGCCATCACCACGCTGGGACGCGGCGGATCGGACACGACGGCGGTCGCCCTGGCCGCAGCCGTGCAGGCCGACGTGTGCGAGATCTATACCGACGTCGACGGCGTGTATACCACCGACCCACGAATCGTGCCCGAGGCCCACAAGGTCGACCAGGTCACGTACGACGAGATGCTCGAGCTGGCGGCCCTGGGGGCAGGCGTGATGCACTCGCGGGCCATCGAGTTCGGTAGCAAGTATTCAGTCCCCATCCATGTACGAAGCAGCCTGACCGACGTACCAGGAACCATGATCATGCATGAAACAGCAGGAATGGAAGACGTAGTCGTCCGCGGCGTGGCGCTCAAGCGCGATCTGGCGGCCGTCGTATTGATCGGCGTGCCCAACGAGCCGGGCATGGCGTCGAAGGTTTTCGGCCAAATCGCCGAGCAGAACATCGTCGTCGACGACATCATTCAGAGCATCTACGAGGACGGTAAGCGGGCCAACGTGGGCTTTACCGTCGCATCCAGTGACCTGTCCGAGGCCAAGGCGTTGGGAGACCGTTTGTCCAGGGAGTTCGGCTTCCGCGGCGTCGAGGTCGACGAGGGTGTGGCCAAGGTCAGCATCGTCGGCATCGGTATGCGGTCTCACACGGGTGTAGCGGCCAAGATGTTCGATGCCCTCTACGCGGCGGATATCAACATCGAGCACATCTCGACCAGTGAGATCGTCGTAAGCTGCGTCGTGCGTCAGGAAGACGGCGAGAAGGCCCTGAAAGCGCTCCACACGACGTTCGGGCTCGATAAGAACCAGGGCAACGAGGGCTAGTCGCCGCGCCGGCCTCGCCGGTTTTCGATCGGTTTGCAGCCATGTCAACACGACGGTCGGCCGTTCACAGTCGTAGCCGACGTGTGCCTCTTGCTGCGCGCCGCAGATGGCTGCTGGTCATCATCTTTGCGGTGCTGGCGGTTCTGGTTGTGGCCGACCGGCTCGTCCTGGTGCCGAGCCGGCATGCTGACCTGCCCGCCGATGACTGGCAGCGATACCACGGCCAGACCTACACGGTCAGCCGTGTCGTCGACGGCGACACGGTCGACCTCGACGTGCCCGACGTTCAGCAGCAGCGGCGAACGACACGGGTGCGCTTGTGGGGCGTCGACACCCCCGAGAAGGCGCGGGGCAAGCGGCCGGCCATGCACTTCGCCGACCAGGCCACAGCCTTCGTCGTCGCCCGGGTGCAGGGCAAAGCCGTTCAGTTGGACCTTCACCCCGACAAGGATACGCGGGGCAAATATGGCCGACTGTTGGCGTACCTTGTCGTGCCCGAAACCCATCAGGTGCTTAACGAACTGCTCGTGGTCACCGGCCACGCGTACGCCGACCGCCGCTTCGACCACCAGCACATGGAACGGTACGTCCAACTGGAGGACACAGCCCGCCGCGAACATCGCGGACTGTGGGCTCAAGCCACGCCCGAACAGTGGCCCGCGTGGCGAAGACGCATGGTCGAATCCGATCAGCCCCAGCCCGCCGCCGCGCCCGCCCCTGGGCGCTAGCCGCCGAAGCCGCTACGCTGCCGACTCGCGGACATACGTCACTCAAACTGAGCTTACGGAGCGCAACGCCATGCGTATCATCGATGCCCATTGTCATGTAGCCAGATCCCTCACCGTCGACCAGGCCCTGAAGTGGCTCGACAGCACGGGCTTCGAGAAAGTCGTCTGCTTCTCCCAAGGCCCCAACGGCAAGGGGGCCGAGGTCCGTCAGAGCGTCCGCCATATCGCCGAGGTCGCCCGCAAGAGCGATGGCCGCGTGATCCCCTTCGCCTGGCTGGACCCGACCTACAAGCAGGTCAAGTCGGTGCTGCGCGAGGCGGTCGAAAAGCTGGACATCGTCGGCGTCAAGATCATTCCGGACGGATGGATGCCCTACGACCCGCCGTGCATGAGGCTCTACGAGCAGATCGCCGAGTTCGACCTGCCGCTGATGTTCCACTCGGGTATTCTCTGGTCGTACGGCGACACGTCGCGCTTCTGCCGACCCGCCAACTACGAGTGCCTTATGCAGTTTCCGACACTGCGCTTCTCGCTGGCCCACATCGGCTGGCCTTGGGTCGACGAGTGCCTGGCCGTGGTCGGCAAGATCCGCGAGACTCGTCGGCGGCGAGGCGTCCAGGGCGAGCAGTGCTATGTTGACTGCACACCGGGCACGCCTCCGCTGTGGCGGCGCGACGCCCTGAAAAAGGCGCTCTACTACGTTTCGGCCGACGTGATGTTCTTCGGTACCGACGGCCGACCGGGCGGCGACACGAAATGGCCCCGAAGCGTCGCCCAGCAGGACAAGAGGCTGCTCGCAGCGTTGAAGGTCAGTCGTGCAAGTCAGGCAGCCTACTTCGCCGCGAATTTCGAGCGGTTTCTGACCCAGTCGCTGAAGGGCTGAACAGAGCGCGATTGCGCCGCCTTCGACCAGCCATTTGGCCGAGGAACCATCAGACCCGGAAGATCGCCCCGAGCTTCCGCCCGATCAGCAGCGACGCAGCCAGGATCGTCACCGTCAGCAGCAGCATGCCCATCACGCCCATGGACGTGGCGATCCCCACCGTATCGGCGATGCTCATCATGCCGTAGATGGCCTTGGTGATCGGATAGTAGGCCTGGTCGCCCGCCAGCATGAGCGAGTCGGACACCTCGAGCATGGCGAAGCTGAACGTCAGCAGCGATCCGGCGATCAGATTGGCGGCGATCAACGGCAGCGTGACCTTTCGGATGGTCCGCAACGGCGAGGCCCCCAGATTGCGGGCAGCCTCTTCCAGCTCGACCGACGTCTGCTGCAAGCCGGCCACCACGCTGCGCACCAGATAGGGCAGGCGACGGACCGCGTACGCGATGATCAGCAGAAGCGTCGGATCCTTCCACGGGCCGATCGCCTCCAGCATGGTGCCCGCGCGAGTGATGGCAATATATCCGGCCGCCATCACCAAGCCGGGCACAGCCAGCGGCAGCATGGCCAGGGTGTCGAGCACCTGCCGCCCGCGAATCCGTGTGCGCACCACCAGATAGCCGATCGCCAGGCCGACCACCACGTCCAGACCCGTCGCCACCACCGAGTATTTCAGACTGTTGACGATGCTAGGCAGTGCGACGTACTCCGGGTCCATCGCGTTGACGTAATGGTCGCCCGTGTACTCAGTCGGCAGCACGGTTCCCGTCCACACGCCGGCGACACTGTCGAGCACCACGCCGATGTGCGGCAGCACGGCCAGCAACGTAGTCACGCCGAACAACAGCGTCGCCAGGATCGTGCCGACGGCGCCCAGCGACCGCTCCACCGCCCCGCGCGTCGCCTTGGTGAGCATGGCCGTCGTGCCCCGACCGAGCAGCACCTTGCCAATCAGGTACAGCGCGGCGCTGAACGTCAGCAGCACAACGACCAGGGCAAACGCCTGGGGATGGATCCGGGCCGACTCGACACGGAAGAAATCGAAGATCTGAACGGAGGTTACTTCGTTGTAGCTGAGCATCAACGGCGTGCCCAGCTCGGTGAACGACCAGATGAACACGATGGTCGCACCGGCGAACAGGCCCGGCCTCGCCAGCGGAAGCGTCACGCGCCGAAACGTCCGCCACCCACCGGCCCCGAGGTTGCGCGACGCCTCCTCCAGCGACGGATCGACATTCGCCAAAGCCGCCTGCACGTTGAGGAACATGATCGGGTACAGGTGCAGCGTCTCCATGATCACCACGCCCCAGAACCCGCTCTGGCCCAGCCAATCGATGTAATCGTTCGGCCCGCTGCCAAGCACCCCGATCGAGCGCAGAAGCATGTTCACCGAGCCGCGAAGGTCGAGCAGGTTCTTCAGGCCGATCGCCCCCACGAACGGCGGCAGGATCATCGGCACCAGGATCAGGCCCGACCAGATTCGCTTGCCCGCAAACCGGTAGCGATTGGCCACCAGCGCCAGCGGCACGCCCAGCAGAATCGACGCCAGTGTTGTGGCGACCGCGATCATGAAGCTGTTGATCAGCCCCGCACGGTAGAGCGGGTGCTGAAACGTGTTGACGATGTGTCGCACGGTGAACTCGCCATCGACGAAGAACCCCGCCTGCAACGTCGCGGCGATGGGCCATAGCAGGAACATCGCCAGCAGCGCAAACACAACCGCTGCCACGAGGTACGCCGGTATCTGTTGCCTGTTCAACGACATCAGCCAGCCGACCCATCGCCCGCGCCGCCGGCAGAGGCCCCGGCCTCGGCAACGACGTGCGGAGTGTGCCTGTTCACAGTCAATAGAACGACGGTCGCCGCGAGAACGCCCACGGCGCCGATCGGCCAGAACTTCGCCGTGCCGTCCGGCCAGATGCCGCCAAAGTAGTCCACCGCCAAACCGATAAGCGGGGCGGCCACGATGACGAACCCCGACCTCACCTGCGACTCAATCGAGAGGATCGTAGCGCCAAGCTCTGCGTCCGACGAATCGTCCACGCGACTCAGGAAGATTGGACGCCACACGTTTTGTAAAAACCCAAGCGCGACAAACGCAAGGATCGCCACCGGGTACAAGCCGTAGATGAACGCCGGGATGAGCGCGGCAAAGACGACCAATTCGATCAGCCATATTCTTCTCGACGCAGCCCACTCGCTACCGCACGCCTCGCTGAACCTGTGAGCGCGGCGCGCCCCCAGCGCCCCCAGCAGCGCCATGGGAACGTAGACCACCGGCACCATGAAGGCCACCCGCCGGGCCTCTGCGACACCGGCCAACACGGGCACCGCCAGGACGGCCGCCATCAGCAAGGGCTGCACGTAGTCCTTGATCGTCTTGTACATCCCGTCGTGAGTCATCGACTCGGCCAGCAGCCGACGCAGTTGAGCCACGCCGACACACTGCCTCAGCGCCTCGAGCAGATGGCGGAACAGAGCCCTGAGTGACACACGAGTTTGTCTCTGACCGTCGAGAAGGGGCGGATAGGCCGTGAAGTTGGCCAGACCCATCACGTACGGCACGATGCAGAACCAGAACGTCGAAGCGTACTGCGCAGTGACTACCACGATCGCCGGCCCGACCAGATAGGACAACGCCGACCCGTATTGTGACCACGATCGCGTGTAGCCGTAGAACTTCGTTTTTTCCTTCGCTCGGCCCTCGCTGGCGAGCCAGTCGAAGATCATGGCCTTGTGCGTGCCCGTGCGGAACGCCTCGCCCACCGCGAACAGCAGCATCGCCGCGAAGAACATCCATAGCGCACTGGCCAGGCCGAACAGCACGAACGACCCGATATAGGCCGAGAACGAAAGCATCATGCATCGGCGGCGCCCGTAGAGGTCGGCCAAGGCCCCGCTGGGCACCTCCATCACGTTTATGCAGATCTCACGGAAGGCGATGAGCGTACCGATGAGCGCAAAGCTCAGTCCGCGCTCGATGAAGAACAAATACAGGAACGCCTCAAAGTAGCGCTGGTTCTTCAGAAAACC
>Ga0315553_10001799_pt1 | contig 17582 bp, 15 predicted proteins | sample SalMarSW160140MG_FD_203099 | JGI IMG/M metagenome (GOLD analysis project Ga0315553, IMG submission 203099) | Salt marsh sediment microbial communities from the Plum Island Ecosystem LTER, Massachusetts, United States - Salt Marsh Sediment SW1601-40 ... | reverse complement strand
GCAAGGGGGAACGATGGCATTTTTCCCCGCCGAGGTGCTGGTCTCCGTCTATCGCACGCTGGGCGACGTGCGCGACCTCTTGCTCGTCGCCGCAGTTCTCAACGATGTCGTCGTGTTCGCGGCGGTGGCGATCCTGCTGCTCGCGCTTGCTGGGCTGCGGCGGCGTCGCTATGCCGTGTTGCGGGCGCTTGGCGCCTCACGCCTCTATGTCATTCTGACAGCATGGCTTGGCGCGGTCGCGATTTTAGCGGCCGGATGCGCGGCCGGGCTCGCGCTCGCACAGCTTACCTCGCTTGCGGTCATCCATTTGATCGAGGCGCGCACCGGGCTTGCGCTGCCCGCTGCGATTGCGCTCCCGGATGCTCTACCGATCGTTGGCCTGATGGCGCTCGGGAGCCTGCTCGCGCTGATGCCGGCGCTTGCCGCCTTTCGCATTCCGGTCGCCGACGCGCTGCGCCATGGCTGAATGGCCCTGCGAGCGTCTAGAGCATTTTCCGGCGAAGTGGGAGCCGGTTCGCCGCAGAAAATGCGACCACTAAAGAAAACTAGGGCGAATTCCGATTCGATTGGAACGGAATTCGCTCTAGACCGCTGCGCGGAGTCCGCTGCAACCTCGGGATTCTTTGTGGATAAAGATCGATCAGATCGCCTCAAATTCGTTCGCAGCGCTGGCGCGCGGCCGTCGGAGCTGGTTGAACTGATTATGTAATCCTGCTGGCGCAAAACTTGCTTATTCTTCGCGATGGCTATTCGGATGTGCACATCCGAACGGCATCGGAATCGGTGCAATTCAATTCGGGGGAACCGAGACCAATGCTCGAAGTAAAAATCGCCCGTATCTATCGAGAGACGCTGACCGTCACCGAGGAACCGGAGGTGGGCGCGAGCGATATCACCGAGCAAATCAGGCAGATCGTAAAGCGCTCGCGAATCAGCGATGGGTTTGTGCAAGTGTTTTCCGTCGGCTCGACCGGGTCGATCGTATCGATCGAGTTTGAAGAAGGCTTGATGCTTGACCTCAAGGATACGTTGAGGCGGCTGATCCCGCGCGACCTCAACTACTATCATGGGCGCAACTGGCAAGATGGTAACGCTCATGCGCATCTGCGTGCGACCCTGCTCGGTCCGCAGCTGATGGTGCCCGTGTCGAATGGCAGCCCGAATTTGGGGAATTGGCAAAAAATTGCGTGCATCAATCTCGACAGCCGCACGCGCGAACGCGAAATCATCGTCACCGTTTTCGGCGATTGAGGGTCTGCACGCCGGCCGGAAAGCCGACGCCTCAGAAATGAGCGCGCAGTCCGGCCGGCCCACGATGCGCGGCGTCGTTCCGGCGCCACGCACCATCAGCGCGATTGAATACGGCCGCCGGGCCGGGCGGCATACGCGCAGCCAGCGATCGCAGACGATCAGCGCTTGGAGAATTGGAAGGACCGCCGCGCCTTCGCCCGTCCGTACTTCTTGCGCTCGACCACGCGCGAATCGCGCGTGAGAAACCCGCCGCGTTTCAAGATGGCGCGCAGTTCGGGCTCGTAGTGAGTCAGCGCCTTGGAGATCCCGTGGCGCACGGCGCCAGCCTGGCCAGACAGCCCGCCGCCCGCGACGGTGCATTCGACATCATATTGGCCGTTGCGATTGGCGGCGACCAGCGGCTGCTGGATCAGCATGCGCAGGACCGGCCGCGCGAAATAGGTCTCCACCGTCTTCTTGTTGACGGTAATCTTGCCCACGCCCGGCATGATCCAGACGCGCGCGACCGCGTCTTTGCGCTTGCCGGTGGCGTAGGCGCGCCGCTGCTTGTCGAGCTTCTGCTCGTATTTCGGCGCCTCGGGCGCGGCAGGCTTGAGGGACGACAGCTGATCGAGGGATTGCATGGTCTCGGCCATGGTCACGCGCTCCGTGCGTTCTTGCGGTTCATGGCCGCGATATCGAGCTTTTCCGGGGTCTGGGCGGCGTGCGGATGCTCGGGCCCGGCATAGACCCGCAAATTGCCGAGCTGGCGCCGTCCGAGCGGACCGCGCGGCAGCATCCGCTCAACCGCCTTCTCGACGATGCGCTGGGGAAACCGGCCCTCCATGATCGACTTCGCGCTGCGCTCCTTGATGCCGCCAATGAAGCCGGTGTGATGCCGATACACCTTCTGCTGCAGCTTGCGGCCGGTGAGCACCACCTTCTCCGCATTGACGATGATTACGTTGTCGCCGCAGTCGACATGGGGGGTGAAGGTCGGCTTGTGCTTGCCGCGCAGCCGCATCGCCACGATCGAAGCGAGGCGCCCGACGACGAGCCCCGTCGCGTCGATCATCACCCATTTCTTGTCGACCTCGGCGGGCTTCGCCGAATAGCTCTTCATCATCTGCATCCTTGGCTGGGAACCAGCGTGGTCGCAGCAACGCCTCGGCCGCGCTTGTAGCCGCTCAAACGGTTTTTCGTCAACCCATGAGAGGGAAAAAAGATCGTGTAAAAATAAATAGTTATGTATATGGTAGTTTATTACCTCAAGGCAAGTGCCTCGCGGGGATGGAATAGGTTGCGGTCACATGGGCGACCGGGCCTTCCAGACCTTCGGAACAGACCGTAACTTCTCCTACCGCAAGCCGCTTGCCGAGCTTCATCAGCTTCGCCTCGGCGATAAGGTCGCGCTGAGCCGGCCGGCGCAGGAAATTGACGTTGAAGTTGGTGGTGACCGCGAGCGGAACCGGTCCGATCGAGGCCAGCACGGCGACATACATGGCGAAATCGGCGAGCGCCATCATGGTCGGGCCGGAAATGGTCCCGCCCGGACGAATGAAGGTTTCCCGATAGGCTTGGCGAACGCGGCAACCATGGTGCCAGGCATCTTCAATCGCGACGCCGCTGTCGCGATGATAATATTGTGGGAACTCTTTCTCGAGGAACCTGTCGAGCTCTGCAACCGTCATTGCCGGCTTTTGCATGACCGCGCGTCTCCCCTGGCCCGGGCAGAATTCAACCGGGGAGCATGCCTTACCGCGTGCGGAGCGGCAAAGGACTAACGACGCCTCTTTCCGAGCGCGAGTGAGGCATGTATCTGTGGGAGGCCATGTCGGGAGAACTGCAATGACGACGCCCTTGCCGACCGACGCCATGAGCCAGGCGGAACCGATCCTCCTGCGCGAAGATATTAACCATATTACGGTCCTCACGCTCAATCGACCGAAGGCGCGCAACACGCTGTCGGACGCCATGCTCGCCGCGCTCAGCGAAGCCTTCGGGCTGATCGCGCGCGACCGGTCAATTCGCGCCGTGGTGCTTGCCGCGAAAGGTCCGGCCTTTTGCGCAGGGCACGATCTCAAGGAGATGACCGCCCATCGCAGCGACAGCGACCGCGGACGCGCCTATTTCATCGACCTGTTCGCGCGCTGCAGCACTTTGATGCAGGCTATCGTGCGCCTTCCCCAACCGGTCATCGCTGCGGTTCACGCCACTGCCACCGCCGCCGGCTGCCAACTTGTGGCAACCTGTGACCTCGCGGTGGCGGCACGAACCGCTTCCTTCGGCACCACCGGCATCAATGTCGGCTTGTTCTGTTCGACGCCGATGGTCGCGCTTTCGCGGAACGTCGGGCGCAAGCAGGCGTTGGAGATACTGTTGACTGGCGACATGATCTCCGCGGAGGACGCCTTCCGGATGGGCCTCGTCAATCGGCTCGCCGAGCCTGGAGTCGAATACGAGGACGCATTGGCGATTGCCCGGAAGATTGCGGCGAAACCCGCGCCGGTCGTGAAGGTCGGCAAGGAGGCGTTCTATCGCCAGCTCGAAATGGGATTGTCCGACGCCTATCGCTACGCCGGCGAAGTCATGGTCGAGAACATGCTGGCGCGCGACGCTGAAGAAGGAATCGCCGCTTTCGTGGAAAAGCGCGCGCCGCGTTGGGAGGAGCAATGACCGCCCCTGCCCTCGTCCGGCCGCCGTTGTTCGCGCGCCTCGATGCGCGCGGCGTTCGCCGCGGTCTCGCCGCCGGCGCCGCTTGGGGCCTCGTCGTTGGCGCTGGCTTGATCACAATTGAAGCTCGGCGGTGCGGCGTGATCTGTTTCGATGACGCCGCGCTCACGCTTCTGGCGTCGATTACCCTGGGATTCGTGAGCATCGGACCGCTCGCCGCCCTCGGCCGCCCGACCCGTCCAATCCAATCTTAAATTACCCACCCAACCAAGACCGGAGAACGAAACCATGCCCTTGCGACGTCTGACCGCGCTCGCCTTCGCCTTCGCCCTCGCGACCGCGGCCGGCACCCTGTCGAACGATGCCCGCGCCCAGACCGCGGAGCAGCAGGCGGCCTGCCAGTACGACGCGCAAAGATATTGTTCGGCGTACATTCCCAATCACGAACTCATTCGCCGGTGCCTTGTGCGCAACCGCGGCCGCATCAGCCGGGCGTGCCGGTATGTTCTTTACGGCGGGAGGAAGCGGCGCGTGCGGCGGCGGCACTGAGGCTTGCCGGCACAGCCAATTGCGGATCAGCAGCGGCCGAACTGCAAACGCCTCGCTACGGGCGAGGCGTTGCGTATTCGTCGCTGCACCTTCCTTGACGGGACGGAAGCGCGACAAAAGCGAGGCAGGCAACGCAGCCCACCGCGCGAACAGGCTTACTTGCTTTCCTTCAACTGCTTCTCGATCCCTTTCACCGATCGTGCGACTTCCTGGATCTGAGAGGCGAGCATCGCATAGAGGCTGCTCATTTGTCGAAGTTCGGCCCGCAGCCACTCGGCCTTTTCGTCGGCATTCATCTGATCCCAGGTTTTCGCCATCGACTCCTCCCCGCCAAAGCGAACCAATGTCCACATCCCTCGTCGCGCGTCAAATTCGATCTGGCGCGCGGCGCTCGCTGGACCTGCGACTCGCCTACCCTTTCGCCTTGAGCGAGTTGTACATGTCGAGAGCGTCCGCCGGCTTGAGGTTTTCGTGGACCACCGCCGAGACCGCGGCGATCATCGCCTTGGGCGCGTCCGATTGGAAGATGTTGCGGCCCATGTCGACGCCCGCCGCTCCCTGCTGGACCGCGTTGTAGGCCATGGTCAACGCGTCGAGCTCGGGTAATTTCTTGCCGCCGGCCATCACGATCGGCACCGGACAAGACGCGGTGACGGTCTCGAAGCCTTCCTCGACATAATAGGTCTTCACGTACTGCGCGCCGAGCTCCGCAATGATGCGGCAGGCAAGTCGGAAGTACTGCGCATCGCGCACCATGTCCTTGCCGACGGCGGTGACGCCCATCACCGGCATGCCGCAGCGCAGCCCAGCATCGACCAGCCTGGTCATGTTGTGGATCGAGCGCGTCTCGAACTGTCCGCCGATGAACACTTGGATGCCGACGCCCGCCGCGTTGAGGCGCACGGCGTCCTCCATGTCCATCGCGATCTGTTCGTCAGAAAGCTCCTTGAGAATGCTCGGCCCGCCGCTTGCGCGCAGCACCATTGGCTTCGTCGCCTCGGCCGGGATGACCGATCGCAGAATTCCGCGCGTGCAGAACAGCGCGTCGCAATAGTGCAAGAGCGGTACGATCGACAAATCGATGCGCTCGAGCCCGGTGGTCGGCCCCTGGAAATAGCCGTGGTCGATCGCAAGCATCACCGTGCGCCCGGTCAGCGGACTGAACACGCGCGCGAGCCGGTTCTTCATCCCCCAGTCGAGCTGATGCGATCCTTTCAGGAAAAAGCCCGGCGTCGCCTGCGGCTTGTCGGCCTGGTAGCGTTGACCTTCGATATCGGCTTCGGGCATCTCTCACCTCGCAAATAATTTATATCCGTTCATTCTCGTGAAAGCGGGAATCCAGTCTTCTTCGGCAATCCTGAAGCTCCGCCTGTCGATTGACGATTGGAATGGGCTCATCGCAAAGCGTCATGGATTCATATCACCGCAGCGCCGCCGCGATGTTGCCGCCGTCGACGGTGGTGACGTCGGCAGTGGTCTTGAGCTGTAGCGCCTGATGCAGGAAGGCCTGCGCGACATCCTTCGCCGTCACTTCACGCTGAAGCAGATTGCCGCTCATATACTCTTTTTCGGAAACACCGCGCGCCTTCGCGCGCCCCTTGATGAAATCATCGGTGAGCAGGCCCGAACGGATGCGATCGGCATTCACCGCATTGGCGCGGATACCGTCGGCGCCGTAATCGAGGGCATATTGGCGGACCAGGAACAAGGTCGCCGCCTTCGGCAAGCCGTAAGGCCCGAAGTTCGGCCCGGGGTTGATCGCCTGCTTCGATGCGTTGAACAGCAGACAGCCGCCCGTGCCTTGCGCCAGCATGATCTTCACGGCGGCTTGGGCGACGCGCTGGTGCCCGTAGAAATTCAACTCGAAGCTTTGACGCAATAGCGCCTCGTCGACCTCGCCGATGCGCCCCTGCCAGGCCGCGCCCGCATTCGACACGGCGACATCAACGCCGCCGAACGCCTCGACCACGCTATCGAAGGCCGCACGCACGGAACCGGCGTCCGTCACGTCGCATTTCACTGCGAGCGCCGCGCCGCCGATCCTGCGGGCCCGCTCTGCGGCGGCGGCTTCGTCGAAGTCGAGGAGCGCAACCTCCGCCCCCGCGCGCGCAAAGGCCTGCGCCGTCGCCGCCCCGATCGCGCCCCCTGCCCCAGTGATGACGGCCACTTGCCCCGCGAGCGGCGCCTCCGCGGCGGCGCCAAGTTTTGCCTGCTCCGGCGGCCAATACTCCATGTCGAACATATCGGCTTCCGAGATCGACTGGAAGCGTCCGATCGCTTCTGCGTCGGAGATCACCGCGGCTGACGCTTCGGCGAGGTCGGCGGCGATGATTGCGTCCTTCTTCGACCGACCAAGGCCGAACAGCCCAAGGCCGGGAACCAGCACGACACGCGGCAGCGGATCGAGCATCCGCTTTCCGCCACCGACGCGCGCGTTGTTGCGGGCGAAATAGTCGCGATAGCGCGCAACGAAGGTCTGCGCCGCCGCGCGCGCGTGTTCACGGAACGCCGCAAGTTCACCGGCCACCGGCGGATCGAGCACGAGCGGCCAGTTCTTGGTGCGGATCGTATAGTCGGGGGTGACCACGCCGGCTTGCGAACAACGCTTTAGCTCCGCACCCCCGACGAAATCGAGAATCGCGGGGCCGGTGCGAAAGTCGAGGATCGGGCGGTCGAATGCGCCTTCCGCGCTCTCGTCCTTCGCGCTGCAAGCGCCGCGGATGATCGGCATCACCTCCACGACGTTGGCAAGTTTCTCCGGTAGGCGCGCGGCAACGATCGGCTTGCGCCCGCGCTGCAATCGCGCTTCGGCGGCCGACACCATCTCGATCATGCGTTCATAGGCCTCGCGCGCGGTATCGCCGAAGGTGAAGATTCCATGTTTGTCGAGGATCAGCCCTTGCACTTGCGGGCGTCGCTCGAACACCTCGGCCGCCGCCTTGGCGAGTCCGAAGCCCGGCCGGGTATAGGGCACGAGATCGACGCGCTCGCCAAACACCTCGGCGGCGATCGAGCCGCCATCCGGCTGGTCGATGAGGCTCAGCACCGCATCCACATGCGTGTGATCGATGAATTTCGCCGGCAGGAACGCATGCAACAGCATCTCGACCGACGGGTTCGGACCCATCGGGTCAATGAGATTCGCGCGTTGGATCTGCAGCAGGTCGCGGTCGGAGATCGTGGCGCGGGCGCGTAATGACCGCAGCGGCGCGAGGCGAACGGCGGCAAATCCCGATGGCTCGATGGCCGCCATGTCGAATCCCGAGCCCTTCACGCACAGCGCCTCGACTTCGGTCCCGACGAGATCAGTCAGGCGGGTTTTCACCGAGGTGTTGCCGCCGCCGTGGCGCACGAGCTTCGGGTTTTGGCCGAGCAGCCTGGTCGTGTAAATGCGCAGCGCGATGTCGCGCAGGACGCCCTCGCCGGCATAGCGCGCGACGATCGCCTCGGCGTCGCGCTCGACATAGCGGCTATGCATGGCGTCGCCGCGGTCCTTCCCGCGAAAGGTGCTCAGCCCTTGTCACCGCCCATGATGCGGCGTGCCCACCAGCCCGTGCGTCGTGACCCGACCGGCTCGGCCTGAGACGCCGTCTCGGCGGCTTCGACCTCCGGCGGTTCAACCGTATGGTCAGCATTCTCGCCCGGCGCGGCTTCGACTCGCGCAGATTCGGCCGGCGCGGGAGCGTCATCTTCACCCGGCAAGGCAACCGCTTCGCGTACGGTCGAACGACGCCGCGGTGCGGCTCTCGCAGAAGCGGTCGGCTCTGACGTCACCGGCGCGCCCGACGGCGGGCTCTCCTCTGCGTGAAGAACAGGCGCAGGCTTGGGCTCATCGTCCGAGAGCGGAGCATGCTCTCCGCCGGCGAATATTCGCGGCAATTCCTCCTCAGGCCCCGCCTCATCTTGCGGAGAAGCTGCCTGTTGCTCCTCAAGGCCGGCGTCCTCGCTTGCAGACCGTTCGAACTCGACCGAGCGGCCTTCCAGATCGGCGCTCGCTTCGACGATCTCCGGCTCCAACGATTCCGCCGCCTCGTCGGCGATGGCGGACGGTGCGCCCTCATCTTCCGGCCGCCGATTCCGCCGCCCTCCGCGCCGGCCACGGCGCCGCCGCCGACGCTGATCGGCCGAGCCGCCTTCCCCGGCGGTCTCTTCCTCCCCGGCGTGCTGCTCGGGCGGACGCGGCGCAACGGGACCACCCTCCTCGCCTTCGACGCCATCATGGTCCTCATGGGCGACCGCATGTTCAGCGACGGTTTCGCTGGTGAACGGGCCGGCCTCGCCTTGCTCCTCGCCACGCCGGCCGCGCCGCCGCCGCCGCCGGCGGCGATGCCCGCCGTTCTCGCCAACCCCAACACGCTCCTCTTCGGCCAGTTCATCCTTGGCGGAGACCTCCTCGCCCTCAAGGTCGGCTTCTTCCTCGGCCTCCACTTCTTCGGGCACGACGATCGGAACCAATGCCGCTGGCTGAGCGGCGAGCGCGCGCGCTTGCTCCAGACTATGGACCTGCTCGGCCTTCTCGATGACGAAGGGCTGCTGCCCGTTGGGCGCAGCATCAACCTTGACCGTGACGGTGATGCGGAAACGCTGTTCAAGCTCGCGCAAATGCGCGCGTTTGTAGTTGAGCATGTAGAGCGCGACTTCGGCGCCCGTCCGCACGACGATGTTGTGGGTGGCCCCGCGCAGCAGCGCTTCCTCGAGCATCCGCAAGCACTGCAATGCGACCGAGGCGACCGAGCGAACATGGCCGGTGCCGCCGCAATGCGGGCATTTCTCGGTCGAGCTCTCGAGCACGCTGGAGCGGATGCGCTGCCGCGACATCTCAAGCAGGCCGAAATGTGAAATCCGGCCGACCTGGATGCGCGCGCGATCGTTCTTGAGGCACTCTTTGAGCTTGCGCTCGACCGCGCGGTTGTTGCGCTTCTCATCCATGTCGATGAAATCGATCACGATAAGTCCAGCGAGGTCGCGCAGGCGAAGCTGGCGGGCGATCTCCTCGGCCGCCTCTAGATTGGTTTTGAGCGCGGTGTCCTCGATGTGATGCTCGCGCGTGGCGCGGCCGGAATTGACGTCGATGGCGACCAGGGCCTCTGCCTGATTGAGCACGATGTAGCCGCCTGACCGCAGCTGGACGATCGGCGAGAACATCGCGTCGAGCTGGCTCTCGACGCCGTAGCGGATGAGCAGCGGCTGGTTATCCGCATAGAGCTTCACGTTTTTCGCATGGCTCGGCATGAGCATGCGCATGAAGTCCTTCGCTTCGCGATAGGCCGGCTCGCCGGCGACGATGACCTCGTCGATGTCCTTGTTGTAAAGGTCGCGGATCGCACGCTTGACCACCGAACCTTCCTCATAGACGAGAGTCGGGGCGCTCGATTTCAGCGTGAGGTCGCGCACCTGCTCCCACATGCGCAGCAGATACTCGAAATCGCGCTTGATCTCGGTCTTGGTGCGCATGGCGCCGGCTGTGCGCAAAATAACCCCCATTCCCTCCGGAACTTCGAGGTCCTGCGCGATCTCCTTGAGCCGGTTGCGATCTTGCGGGCTGGTGATCTTGCGGCTGATACCGCCTCCCCGAGCCGTATTCGGCATCAGCACCGAATAGCGGCCGGCAAGCGAAAGATATGTGGTGAGCGCCGCGCCTTTGGTTCCGCGTTCTTCCTTCACCACCTGCACCAGCATGATCTGCCGGCGCCTGATCACTTCCTGAATTTTGTATTGGCGGCGGGCGCGCGGCGCCCGCTCCTGGACTTCCTCGAGGGCGTCGGCCCCCCCTACGGATTCGACCGTGTCCTCAGTCGCGGAGACCTCGTCTTCTTCGTCGTCACCTTCGTCGTCCTCGTCGTCCTCGTCGTCGTCCTCATCCTCGACCTTGTCTTCGGCCCCCTCGTCATCGTCTTCGTTGGCCTCTTCTTCCTGCCTGCCGTCGCCGGCTTGACCCACGTCATCGTCCTTTCCGTCCAGGACGGTCACGGGTGCGTCCGCAGAGCGATCACTCGCTTCCGCTTCAGCAGACGACTCTGGCAATGAACCGGCGAGGGCAAAATCGGCCGCACCGGCTGAGCCTTCGCCGGCCCCCGCCAACTCGTCAGCGGGCTTATCCGTATCGGTAATGTCCGCCGTCGCGGTGAAATCCAGGACTTCGCTAGCTCCTTCGGCGGGCTCCGACGGTTCTCCTGTGACCGGCGCCCTCGCCTCGATGGCGGCGTTGGGCTCGCCCGTCTCGCCTTCGCCCTCAGGCCGATCGGCATCGCGCGATGCGGGCTCCTTGACCTCCACCAGTGTCGATGATTCCACCCACTCTTCGGATAACGCCGCCGGGGCATCGGGCCCCGGCTCTTCGACGGTGCTGGCACTTTCCGCCTCGGCCACCGGCTCACTGGCGACGCGGTGGTCCGACCCGCGAGACCGATTCGCCGGCGCCGCATGCGTCGAGCGGGCCGCGGCGCGGCGGTCGGCCTCCACCTCGGCTGCGCGATGGGCGCGCTCTTCCTCGTCGAGGAGCACCTGCCGATCGGCAACTGGAATTTGGTAGTAGTCGGGATGGATTTCGCTGAATGCTAGAAACCCGTGCCGATTGCCGCCGTAATCCACAAAGGCGGCCTGCAACGACGGTTCGACCCGCGTGACCTTGGCAAGATAGATATTGCCTCGTAACTGGCGACGGCTCGCCGACTCGAAATCAAACTCCTCTACCCGATTGCCGCGCAGCACGACCACCCGCGTTTCCTCCGGGTGTGTCGCGTCGATAAGCATTTTATTAGCCATGTTCGCTTCTCTGGGCGTCGCATTCGCCCTCCGCTGCTCGGCGTCTGCTGGACGACCGCAGGCGAAAGTGAAAAATGCGCGCCAAATTTGGGGGTTGAGCAAAAGCCCCGAAACGCGGAGCAGATGCCGGGCGAACGCGAGTCAGCCTGTGCTGGCGCTCTTCCATAGCGCCGAGCGGTTCGCTGTTCGTTCATGATTCCCGACATGAGCCTCGATTCCTGGGGTGTGACGGCCACGTTTTCCGCGCGGCCAGTAATGGTGTCTTCAGAGCTGGGGACATTTCGCGTGGACGCCCCGAGGAATCGCGCACATCCTCAATACTCCTCCTTGGGAGGCGCCAAGTCGATATTTCCCTGCCTTCCCGCGAGTCGCTCCATGCGTACTCACTGTAACAGGGTCCTACGCCCACGATGGCCGGCTGCCTGACAGGCAGAACCGAAACCTCTGAGAATCCACCAGCACTCCTTATTAAAGTGCGCGCCGGCCCGTTGGCAAGTCGCCGTCAACAGCAACCTTTGCTTGTGCACGGTTGTGTTATTCACTGGCGCCGCCGGCCAGGTTGTCGGATCGTTGGTGCAACAGACCATTAAAAAGTCGACATTAACCACTTGAAATTACTCGATTGAGAGGGGCGTTTCCGATGCGCGTCTAGACGGCGGGCCGCTATTCGACCGGCGCGCTCTGCCGTCGCTGATGACGGGCGAAGCCGAAATGGCCTAAGGTCTGGAACGGATACAAGGGGGCATTCGACCAGTGGTTCGTTACGCGACCCTCCTCGCCGTCGCGCTTTGGGTTGGCGCTGTCGCAGCCGGCCTGCCGCAAGTGCGGCCGGCAACGGCTTCTCAAGCCTATCCCCTCGCCACCGGCGCCCGGATCGCGGGGAATCAAAAGCAGACTCGGCTCGTTGTCGACATATCCCAAAAGGTCGACATCCGAGCCTTCACGCTTGCGAACCCCTACCGGGTCATCATCGACATGCCGCAGGTTACGTTCCAGTTTCCGGCCAAAACCGGGGAGCGCGGACGCGGCCTCGTCAAGGCGTTCCGTTACGGCCTCGTGATGCCGGGCGGATCACGCATCGTGATCGACACGACCGGACCGGTGCGGGTCGAACGGGCCTATGTGCTCGACCCCGTGGACGACCTCCCTGGCCGGCTCGTACTCGATCTCACCGCGGTTGACCGCGAGACATTCCTGCGCGCCGCGGCGATCGACAATCGGCTGCCCCGCGATGCCCCGCGGCGAGCCGACCGCGACGCGCCGACGGCGACCGATGGCGATCCGCGACCGGTCATCGTGCTCGATCCAGGCCACGGCGGCATCGATTCGGGAACCCGCGCGGCGAGCGGCGAACTGGAAAAAACGATCGTGCTCGAGTTCGGCCTCATGTTGCGGGACAAGCTTGAACAGACCGGCAAGTACCGGATGGTGATGACCCGCACGGACGATCGCTTCGTCGAACTCGGGGAGCGTGTTCGGTTGGCCCGGCAGCGGGACGCGCAACTGTTCATCTCGATACACTGCGATGCGTTGCGACGGCGGGAGGGCGATGCGGAGGGCGCTACCGTCTACACTCTTTCCGAGCATGCTTCGGACGCCGAAGCGGCGCGGCTCGCCGATGCGGAAAACAAAGCCGACGTGATTGCAGGCGTCGACCTCTCCCATGAGCCAAACGACATCGCCGACATTCTGATTGATCTCGCCCAGCGTGAGACCAAGAACTACTCCACGCAATTCGCCCATGTGCTGGTCGGCGAGCTCAAGGCTACAGCGCGTCTCCATAAACACCCGTTGAAAGCCGCCGGTTTCAGGGTCCTGACCGCCCCCGACGTGCCCTCGGTGCTGCTCGAGCTCGGCTATGTGTCCAACAGCGACGACATCAAGCAACTCACCTCCGATGACTGGCGGTCGCAGGTGAGCGAGAAGATCGTCCAGGCGATCGATGCGTTTTTCACGACCAGGCTTGCGGGGTCGGGAGCAAAATCCGGATCGAACTGACGGTGTCAGGATATACGCGTAGGCGTCAGGAAAGACGCGTAGGCATCGAGGCGGCAAGGGCCTCAGTTTGACCATAAAACAGCGCGACCTAAACGGTCGGGATTCCAGCGGTCGCGCCTGCGATCGGGGCATGCGATTGGCGCGCAGCTTGCGGGAAACGGGGCAAATGAGGCTGATCCTGCGATTCTTCGGCTTTCTGTTCGCGACGGGAACGATATTGTTCCTCGTCGGTGTCGCTGTGGTGGCCGGTTTAATGTGGCACTACTCCAAGGATTTGCCCGACTACTCTCAACTTCAGAACTACGAACCGCCGGTCATGACCCGGATACATGCGGTCGACGGGTCGCTGCTTGCCGAATATGCCCACGAGCGCCGGCTGTATATTCCCATCCAGGCGATCCCGAAGCGTGTGATCAACGCGTTCATCTCCGCCGAAGACAAGAATTTCTACGAGCACGGCGGCCTCGACTTCGGCGGCATCATCCGCGCCGGTATCCTTTATGCCCAGAACTGGGGCACCAATCGCCGCCCGCAGGGCGCCTCGACCATTACCCAACAGGTCGCAAAAAACTTCCTGCTCACCAACGAGATCTCGTTCGAGCGCAAGATCAAGGAGGCGCTGCTGGCGCTGAAGATCGAGCGGACCTATTCGAAGGATCGTATCCTCGAGCTCTATCTCAACGAAATCTACCTCGGCTTCTCGGCCTATGGCGTGGCCGCGGCATCGCTTCTCTACTTCGACAAGTCGGTGCACGAGCTGTCGATTGCGGAGGCGGCCTATCTCGCGGCGCTGCCCAAGGCGCCCTCGCAACTCCATCCCTTCCGCCACCGCGAACGCGCGATCGAGCGGCGCAACTATGTCATCGATCGCATGGTCGAAAACGGGTACGTCACCGCCGCCGAGGGCGAGGCGTCCAAGAAGGAGCCGCTCAACGTCACGCCGCGGCCGACCGGCGCGCACATCTTCGCAGGCGAGTATTTCGCCGAAGAAGTGCGACGGGAAATTCAGGACAAATATGGCGAGACGCGGCTCTACGAAGGCGGACTCTCGGTACGCACCACGCTCGACCCCAAGCTGCAGACCATCGCCCGCAAGGTGATGTCCGATGCACTCGTGCGGTTCGACGAGAAACAGGGCTACCGCGGGCCGGTCACCAAGATCGATGTGTCCGGCGATTGGGGCGCCCGCCTCGCAGACGTGCGGGCCCTCTCCGACGTGGCGCCATGGCGGCTTGCAGTTGTGCTCGAGACGAGCGACGAGAGCGCGCGGATCGGCTTTCAGCCCGGACGTGTGCCGGGCGGCGCGGTGTCGCGCGAGCGGCAGGTCGGCGTCATCCCTGTCGAAGGGATAAAGTGGGCAAAGCCGGCTCGCGGATCCGGGCGCAATAAGGGGGTCACGCACGTCTCCCAGGTGCTCAATCCGGGCGACGTCATTTATGTCGAGCCACTCGGCCAGGAAGGAAATGAGTACCGGCTGCGGCAGATTCCTGAGATTTCCGGTGGAATGGTGGTGATGGACCCGGTGACCGGCCGCGTGCTCGCGCTGGTCGGCGGATTCTCCTTCGACCAGAGCCAGTTCGATCGCGCAACCCAGGCGATGCGGCAACCGGGCTCATCGTTCAAGCCGCTTGTCTATGCCGCCGCCCTCGACAACGGCTACACGCCCGCGAGCATCGTGGTCGACGCCCCGATCGAAATCGATCAAGGGCCCGGAATCGGCATCTGGCGGCCGGAGAACTATTCCACCGGCAAGTACTACGGCCCGCAGACGTTGCGCTTCGGCGTCGAGCATTCGCGCAACGTGATGACCGTGCGGCTCGCGCAGGATCTCGGCATGCCGTTGATCGCCGAGTACGCCAAGCGGTTCGGTGTCTACGACAGCTTGCCTCCCTACCTGTCCTACGCGCTCGGCGCCGGCGAGACGACCGTGCTTCGCATGGTCACCGCCTATTCCATGATCGCCAATGGTGGGCGACGCATTGCACCGACCCTGATCGACCGCATTCAGGATCGCTACGGCAAGACGATCTATAGACACGATCAGCGCGAATGCGTCGGCTGTGACGCCGATAAATGGCGAAATCAGCCTGAGCCGACCTTGATCGACCGGCGTGAACAGGTGCTTGACCCTATGACCGCCTACCAGGTCACCTCGATCTTGGAAGGGGTGGTGCAACGCGGAACCGGCACGGTGGTGCGTGAAGTGGGCAAACCGCTCGCGGGCAAGACCGGCACCACCAACGACGAGAAGGATGTGTGGTTCATGGGCTTCACGCCCGAGATCGCCGTTGGCGTCTATCTCGGCTACGACAAGCCGCGCCACATTGGCTACAAGGCGACCGGCGGACACCTCGCCGCCCCGATCGTGCGCGACTTCCTTAAGATCGTGCTCGCCGACAAGCCGGCAGTGCCTTTCCGTGTGCCGCCCGGCATCAAGCTCGTTCGGATCGACGCCAACACCGGCACGCGCGCCGGCCCCGGAAGCCAGAAGGTAATCCTCGAAGCCTTCAAACCTGGAACTGCGCCCACCGACCCGAACACGATGTATGGCACGCTCGGCCCGGACGGCCAGCCAATCGGCGTATCGCCCGACGCCGACCGCGCGGTGCGCACCGGCACTGGCGGATTGTATTGATCCCCATCGGAGCGCACATTCCGAGACCCGCGACACCAGCGGCTCGCCAGGATCATGCTTAAGGCTGCAGCGCGTTTGGCCGGCCTGTTGTTTCCGCCGCCGTCACCGCCGAGAAGAAGGCCGTTCGGCTTCACGCCCTTCTTTCGCGTTTGTTTCATGCTAGACGCGCAAGCACGATCCCCGATCGACGCCGTTTTGGCATAGCACCGGGTCGCACGACCTATGGAAACCGAACGCGCCAGCCCCCGCTACTCCGGCATCGACCTTTGGGATCCGAGCGAAATCCTCGATGCGATGATCGAGGCACAGTTCGCCGCCGTGGCCGCGACACGCGCCGCCCGGCCGGCCTTGGAACAGGCAGCGCGGGCCATGGCGGCGCGGATTCGATATCGCGGGCGGCTTGTCTACGCGGGGGCAGGCACGTCCGGACGCTTGGCGGTCCAGGACGGGGCCGAACTGATGCCGACCTTCAGTTGGCCCGAGGAACGCCTCCTGCTTTTGATGGCTGGCGGAAACGAAGCGCTGCTGAGGTCGGTCGAGGGCGCCGAAGATGAGGTCAGCCGGGCCCAACACCTTGTCCGCCAGCACGTGATCGACAACAAGGACGCGCTCATCGCCGTGGCGGCGAGCGGTACGACGCCATTCACGCTCGCATGTTTGCGCGAAGCAAAGCGGCGCGGCGCGCTGACCATCGGGATCGCGAATAATGCCGGCACGCCCCTATTGGAGGAGGCCGATCATCCCATTTGGCTCGACACCGGCGCTGAGCCGATCGCGGGTTCAACCCGCCTGAAAGCAGGCACGGCGCAGAAAATCGCGCTGAACCTGCTCTCCACCCTTCTGATGATTTTGCTGGGCCGGGTCTACCAGGGTCTCATGATCGACGTGCAAGCCGTCAACGAAAAGCTGGTCCGACGCAGCGAGGACATGCTGGTGCGCCTGACCGGATGCAGCCGCACGGACGCGCGCAATGCGCTGCAACGCGCGCACGGCAGCGTCAAGCTTGCCGTCATGCTGCTGCGTGGCTGCGAACCCGAGGAGGGCGTGCGACTGATCGAGCGCGCCGGAGGTCAATTGCGCGCGGCTCTCGCCTCGATCGGACGACGCGGCACCGACGCCGCGTAAAACGCTTCCCGACGAAGCGGAAACCCTTCGCCGCATGACATGCGGCCAGAACCGAACGCTGCCGCCTCAGCGACACGTCGACCAACAGAACTGCTGTTGGCTTGTGCAGTTCAGGCGACATTGAATCGGCTGGTTATTTTGAACGATATCGACCCGATTGCCTTGAATGTTTGTTGCAACGTTGATCTCAGGCAGAACCTGCGACAGGTTCGCGGCAACCGGACATTGATTTGCGCATGTTGCATAGGCTGAGTTGCAGTTGCTGATGCAGGCGGCTGAGGTTTGGCTCTGTGCCAATCGCAGAGGCCTGTCGGCGCCGATAGCTTTGTCGGCGTAGCCGAGCGCCAGCAAAACGCTGATAGCGAGCGCGTATCTCACCTGCGACCTCCATTAATCCGATTACGTTTCAACAACCAACGGGGCGGATTTTAGGCCCACATGCCGGACAGTGTCATATCAGTTGGCCTCGCCGGTCGCTACCGGCGTGATTCCCAATTCCTGACGCCGGCGGGAACCTGCTTCTCCCAGCCTTCTTCCCACTTGATCCCGATCAGCGGCTTGCATGAATGGATCTCGAACACTGTATCGGTGCGCTGTCTCTGGCTGG